>VOFK01003430.1_pt1 | contig 15976 bp, 22 predicted proteins | sample 5384121 | NCBI WGS metagenome assembly VOFK01 (sample SAMN12384730, study PRJNA508395) | human gut metagenome | isolation source: healthy gut J | host: Homo sapiens
ATCTAATATCTGATCAATCAAAATTGCCATTTCACTTCTCAAAAATATTTCGATTCATATCAAAATCTTTCAAATCAAATTTATCCCAGATCTCTTCTACCCTACCCTCTTTCATCTCAATACCTTCTTTTTCTGCAATCTCTCCTACTAGCTCTGTAGCTTTCTGAATTGATATGGTATTATTACCTTCGAATACTTGCTTATTGACAAAAAGGATAAACATCACCCAATCCTTTCAACTCATTTGCCAATAATAATGTATCCGCTCTGAACCACATTTGATTTGACCAGTCAACACTTTTACCTATACCTTTTAATATACCTGTAGAGCCGATACGTTGTAGTGACTTAAACATTGGGTGATCTAACTCAACATCTAAATAAGGCAATAAATATCCTTTTCCATCCAAAATCGCATTTTGTACTTCCCGAACAGATACTTCTCTTATATTTTTTACCTTCTTTCACCGCAAGAGCTGCTAATGCTCCCGCTGCCTGCCCGATCTGCATAACCATCGGCTGCAAACGAGTGGTACCATTAATTATATTAGAAACAGATATTGATTTTTCAGCAACAATCAATCCTTCAACATCTTTCGGAATCAAAGTTCCTAAAAAAGGTAAACCGTATGACGGTATCGGATAAAAATAAAGATTAGGCAACTCTTCATATCCATGATAACGCGTATGATGATGGTCCACAGGATAATTCCCCACGGCAATACAAGTACGATAAAGAGGTTGAGACTGCCTGAACGGTTCACAAGCATGATTTAAATCAAAACGTACTAGCCCATGGATTCTCCCTAGACTCTCTATGGTAAGGAATAAATGGTAATTTGTCGGCTGTAGGATATTCATCATCAGCTAAGCCCAATGTATTAAAACCTAATTCATGTTGCAGAAAAAATAAACGAAACACATCGTATAATGTTTTGCATATTTCAAGGCTTCTTCACGTTCCTCACGGGTCATTTCAATCAAGTTTACATAATAATCATTGCCTTCTATCGGCCAATTAATCATGTATTTATTATTAGGAAGTTTTCCATAAGTTATCATCATGTCTTTAGACCATACACGATCCGGTTCTTTAGGCATGATACAAACATGACTGGCACAAGCACAAGCAAATTCATCCTTATTATATCCTTCAGGACAAGGAATAGTCACATCTTTACCATAATCTTTCAAGATTGCTACGTATGTAATATCCTGAACTATATTATTTTTCTCTTCCGGAGCAATATCTTCTTTAGTATCATGACGGCTTTCCATACCGACATCATATTTCACCCCGCACATTTTTGCTATATCCCCCAATTCAGTACCATCAATCAATATTTTAGCATGTATTTTTTTGATTGTATTATCTTTCATCTGAATTTGAGCAATCCAAACATCATTCTCTCTTTCCAGCTTTACCAAAGTAGCATTATGCCATACTTTTAAATTTTTCTCCGCGTCAACCATTTCATGGAAAATTTTATTTCCGACTGAAGGTTCAAACAACACTGCACTCACCCAACCGGTTTTTAGAGAATCAAGCCCTCCATAATAATCTGCCAAATGTCCGCGAAACTCACCAAACAAGCCTGCCGGTAAATCATAGTTTCCGTCAACAGCACTTACACCTGCAGATGTAAGCATTCCACCCAGCCATTCTGTTTCTTCTACTATCAATGTTGCAGCCCCCATTCGAGCAGACTGAATACCAGCAGTCACTCCACTAGCGCCTCCACCAATAATTAGCACATCAACAGAATCATCTGAATGAGAGCATGCTGTAAAACACAAAGCAAATAATAAACACAGACCTAAAAAATAGTTTCTCATACTAAATTCATTTAAGGATATAGAGTTTTATTAATAATATCACGGCACAAATATAGCTATATTTATTAAACAAACAATAGATAATAAAATATTTTATTAATAAAATCATTATTCCTCGCATTATTAATTAATAGAAGGGGAATTACCTCACAAATCATCTTCTTTCATTTATTATATCCACAATCATCCATAGCTACATTATCCTATATATAAATCCATTACATAGTATATAGGAATATAACATTCAAGATATTCTAATTTTCAAGGCCTCAAAAACCACGTATTAATAAAAAAAAATTAATTATCTTTGTGTGAATTACCAAATATACATAGTTATGAACCAACAATTCTTGAAAGAAATAGAAAAAGGGCTCTAAAAAGTGCTCTTGTCAAAAAGAGGATTATTACACATTATATATATAATGGAAGTTCTACAATTCCCGATCTTTCAAAAAGAGCTGGACTTAAGTGTGCCCACTATTACCAAATTTATTGGCGAAATGTGTGATGACGGATATATTAATGATTATGGCAAATTGGAAACTAGTGGCGGACGCCATCCCAACCTCTATGGGCTTAATCCGGAATCCGGTTACTTTTGGGGTGTAGACATCAAAAGATTCGCCGTCAACATCGGACTGATAAATTTCAAAGGTGCGATATGGTAGAATTGAAAAATGAATATACCTTATAAGTTTGAGAACTCAATCGAAGGGATGAATGAGTTATGCAAGCATATTCTCAATTTTATAAAAAGAAGCTCACTATTAATAAAGAGAAGATCTTAAATATTAATGTAAATGTGTCGGGACGTGTAAATCCTGAATCAGGGTATAGCTTCAGTCAATTCAATTTTGAGGAAAGGCCGTTGGCGGATGTATTATCCGAAAAATTGGGATATAAAGTAACCATTGATAATGACACGCGTGCCATGACTTATGGCGAATATATGCAAGGCTGCGTAAAAGGAGAAAAAGGATATCATTTTTGTAGAATGTAAGCTGGGGAGTAGGTATCGGAATTATTATTGATGGTAAGATTTATACCGGGAAATCCGGATTCTCCGGTGAATTTGGACACATGAGTGCTTATGATAATGAGATAATCTGCCATTGCGGGGAAAAAAAGGTTGCTTGGAGACGGAAGCTTCCGGATCGGCACTTCATCGTATCTTATTAGAGCGTATTCAAAGTGGGGGAAAGTTCCATTCTATCTACACGAATCGCCACAGAGGAAAACCCGATCACTTCTTGATGAAATCATTGCCGCTGTGAATAAAGAAGACCTGCTTTGCATTGAAATTGTAGAAGAAATCGGACAGAAACTAGGGCAAACAGATTGCCGGGCTAATCAATATCTTCAACCCGGAACTGGTCATTATAGGTGGAACTTTATCTTTAACCGGTGATTATATCACCCAGCCCATAAAAACAGCCGTACGCAAGTACTCTCTAAATCTGGTTAATAAAGATTCAGCCATCATCACATCTAAGCTGAAAGACAAAGCCGGCATCGTTGGCGCTTGTATGCTCGCACGCAGCAGAATGTTTGAAAGCTAGTTTTATCTTCTACGTTGGGAGAAAAAGTTATCTATAAAGCGAACGATATAGACTACGGCTACTCCGGCAACCACTAAAACAATAATACGACTCAACATAGATTACATTTTTTATATTTCACATCTATTACATACGCAGGATTTCCTCTTTTAAAATAAGAATAGGGAATCCTGTAAAAATTAGAACGCTGATTATTAATTAATAATCAGCGTTCTATTTGAGAGCCGCTAGCCAGACTTGAACTGGCGACCTACGCGTTACGAATGCGTTGCTCTACCAACTGAGCTATAGCGGCGTTTGTCTCTCGTTTACGGCGTGCAAAATTACAGCTTTATTTGAGAAAAACAAAAAGAATCCGATTATTTTTTGAGCTTAATTTTTAAATCAACTTTTGTTGACGTAATCTAGAACTTTTCTTTGCGTTCAAATTTTCCCGTCCTCGGTATAGTACTTCCATGTACCCTTCGGTTTATTATTTGCATACTTTCCACGAAGCTTCAATGTCCCATCTTCATAATATTCACGGTAACGTCCGTGACGTTTCCCTTCTTTTTACTTCCGCTTCACTCTTTAGCGCTCCTTCCGGATAAAATTCACGTAGCACATTTCCTTCAAACTTTTCGACATAGAAACGTTTCAATTCACTTAACTGCTCTTTCTCAGTCACTACATCTTCATTCATTTCTTCATCTTCCTCATCGGTAGCAACGGCAACGTCAACCTCCTCCGGTTCGTATGGGCTGTAATCCATAACATACTGTAAAGAAGCAGACTGATCCTCTCCTATCACTTGCATAGTCCAATAAGGAAAAGAATACAAAACATCTTTATTTGACTGTATCTCATTCCATGTAGCAGGATTCATCATTAGCTTCAGCTGGGAATAAAACTTACGTACATCCGTATATAAGAAAATCGTAGAACTGGATTTTAAATATGACAGTGCATTTTCAAAACCCGGATTATTTTTCAATAAATTCTTCTGCTCGTAATCTTCTACAAAGGAAAGTAAAGAAGCAGCTTTATTACTAAAAACTACATAATCGTCCACATAAGTATAATAGGGCTTCTCGAACTTATCAAATAGCTTTCCAAAGAACAGGCGGAAAAAGCCTTTCATCTCGACATAATTAATTTCAAAGTCCTTATAATTAGCAGTCTTAATCTTAACCGGAGTACGTCGCTTGATCTTCTTTTCTATGAATTCCATGTTCTCACGTGCATCCTTAATACTTTTAACCCTGATAGCCAAGAATCTGTTCGGGATCATGCCCTAACAAACCCGGTTCAGACTGTGTAATAGCAAACTCTCCAGACATCCAGCTCAAAAAGTTTTCTTCCAAAGATATACCGAACAACCCTTCTATCTTTTTCCGGGAATTTTGAAACGAATCATACAACTGTTTATTATGAACAGACAGTGCATTTTCTAATTCCTTCACAAAAGTCATCGGATTATTAAAACCAATATTCGTATAAAGGGCCGTTCGTCCGGACAAGATTTCATGTGCTTTCATTTTATGCTTTCCGGAATTCAGCAAGGCAGTGATATAAGGATCTACAGAATCTTTTTTCAATGTATATCCTTTCACTTCCATCCGCTCCTTATTCGTATTTAAATAAAGTCCGGCAAAATTCATGGAATTGCTAAACAGATCAATGTACTCATTTCTTGTACCTAAATAAATAGACATAAATTGAGGATACACGCGCATAATTGATAAAGACTCTGACAAGCCCCTTGCCGGAAACTAGTTTCTCGGTTTCAATAAAAGCTTGATCAAGTCCGATTTTAGGTTTGTTACGCGAATCAATAGCCGATTCGACAAGCCCAGATGTGTATGAACCAACCAAATGATTATCGACAAAAGCAATATAGAAAATATCCCTTGTTTCGGAATCGCGCATTTCAAGGATATTAATGCTGTTATGCATCCGGTTGGTGACAGTAAAGCCACTCATGACCAATACAGTTTCCACCTGGTCTTTCAATAAGTCCATCTTAGAAGCCTTCTGCATATCCAGAATCAGCAGAAAATCCCAATCAGTCGCGCGAGTTTTATGAAGTGAAATAAGCATATCCCGCTCACCAACAAGCGACAATAACACCTTATTGCTTTTAACAACGGAATCCAGCTTCTCCACACTTTTCGTCACCTCCTCAAAAGATTTCGCTTTCTTCAGACATTGCCACGTCTCGCTTCCGCTAAATTTTTCCCAATCTTCAATCGGGGCCGATGATTGAATGATAAACGCAGCATTTTCGGGAACCAGATAGATTTGCTGAATATTACGATCAGGCGAAACAAATAAATAAACTACGGAATATACAACATATACCGCCAAAGCCAATGCAGCCACAACTAAAGTTCTCTTCACTATTTTCGAGGTACTTTTTTCTTCTCCGGGCCTGCATTTTGCTCTCCTTGCCCGCAATTTAATTCATCCATTATTGATTTGTTATAAACTTGAATGGACAAAAATAGTAAAAAGATGAGATTAATTAGTTAATTCATACTCATTTAGTGGATTAGTTCAATAAACAAGATTTTATAAAAAACAGTATAAAGGAGATATCTCTCCCTCCTATTTTTTTATAAAAAACTATTCTGAATAAAACATAAACCATTGACTCGTATCGTAAATATGTACTAACTTTACAGCATGAAAAAGAAATTCCAACTCGAAGTTCCGGGAGGAGCCGATAAAGTCTTACTTCATACCTGTTGTGCTCCTTGTTCATCAGCCATTATTGAATGTATGATGCAACATCATATCACCCCTGTTATTTATTATTGCAATCCTAATATTTATCCGCAGGAAGAGTATATTATAAGAAAAAAGACGAATGTACACGCTATGCCCAATCATTGGGATTGGAGATAATAGATGCTGATTACGATCATGAAAACTGGCGATGCCATATAGCAGGAATGGAGCAGGAACCCGAAAGAGGAGGACGCTGCCTACGTTGCTTTAAACTGCGTTTATTGGAGACAGCCCGTTACGCACACGAACATGGTTTCTCTGTAATTACCACGACACTTGCCTCCAGTCGTTGGAAAAGTCTGGGAGCAGATCAATGAAGCCGGACAATATGCCACCGCTTCATACCCGGATGTCACATACTGGGAACAGAATTGGCGGAAAGGCGGACTTAGCGAACGACGCATCGCCATCATTAAAGAGTATAACTTCTACAACCAACAATATTGCGGTTGCGAATTCAGCATGAGAAAAGAAGAATAAAACAAACCTGTCATCACCAGCCAATCAATGAATCGAAATAAAAAGGTAAAAACAGAAAACTATTCAAAAAGAAATCACATTCTAATAATAGATTAGGATGTATCATCGCCATTATTGTGCTCATTCCTATTTTTTTGGTGTTTATTTGTATTGCCAGCAGATTAATATCCAGAAAAATAACGAACCGCAAACCGATACCTCCCTTCAAATTCCACTTGGCAAAAAGATCTGGAGACACCCATACCATTAGTTCCCCGGCAAGAACAAATAATCCGGCATAGCGGATATACCGTATCATATAACAAAGATTTAAAAATTCCCAACTGGGTTTCTTACGAATTAACCCGGGAAGAAACCAAGGAAAAGAAAAAAGAGGTAATCGCTTTATTACCGATCCACTAGTGATAGGTCCGATTGCCACAAATGCTGACTATACCCGTTCAGGATATGACAAAGGTCACATGGCTCCCGCCGCAGATATGAAATGGAGTCCTGAAGCCATGGAAGAATCATTCTATTTCAGCAATATGTGTCCGCAACATCCACAACTAAACAGAAGAGGATGGAAAAATCTGGAAGAAAAGATCCGGGATTGGGCCATAGCAGATAGTGCCATTATTATTATATGTGGCCTATTATTGAAAAACATCCTAAAACGATCGGAAAGAATAAGGTCGTAGTACCTCAACGGTTTTTTAAAGTAGTCCTTTCTCCTTTTGCCAAACCGATACGGGCTATCGGCTTCTTATTCAACAATGAGCAGGCAGTAGAACCTCTATCTTCATATGTAGTCACAGTGGATAGCATCGAGAGCCTGACTAATATGGGATTTCTTCGCACCTTTACCCGATGAGATAGAAAACAAAATAGAAGCAAATGCAAATTATTCCCTCTGGCCGAACTAATTAACAACTCGCTTCACTAAGACTAACTTATCTACATACAAATTCTGATTCGTTCCACAATTGTAGAACGAATTAATAATCGCAATACAACCCTAATACAATCAGCACATTCAATCTTTAAATATTAGAAAAGTCCGGAGTAATTCATCCTCTTTTTCAACGATTCATTATAGAAAGGGATTACACCTATCCAAATTCTTTTTATCTTTGACGAACTTTTTAAATATACCTCAAAAGATGAAAGAGAAAAAAGAGAAATATTCTACTATCAATTCTAATCGGAGCATTCCTCCTTTGTGCAGTTGCCGGAGGCACCTTTTATTATTATCTGTTTGCCCCCCAATTTCACCCATCTAAAACCGTATATATTTATGTAGACCGGGATGATACTGCCGATTCTATTTACCATAAAATACAAAAAGAATTCGGGCATGTCAATAAGTTCACCGGATTCCAGTGGATGGCAAAATACAAGGATTTCGATCAGAATATCCATACCGGACGTTATGCCATTCGCCCCAATGACAATGTCTATCACGTATATAGTCGCTTTTCCAGAGGCTATCAGGAAGCGATCAACCTTACTATCGGAAGCGTCCGGACATTAGACCGATTGGCGCGAAGCATCGGACAAGCAACTCATGATAGACTCTGCCGAAATCGCGAGCCAACTGTTCGACTCTACTTTCCTAGTTCAAATGGGATATACCAGTATAACACTCCCCAGCCTTTTTTCATACCGGAAACCTATCAGGTATACTGGGATATGAGCGTAGACGAATTCTTTAAACGAATAAAGGACGAACACAAACGCTTCTGGAACAAAGATCGCCTGTCACAAGCTACCGCCATCGGCATGACACCGGAAGAAGTCTGCACCCTCGCCTCCATTGTTGAAGAAGAAACCAACAACAATGAAGAAAAGCCAGTGGTAGCCGGATTGTATATCAACCGGTTACATCAAGATATGCCTTTGCAGGCAGATCCTACCATCAAATTTGCACTACAGGATTTTCGGCCTGCGCCGAATTACCAACGAAAATTTAAAAGTCAATTCCCCCTATAACACCTATATAAATACCGGATTACCTCCAGGGCCCCATCCGTATCCCTTCTAAAAAGGGAATAGACAGCGTATTGAACTATACCAAACATAACTATATCTACATGTGTGCGAAAGAAGATTTCTCCGGTACCCACAATTTCGCATCCAATTATGCCGATCACATGGCAAATGCAAGAAAATATTGGAAAGCACTTAATGAAAGAAAGATTTTCAAGTAAATTTGTGATAAAACGAACGGAAAAGCCTATCTTTGCCCGATAGATTAACAAACTGTGATCAACACTAAATAAAAGAAATATATATGAGCAAGCAACTCTTACTTGGCGATGAAGCCATTGCACAAGCTGCACTGGATGCCGGACTTTCAGGTGTTTATGCCTATCCTGGTACTCCTTCAACTGAAATTACGGAATATATTCAAATGGCCCCAATAACGACCGAACAGAATATACACAACCGTTGGTGTGCCAATGAAAAAACAGCGATGGAAGCTGCGTTGGGTATGTCATTCGTTGGTAAACGGGCATTAGTTTGTATGAATGCACGTAGGTATGAATGTAGCTGCCGACTGTTTTGTCAACTCTGCCATCACAGGTGTGAAAGGCGGATTGATCGTGATAGCAGCAGATGACCCCAGCATGCACTCTTCGCAGAACGAACAAGACAGCCGTTTCTACGGAGATTTCTCACTGATTACCGATGTACGAACCAAGCAATCAGCAGGAAGCGTATGATATGGTATACAGTGGTTTCGGAATTCTCTGAAAAAGTAGGCGAACCGATCCTGATGCGTATGGTAACCCGTCTTGCACACTCCCGTTCCGGAGTAGAGCGCAAAGAGCAGAAACCGCAGAATGGCATCTCTTTCAGCGAAGATCCTCGTCAGTTCATCTTGTTACCAGGAAATGCCCGTAAACGCTACAAAGTATTACTTGCGCGCCAAGACGAGTTTATCAAAGCTTCGGAAGAATCACCTTACAACAAATATACAGACGGTCCTAACAAAAAGTTAGGAATTATCGCTTGTGGCATCGGCTACAACTATCTGATGGAAAACTATCCCGAAGGTTGCGAATACCCGGTACTTAAAATTGGCCAATATCCATTGCCTAAAAAGCAATTGCTGCAACTGGTTGAATCCTGCGACGAAATTCTGGTACTGGAAGACGGACAACCATTCGTAGAAAAACAACTGAAAGGCTATCTGGGCATCGGCGTAAAAGTCAAAGGACGCCTGGACGGCACACTGTCGCAGGACGGAGAATTGAATCCGGACAGCGTAGCACGCGCCGTAGGCAAAGAGAACAAAGCGGAATTCGGCATTCCTTCTGTCGTAGAAATGCGTCCGCCTGCACTTTGCGAAGGTTGCGGACATCGCGATATGTATATCACACTAACCGAAGTTCTGAAAGAAGAATACCCATCTCATAAAGTATTCAGCGACATCGGCTGTTACACATTAGGCGCGAATGCTCCTTTCAATGCAATCAACTCATGCGTAGACATGGGTGCCTCCATCACGATGGCGAAAGGTGCGGCTGACGGAGGTCTTTTCCCGGCTGTAGCTGTCATCGGAGACTCCACATTCACCCATTCCGGAATGACCGGACTATTAGATTGTGTGAACGAGAATGCCAGTGTAACCATCGTCATCTCCGACAATGAAACTACCGCCATGACAGGCGGACAGGACTCTGCCGGAACCGGACGTATCGAAGCGATCTGTGCAGGTATCGGAGTAGATCCGGCTCATATCCGCGTCGTTACTCCGTTGAAGAAAAACTATGAGGAGATGAAGCAAATCATTCGCGAAGAGATCGAATACCGTGGTGTATCTGTCATTATTCCACGTAGAGAGTGTATCCAGACATTAGCACGCAAAAAAAGAAGTAAGTAAGCCATGAAAAAAGACATTATATTATCAGGAGTAGGTGGACAGGGAATTTTGTCCATCGCTACAGTTATCGGTAAAGCTGCTTTGAAAGAAGGATTATATATGAAACAAGCAGAAGTGCACGGAATGAGCCAGCGCGGTGGAGACGTTCAATCCAACCTCCGCATCAGCGACAAGCCGATTGCTTCGGATCTGATACCATCCGGCAAATGCGACCTTATCATTTCGCTGGAACCGATGGAAGGACTGCGCTATCTCCCCTATCTCAGTCCGGAACGGATGGCTAGTAACCAACGAAACTCCGTTCGTCAACATCCCCAATTATCCGGAAGAAGACAAAGTAATGGCTGAAATCAATAAGCTGCCTCACAAAATTGTGTTGAACGTAGACAAAGTAGCCAAAAGAAGTAGGCTCCGCCCGCGTTGCCAACATAGTCTTACTGGGAGCAACCATTCCATTCCTTGGCATCGACTACGGAAAAATACAAGACAGCATCCATGAAATCTTCCTGCGCAAGGGAGAAGCAATTGTAGAAATGAATCTTAAAGCATTGGCTGCCGGCAAGGAAATTGCGGAAAAGCTGATGCAATAAAAGGCATTACCATGAGTACACAATACTGGGAAGAAGAATTAGAAACCATGAGCCGGGAGAAGTTGCAGGAATTGCAGCTTCAACGGCTTAAAAAAACAATTAATATAGCTGCGAACGCTCCATATTACAAAGAAGTTTTCAGCAAACATGGCATCACGGCAGATAGCATACAGTCATTGGATGATATCCGCAAAGTACCTTTCACTACCAAATCTGACATGCGCGCCCACTACCCGTTCGGACTGGTGGCAGGTGATATGAGCAATGATGGTGTACGTATTCACTCTTCCAGTGGTACCACCGGAAACCCGACAGTTATTGTTCATTCACAGCACGATCTCGACTCCTGGGCCAACCTGGTAGCCCGCTGCCTGTACGCAGTAGGAATACGCAAGACCGACGTCTTCCAAAACAGCTCCGGATACGGTATGTTTACAGGAGGGTTAGGCTTCCAATACGGTGCAGAACGCCTGGGCTGTCTGACAGTCCCTGCCGCAGCCGGAAACAGTAAACGACAGATTAAATTCATCAACGACTTCAAGACTACCGCTTTACATGCTATCCCCAGCTATGCCATCCGCCTTGCCGAAGTCTTTCAGGAAGAAGGCCTTGATCCCAAAGGAACCACACTGAAAACCCTGGTTATCGGTGCCGAACCCCATACCGACGAACAACGCCGGAAAATAGAAAAAATGCTGGGCGTAAAAGCATACAACAGCTTCGGTATGACAGAAATGAACGGTCCCGGTGTTGCCTTCGAATGTCAGGAACAAAACGGAATGCACTTCTGGGAAGACTGTTATCTGGTAGAAATTATCGATCCGGAAACAGGAGAACCCGTTCAGGAAGGAGAAATCGGAGAATTAGTACTTACGACTCTTGATCGTGAAATGATGCCGTTAATTCGCTATCGTACCCGCGATTTAACCCGTATTCTTCCCGGAAAATGCCCATGTGGCCGTACCCATATCCGTATCGACCGTATCAAAGGCCGCAGTGATGATATGTTCATTATCAAGGGAGTAAACATCTTCCCGATGCAAGTAGAAAAGATACTCGTACAATTTCCCGAATTAGGCAGCAACTACCTGATTACGCTGGAAACTGTCAACAACCAAGACGAAATGATCGTCGAAGTAGAATTAAGCGACCTTTCTACCGACAATTATATTGAACTGGAGAAGATCCGCAAGGATATTATCCGTCAATTGAAGGATGAAATACTGGTTACTCCAAAAGTAAAACTGGTAAAGAAAAGCTCTCCCGCAAAGCGAGGGAAAAGCCGTCAGAGTGAAGGACTTAAGAGACAACAAGTAACAATTCAAATTTCCATGTGCTAATATACCAACCGCTTTTCACCATGCGGAATGGCATATTAGCACATTATTTAATTATTAGATTATAATGCAATTACTAAAAAAAAAGAATCCTGCAGGACGGAAAGTGCTACGAAGGAGGTATCCTGAAAGTAGATGGTTTTATTAATCATCAAATGGACCCTGTCCTGATGAAATCAATCGGAGTCGAGTTTGTCCGCCGTTTTGCAGCCACAAACGTAAATAAGATTATGACGATCGAAGCCAGCGGCATCGCCCCTGCTATCATGACAGGCTACCTGATGGATTTACCAGTTGTATTTGCAAAGAAAAAGTCTCCTAAAACCATCCAGAATGCACTAAGCACCACCGTGCACTCATTCACCAAAGATCGTGATTATGAAGTCGTTATCAGTGCCGATTTCCTCACCCCGAACGACAATGTTCTTTTTCGTGGATGACTTTCTCGCATACGGAAATGCCGCATTGGGCATTATCGACCTCGTCAAGCAATCCGGAGCAAATTTGGTAGGAATGGGCTTCATTATTGAAAAAGCCTTCCAAAATGGGCGTAAAAAACTTGAGGAGCAAGGTGTCAGAGTAGAAAGTCTGGCTATCATTGAAGACTTATCCAATTGCTGCATTAAAATCAAAGACGAGTAGATTAATTAGGATTGAAATACTGCCCTTTATCTTTCGTTCTTTTTCCCATATTGCACCGCATGCTGCGGACAAACATGATAACATGCCAGGCATGAGGTGCAATCCATCCCCCAAACAGGCTTTCCGTCCACAACTGTAACATTCTCCACCGGACAACTCTTCTCACAACGCTTACACCCAATACAAGCATCGGTAGCATAAAAATGCTCGGGAGACATCTGAAAACGATTAAACAACGGATTTATAATCCTCGTCTTGATAAAAGGCATACTCCCTTCATGACAGAGAAACAGCTCCTCTCTCCTACTTATCGAAGCATTTATTTTACTGACAGTCGAAACAGCATCCGCTAGTTTTTTCTCTTCCAACTCTTTATTATCCACGTCGAAACCGGGAAGCAAGACATAATTATTAGGCATAGTCACCGAGAAACCAGCGTGACATTCCCAACCTTTATTCTTTAATGCCTTCGCCAGTACTTGCTGGGTAAGCCCGGTATCATCACCACAGGAACAAACAAAAAACAAATATTGTCTTTTATACCCCTTTAAAGAGAGTTGCCGAATAAAATTAAGTACGATTTCAGGAGGAGCCCACGAATAGATAGGAAATACAAAACCGATCTTTTCACCTGCCTGCAAACAAAACTCCAATGCTTCATTCTTTAACGCATCGGGAATGAAAAACTAATTCTTCTTTTTGCTCTTTGGAAAGCTGATTTGCAATCCACTTAGAATTACCTGTACCGGAGAAATAAAATATCATAGAAAAGTATATAAAAAAAGCCGCATCGACGATGTGATGAAACTCTGATAGAACAAGATTTGAGCGCTCGCCCTCTTTGTAATCCACCGGCTTAAAGCTGTCCCGAAGGATGTGGCCCGCCATTGAAGAACGAAGCTTTCTCGGTGCATCAGATTAATTTGAAGAGTTTCCCGATCCAGTCGATACGGCTAATATTTTTGTATCACAAATGTAATAAGATTCTATGAGAATAGCAGGAAAAGAAAGAATTTGTTTGCCTACTAACATTTTTTTCACTCCCTTTCATCTGCCTAACAAAAGAAAAGTGCCAGTTACTAGCTTAGTAACTGACACTTTGTAACTCGTAAACTATTGATGCTTAAGCAGCTTTTGCTTTTGCAACCACAGCTTTGAAAGCTTCCGGATGATTCATTGCTAAATCAGCCAAAACCTTACGATTTATTTCAATACCGGCTTTGTGCAAACCGCCCATCAATTTAGAATAAGACATTCCTTCAAGACGTGCAGCAGCGTTGATACGTTGTATCCAAAAGAGCGCGGAAGTTTCTTTTTCTTATTTCTACGGTCACGGAACGCGTAAGTCAAACCCTTTTCCCAAGTGTTTTTTAGCTACGGTCCATACATTCTTTCTTGCACCAAAGTAACCTCTGGTTAATTTCAAAATTTTCTTTCTTCTTGCTTTTGAAGCAACATGATTTACTGATCTTGTCATAGTTTTACTTTTTTTTTTTGAATGTTAGCGCCGCTACTTCACGCAGCGAACTTCAGGCTAATGCATTCGGTTAATACTTTAATAATACTTTTTACGCTTTTGATTACTTCATTGCTAAGAGTTCCTTAACCTGGCTTACATTTGTTGTATCAACAGTTGTAGAGTAGCACAATTTTTCTTTTTCTCTTCTTGGTTTTCTTAGTCAAAATGTGACTGTGAAAAGCGTGCTTTCTTTTGATTTTACCTGTTCCGGTAAGGGTAAACCTTTTTTTTAGAACCGGAGTTAGTCTTCATCTTTGGCATCTTACTTGTTTTTAAATTATTAAATATATAATGGCAACGCACTATACCTGCGCGTTACGCATCCTTTTCTTATTCTTCGCCTCGTTTCCGGCTTCTCTGCTTTTGTGCAGGAGCAGCAGGTTTTCGGTGTTCCAGCTGTTGCCGGCTTTTAGAAGCTTCTTTCTTCGGAGAGAAAGCTGGATAGTCATACGCTTACCTTCCAATATCGGCATCTGATCCACTTTTGCATAGTCTTCCAAATCATTCGCAAAACGAAGCAACAATACTTCACCTTTTGTTCCTTAAAAAGGATAGAACGACCTTTAAAGAATATGCTACATCCGCATAGACGTTGACGCACGACGGGTCGTTTCAACACCTGCCGCCGAGATACATTCTGGATAAGCGTGCTGACGGGTCGTCGCAATCCGGCAGTTTAATTTCTTTGTATCGACAGACAGATGTTTTTGAAGAAGCCTGCTTGAGTCGATTTAAGCCTGTCAAGTCCTTCATAACTATAAGTTTGCCGGACATACTTTACCCTTTTAATTTTTTAATCTAAATTATTATAGCAAACAATTACATTTTTTACAACAAAAAATACAATATTCCAAATTGCCTAAAACCGATATAATGTGATAAAATATTGTAAAAACATCGAAAAGGGGCAAACACACAGATGGATCTCGAGCACTTGATTTAAATAAAAAAAGCGGAGCATTCATAATAGGCCTTCTGACTGCGGCGAAAATAACCTCGGCCGGCGGCAGAGTGTCTACGCAGGAGGGCACCGTGCTCGGTATATGGCAAAAATCGCAGGACTGCGAAAAAATGCAAAAGCTTATCGACGCTGTTACGCGCCCGGTCACAATTCGGTAGTGGAGCATAAGGGCTTTTATCCCGCCTTTCGTGTCACGGCGGTTGTCGGAGCAGTTCGTCATCGAATTGGCTCGTTTTCATTCACCGTAAATCACGCAGATACGTTGATTTTCGATGCGGGATTTATCTTGATGACGAAAACCATAAAAGCCATATGGCAAGTTTCGTCTGCATGCGAACGAGGCTTACGTACCCAAAGAGATTCTTTTTGCCGTACTGCCTTTTCCAACTTCGCAGCATAAACGGGCGAATTTTAT
>VOFK01004428.1_pt1 | contig 15966 bp, 30 predicted proteins | sample 5384121 | NCBI WGS metagenome assembly VOFK01 (sample SAMN12384730, study PRJNA508395) | human gut metagenome | isolation source: healthy gut J | host: Homo sapiens
TGCCATGTATTGCCTGGCGTGATTATTTATGTGCTTGTCCACTGACAGATCGTTCTGGCATGGATAAATAACTCTTCCGAATCGACGTTGTCAAACGCCTGCAAGTTCTATATCCCTGCGATCCAGTCCCCTGATTCTTTGGTCATTCAAACAGACATCCTCAAACAAAGGTGCCCCCAAAACAGCTGATGATCCTGGATACTGAAACAGTTCTCCCACTTTTGCTCCTGCAGGGCTTTTCTATATCATACCCTTTCAACAGGAACAAAGTCTCAAGCCCATCCACATAGATAAGCTTCTCCCCGATGATGCCCGCAAAGAGTCCGTTCAGCGCCTGAGTCAGAGCTTTCCGATCCCGTGCGACCGATAATTCCTTGATACCTCGCCCTGATGCGAATCTGCAGATTGACATCCTTTAATGCCTGAATCTCATAAGCAGTACCGTCGCTGTATATGTAATTGATCTACCTGTACGATTTCTGCTTACCTTTACCCTCCTGCCTGTGCGTGTACAGCCCAGGCATTTGCCACCGGACATAATCGCATCCACCCAAAGTTTTCCCCGTAAGTGATTCCTTGGAATCGCCTCTGCGTCGCAAGGTAAACATTCCTGCCACAAGCGTTGCCTGCAGGCCATCCACAGACATTCTTTCAGCTCGTCCACGCGAAAAATATCGCGCGGGTGTACCGTCCATCGCCTTTCATGACGTACATAATTCGTGCCGCCTTTCCATATAATGTGTAATAAGAATGATGGTAACACCCTTTTTCTTATTCAGATCATGTGCGGTAGCAATAACCCTCTTTGCGTCTTCAGCTCGATAACAAGCATCGCTGTCGGCTCATCAAAGACACGTATGCTCGCCCCATTGCCACAACACCGGCAATTGCAACACGCTGCTTCTGTCCACCGGAAAGTTTATTTGAGAATGTTTGCGGTATTTTCCCATATCCACAGCTTCTAAACTCTGATTGACACGCGTCCAGATTTCCTCTGTCGGCACCCAATATTTTTCACCAAATCCCACATCTTCTTCTACCACACTGGCAATGATCTGGTGACTGGATTGACAGCAGCCTTTCGGATCGGAATGGTATTGTCCTCTATCGAGTACATCCATTCCATCCACTCTTCAGATCACGCGCTCTTCTCGTCGGTGTCAGCAACGACATTGATATGTTTGGCAAGTGTCGACTTACCCGATCCGTTGTGTCCGAGAATGCAATGAACTGTCCCGCTTTTTACATCCAGATTACATGATCGAGTGCCGTGCCTGTAATAGACCTCCAACATTGCCTTCCTCATCTCTGCGGAAAAAAATTAAAAAGCCAACATTTTGTTTTGATGGCCCCATTTTAATCGTCCCAGCCAGTCTGCAGTGCTGTCTTCCAGCTTCATATGGTCAAAATCGTACTCTGGCGCAGTGCCTCATAAAGCACAATGGCAACAGAATTGATAAGTTCAAAAGCGAACGTTTCCCGGATCATCGAATACCAACACAGGTATCCGATCTGCCTTTAAGATTTCTTCTTCCGGAATTCCTCTTCCGAACATAATGAAACAGTCCGGTTCATACGGACATCCGAATACACATGACGGTCCTTTTTGTTGTCGATATTGGCTTTTGCACTGATTTCTTTACAAATCCTCCCAGTTTTCATTCCTGTTCCATATGATATCGCCTCCCGTAAAAATCTCATCACCAGCTCTTTTTCTTCCTTTACCTGTCTTTCCTTAAAGCCTTCATCGTACTTTCCATCTTCCAGCCTGTCGTAAAAACAGTCCTCTTCAATCGTTCCAAAATCCTCATACATCTGGTGAAGGAAATCATTCTGCAGTTTCTTTGGCACATCATCATCCTTTGACATATCCTGATAAAAATAGAACTTCTGATTTAGCTTTGCCCTGTAATCATAGATATCCTCTATCTTTTCCGGTGTGCCATACTCCCTCTTGTATGCCTTGAAATTCGTGGTTGAGAGTGTGGAACCGAGATAAAAAATGCCATGCTCCCACGATACCCCGATTGTGGTATTGTCCTTTGTAGGCTTCTCATCCTTCGGATAACGCTTATACTCTGTCGCACCAAGGGCAATTGTAAGGGAACCTGACTTAATATCCATCACCACAAGATTCCTTGGTGATAATGCTTCAAGCACCATGTAATCATGGTCATTGAAGTTATGGAATGTCTGTCCCCTTTCAAATAATCGGTCCACACTTTCATAATGCAGGTTAAAATCATCCACCCAGCCCTTATCGGTCATTCCAATCTCCTTAAGCTTTGCAACACATTCAGAAGAACTGGCTTCTTTATCAAACCGAAATTCTTTGGAATCGTTATAAAAATCCCTGAAGAAAATGTCCCAGCTGAATATCATCCTTACAGAACCTTGCAAATACAGTTACATTTGCTGCCCTGTAATACTCTGCGAAGTTATCTGCTTCACCAAGTGTCCTTCCAAGCTGCAACAAATTGTCTGCAAGCTCTGACATGTCATCAACTGCTATAAAACTCTTATAATCATCCAGAGTCATCAGCATATTTGTCTCTGTTCCCCTGTCGTTTTCTGTTACCAGTATCATATCTTTTAAATCCATTCTTACCTCCAGTCTCAGAGGGACTATGCCCTCTCTGTAAATTTCCTGTTATGGTCTTCCTATCACAACAATCTTTCCTGTGCTTGCCACATCCCGGTAAACCACACCAAGATTTTCATTAAGTGCCTCTACCACTTTGCCATTTCCGACATATACTGCCACATGGCTGATGTTCTTATATCTTCCGTTGCTTGTAAAACTATAAAAGATAAGGTCTCCCCGGCTGTAACTCATCAAAAGGAGACTGTCTTTCCGGCTTCATCCAGTCCCTGTGCCTCCGCAGCCGCTGTGGTTGCACCGCCGTAACTATCCACCAACGCTTTTTCAACATCCGGCTCTAAAGTAGCAACAACATCTCCATTTTCATCAAAAATTAACGTACACTTTTTACTGGAGGATTCAGGGTTTGCATTGTCGTTTGAAATTCAGAACTGGAATAATCAGCCAGCATAGCATACACTTTATTTTTTAATGCACTATCTGTATTCATTCTATATAATACATCTCCAGGAATAAAACACTCAAATCTACTATTTGAAACTCCTACATTTATCCCAAATTTATCATAAATTTCATTTACTATATTATTAACTTCCGTTGTTCCTAATTGATCACTAAACTTAGCATTCTCTTTAACTTGTTTTTCTGTACCATTAACATAATTCATAGATACATTAGATAATGCCAATAAAGTTTCTCCCTATCACAATACTCATAATTCACCTCCATTTTTTTGTATTATCTCTCTTTATCCTTCTAAAATAAAATTCACAATATCATCAACTTTTTTGAATTGATATTTATTTATAACATCAGATGAGATTTCTTTTTATGATATTGATTACTAACCTCATCCAATAAATATACCAAGTACATCCTCCTGAAAGACATTTTACTTAAATTCAAGCCATTCTATATCGTATGAGCATAACTCTTTTATGATTCTTACTGATCTATCCATTTTTCATCAACCTTTTCAGATTTATTGCCCACCCATATTATAACACAGGTGGGTAATAAATTTATCTTTATTTTGCACTAATTCCACTGTCCGCATCCTTTCATTGATTATTTGGGTTAAATGTACTGTTTTTGATCAATTTATTTACTAATTCATTCCCTAAAACTGGTCAGATGACCACTTTCTAGGAACAAAAAATGGACGAAGCAAACTTTTTACATTTACCTCGTCCGTTAATGGGTTACAATATTAACTTTTTCTTACCTTAGCCCTTTACCAGCACATTATTTCCATCCTGCATATTATCTGATGCATAATGTACTTTGTTCTCCGTAATCAATTCTTCGATGCACTTTCTAAAAGTCTTTGAAGCATTACCTGAATATCCCAGTCTTTTATATAACTCATTTGCAGAAATGCTTTCTTGTTCCAGTTTCATTTAATATAAGAGTTTTTATCTGGTCTTTCGTTCTTCGCTTTGGAACAGCAACAATATCTTTCGGTTCGGTTTTGCTACTGACAGCTTCCTTTTTCAAAAAATGCCTCATGAATCGGAATAATCACTGAAAAGAAAGAACGTTCTTCATCCGTGAGAAGTAATGGCAGTGGTGATCCGTTTTCCTTTATTGATTTAATTGCTGTTGGAATACCGGTATTTCTACCTTCCACAAGATGCAGTTCCTTTAAGAAATCACCTATTCGTCTATTCCGATACCTTCTTGTTCTCATCTGATATTTACTAATATCCTCATCAGAAATCGACCTGTCTGGTCCCGGAGAACTTGTTATTTCAATTTTATCAGCCTCTATGCGTACTGTGACAGGCTCATGTATCTGGTACGATTTGTGATAAATTGCATTAGAAAGAAACTCTTCGATTGCTTCATAGCTATAATTTTTTACTCTTACAGCCTCTGCTTGTCCGCTAATCTTAAATACCTTTTCAGCAATCACATTGTTTTTTATATAATTCAGAGCGTTTCGTAACTGATCGTCTATCCGGTCCTGTAAAGATACGTTCCTCCATTCCTTGCCCTGTTGGATCCGGAATATTAACCACCTCTATCTGACTATACGGGAAAAACGACTCTGGATGATCATTGAAAAATAAAATTCCCACATTCAGCGGCTTGTAATACTCCGACGGTCCGTCTGCTATCCTTAAATTTCTTGCCAACTGCTCTGTATCCATAGTGTCAATATCATTCAACAAGCTACTATCCACATTTTGCAGATAATTCTTTATAATTGGATATTTTAAGTCCTTCATCTCTGCTTTAGGATTTATCCTATCATCAAACGGAATATTGTGAGATAGTGACATTAACTCTTTACATCTGTATCAGTCGCCTCTATTGTACTGGATAACTTCCGGATATAGTATATCTTTTCGCTGTTCTTTGTATCTGGTGCCTTAGGACATGCGTACGGTCTTTTTCGTATCCACCAGGACACCATACCAAAAGAAGTAATTTCCCATCAAAATAAACAGGCTCACTCTGAGGAATGTACACAGGTTTAAGATATTTACAGTATCTAAGCAGATCTTTTTGAATCCTATCTACTGCATCTGAGCAATACCTGTTACTGGACGAACAAGTTTTCCATCCTTTTCTTTCGCTCCTATAACAATGTATCCACCGCCCCAGTTATCAATATCATTATCAAATGCACTGATTGTCTTTAAAGTAGTATCTGGGTTCCAGCCTTCCTTAAACTCTATTCTCGCCCATTCCACGACATTTTCCGTTAAAAAGTTTTTCAATAGTAATTGGAATTGCCATATTTTTTTTCTCCAATGCTTCTTACGATTTGCTTTACGACTAAGCTTACGACTTAATTATAAAGTCGTAAGCAAGTCGCGTCAATTATATTGTTCCACTTTTTAGAAAACATCATCCTCACTGCAAAATTGTTTATCTTGCTTCTGTTTTTCTGTCTTTCAATAACCTTCTTAACAAACCATTGTACCGCAATCCTGGCTGCGTCCGCTCCATCCCTGATACCAACACTTGCTCTCGCATACCCTAAGATTTCTCCTGACCTGCTATAGCCGCGTCCTCTAAGCTTAGCTTCGTGCCAGATCTGTCTTATTCCGTTTTCGTCAAGTGCTTTTAAATCTGCCGGAAATGGTGCAGATTTCAACAATTCCAAACTGAATGCACCATCTACCTTACCAAGCGCATCCTTATATTCTGGGAAATAAATCTTCATTTCCCCTGTGCATACGGTTAATTGCCCGGATTCTGTCCTCATTCAGCTGATCTCTGAACATAGATAACCTGCGAAGCTCCGCATAAAAGCTTCTCCGGAAGGTACGGCATCATGGATAATCTTCTCCATCTGTGTTGCTAACGTGACAGGAAGATCATCCGTTTCTGCCCACCCTAATGATGTTGTTAAATCCCCCTGTGGATCAGCGTCCACCAGAAATAGAACCCTTTTCCCTTGATTTGCAAGTCCTATCCCTAAATTGACCGTAGTGGTAGTCTTGCCTGTTCCTCCTTTCTGATTGGCAATAGCAATCACTTTACATTTTGACATCTCGGTCTACCTCCCTCTTGAAAATTTATAGCCACTCCTTTGTGTGGAATGGCTATGTACTAAAAAAATGGGCATGAAAAAAGCCGAATGATTCTCTTCTTTTTCTCAAACTCGTATGTTTCTTTTTAATTCACTTATATCCCCGTAATTATCAATAATTACCAGTCCATTTCTTTAGCTATTCTAGTTCTCTCATCTTCCACCATTGGAACTAATTCTTCCAATGCATCATGTAATTCCCTGTGATTATCTTTCGAATCATATGTGATTATTTCTAAATTTCGATTTTCCTTTACTATTCTTTTTATACTCAGTATTAATTCCATCTTTAGAAGTAATAAAATAATGGCAGGGACTACCCGGAAATACAAATGAATAATTTTCTAAGACTAATTGTATATCCGGATCAGAAAAACCGCAACCTATAAATATAAACGTATGCGTAAGAGAAAGAGCCTCCAACAGTCTATAAAAAGCTGCATTTTGATATCTAGCATTTGTATACTGACTTCTCGTAAAAATCATTTTTGAACTTTCATCAAGAGTTCCATGAATTTTTAAAATAATCCGTTCTTCTGATTTTATCTTATTAACCAAATCTGAATCATAATATTTCTTCACTAAAATTGTTCCTGCTGTTTCTGCCTGCGCATATACTTCATATATTTTATCTACATTCGGTGTAATCACAATTTTTGAATCTAATTTCAGAATATTTTCATGTATTCTATGACTTTTGTATTTAGGTGTCAGAAATTCTTCTCTTTGCAATGCGTTCGAACCTTTCATTTCCTATTTGATTTACTAGTACTTCACATGCTGTTAAATAATCTTTTTCATTTAACAACTTTCTTACATATTCAACGATATTTTCATCTGTGACTTCACCTTATGCCCTTATTCAAAACTGTTCCCCACGTAGGAGGGCGTTTATCGCCTTTTTCGCTTATAGCATTTGCTGATACCCCCGCACCTAAAAAATAAAACTACTTTCCGCTTCGCAATCTTCTCTATAATATCTACTGGCCATTTCATTACATTTTCTCCAAATTAATCATCATCTGATTTGTAATCTTATCCATTACTACTTTAAAAATCTTTTCACTTTTTGCAAAATGAGCACCTACAATACCATCTGTACTAGTTAATTCGAACGCTGGTCTATGCGCTGACTGAGACAGTGGGATAATACTATTAAAATTCGGTATAGTTCCTAATTCATAATTGATCTCATTACCTTTATTTTTTTCATTAACTATATCTATAAGTTCTCTTTTTTATGGTCATAGGAACTTCTGATAAAATTCTTTCATAAGCCTGTACAGGTCTTCTAATTCCGTCCACTGTTTTACTGGTATATTGCTGTGTAACATAACCCAAAAATTGTATATATATGAAATTGGTTCAAAAATATTTTTAGTTCTGTATCAGTACACCTATTAAATCCTTCTTTAAACGTATCTCTCCAATTTTTTTATTGTTTTTCCTATATTTTCAATAGCCAAAATACTAAAAATATCAGAAGACATAGGGGTCACAAAATAATCACACGATAATAAGATAGATCTATTTATTGCCCCTAATGATGGTCCCATATCAAAAAACACATAATCATAGTCATCAAATTGTTTTATTAAATTATTAAATGTCAATGTTGTTCTAATTCCACGTTCTCCCCTGATAACGCTGCGCTCCAATCAGATGCCAAAGTATCTTCAAAAAAGTGCAAGTTTCGGATCTCCTGCCAAAAAATCAAAAACCGAACTTCTCTAAATTATATACTTCAACGTTTTTAACATACCCTATTCCTTGATTTACCGGTTTTATCACGTCATAAATTGTAAATCCCTTTTTTGTCATAATACACTTTTGAGAACAAATCATCCGTAAAACAATAAATAGTAGAATTGCATTGTGGATCAGCATCAATTAACATCACTTTTTTTCCTGTTCTAGCAATATATGCACTCAAATTACAAGTTAACGTGGTTTTCCCTACTCCTCCTTTATTATTAAACATTGCTATCGCTTTCATTTTTTTCTCCTTTCATTAACCATTCATTTTTAATCTTTATTAGTCTATATTTCATATCTTCTCTATAGAATCTATTAAACTGCTCATTTTTTTTCTTCACCTCACCCTATTGCTAATTCTTATCGTTCAAAAAAACAAATCTCTTACTGCCCACCTTGTATTGGCTAATCATATTCTCTTATTTTGTCCGTAACACTCTCCATTTTGCTTTCTTACTATTTTATCACATTTCATCCGTATAACACAACAGCGCCCTGTCTTTTACGACAGCTCTTTTACGACAGAGCCCTAAAATGAAATTTTAAATTCCACTGCCCTACAGGGCGGTAGAATTTAGTCCTGCACAGTAGATATTTACTCTTTCATACATCAGTGTTATTGTAAAAATTCCTTCTGACAGCAGTAGAAGGAAAATTATCATGAGTAAATATATCCCTGGAAACCAGAAACATCTAACACTTAATGACCGTATCTACATCGAAAACGAATTATCCAAAGGTGCGACTTTTAAAGACATTGCGGCATTCCTTTGTAAAGATCCTACAACCATCTCAAAAGAGGTTAAATCACGACGCCTTTCTGACTGGTACCACAAAGGAACTTTCTACAATGCCAAAAACTTTTTGTGTACACCGCTATCACTGTAAAAAAACAAATGCCTGTGGAAAAATCATTCTCTGCGGTGTCAAATGCACATCCTGTCCAACCTGCAACCAGACCTGTAAGGATTTCGAAAAGGAACGGTGCAGCAGACTTGATAGGGCACCTTATGTATGTAATGGCTGTCCAATGAAAATCAATCATTGTACTATTGCCCATAAATATCGCTATGATGCCCGCTTTGCAGACCGTAAGTACCGTGAATTATTAAGCAGTTCCCGTGCCGGAATAAATATCCCGGCATCAGCTGCACCAAAAAGACCAGATTGTTACTCCGTTGATCGCACAGGGACAGTCACCCTATCAGATCCTGATCAATCATCCGGAACTGGATATGTCTGTCCGCTCCATGTACACATACATCGATAAGGGACTGTTCACAGCGAGAAATGTAGATCTGAAAAAGGCAGGCAAAAATTTAAACCAAGAAAAGTGCCACAAAACACAGATCAAAGACCGCAAAGTGTTTACCAACAGAACCTATGCAGACTTCTGTTCTTTGGAATTAAATTCTTATGTACAAATGGATACAGTAAAGTCATCAAGGGATTCCCATAAAACGCTGTTGACCATGATCTTTACAGAGGAAAAGCTGTTTCTTGCATTTCTTCTTAACCGCTGCACAAAAGGTACCGTCCGTGCTGTATTTGACCGTTTGGAAAAACGTATGGGAACGTATGAATTTACATCTCCCATGTTTTTGAAAATATCTTAACCGACCGTGGCTTTGAATTTGGTGACCCGGAAAAATTGGAAACCGGTATTAACGGCATCCAAAGAAGCAGCATTTATTATTGTGATCCCATGCGGAGCGGACAGAAGGGAACCATCGAGCAGGCGCATACCATGCTCCGCATGATATTGCCCTAAAGGAACATCCTTTGAATTTCTGACCCAATGGGATGTCAATCTTATTGTGAATCATATAAACTCTACTCCAAGAGAAAGCCTTGACGGCAAAACGCCGTATGATGCTGCCCTGGAAACACTTGGAGAAGATGTTCTCAAAGCATTTCAGCTTAAGCCGATTGCATCTGACGAAGTCAATCTAACGCCTAAGCTGATACGCTTTAAGAAGTAACTAATTAACTGATCGAAATCTGCTGTCGGACTGGAAATAAATATTTCACATTTTTTAAATGCGGTTAGTGGAATTTAGTCTAGACACACCGAATTCCAGTAGCCTGTTTTTCATGCCATAAAAACAACAAAATTTCGATAAGCTAGCTTAATTATAACAGAAAGCAAGAGATTTTGTTAAAAAAACTCCTGCAAAATCAGCAAAATTTAAAAAGCCGATGGAATTTACTCTTGCACCGGAATTTACTTTTTCAAGTCAGCCAAAATTACAACATAAAAAGCAGATACATAACTTCCACCACATATCTGCTTTACTAAAGTTCCAATTCTGCCTCAAGTTGGGGCAGAATTGTAATCGACTTTCTAACACTGATACCGTATCCACACCGCATCACTGTCACATTTTTTTCACATCAATTAATTTTTAAAATCACATATCTTATTGTAAATCCGTTTACCTATTCATATACAATATATATCGGCGTAATTGTTTCAATTATAAATTCCATCCCAATTTGTTCAAAACAAAAGACCGAACAGATTATCTCTGAGCGGTCTTTTTCCAGTTACACTATTTAGTTTTCGATGGTCAAGAACCCATTGCAATAGGTCTTCATATTCTATTTTCCCAGCTGCAACATCAAGAATAGTTTCGTATAATTCTTTTTTTGCATATACTTAAGTTCTATCCCGTTCAAAGCAAGAAAAAACCAACATTGCATGCGTTCCAATCCTTTTATTTCCATCTATCATGCAATGATTTTTAATCAGCCCATACCCTAATCTCGCCGCTTTTCCTTGAATTGTAGGATAAAATTCCTCCCCTCCAAAGGATTGAAACGGCTTTTCCAAAGCCGAGTCCCATAAATTATAATCTCTAACTCCATCGCTTCCACCAGTCTGCTAAATTAATTGAGTGTATGAAGCATAAGGATCTGCTCTTTGCTCAGTTATTTTTTCATTTAGCCAGTACCTCATATGCTTCTTTATTCTGCTCCATGAGCTGCTTTGAAATACTTAACACATCTTCATCAGATGCAGTAAAATCCTTATCTGCTTTTACTAAAGTCTATAACAAGATATCTTGGTACATTATTTTTCAAAATTACTGCTGAACCGCATTCATCTACCAGTCGTGCAACCTTTAGAAAAATTCTGGTTTGCTTCGGAAATTGAAACCATTGTATTTGTATCTATAGTCATATGATCACGTATAATCCAATTATCCTCTTTTGAGGGTAATGGATTATTCTCCTTTCTCCCAAACTCTTGGGTTTTATTGAATACTCCATTATAATACTTAAAGCACTGTGGATCTGTACCTATAGCTTTACAGCTTTGACTGTTCGGAGGTGACTCAGACCACAGCTTTTCGTCTATTACTGGTAATTAGTTTGTTAACGCTCGACGTTTTTATTTACGTGATTACACAGCCGAACTCTCTGTGGAAGACAAGCAGTGCTAAATATTATTTCAGGAGGTAAATCTCTATGCCCATGTACTTTGTTGGAATTGATATTTCCAAGTACAAACATGATTGCTGCATCATTTCTGCAGTCGACCAGCAGATTATTTCTAAATTTACCATCACTAATGATAAAGATGGCTTTGAACAACTGCTTACTGCTCTTAATTCTCTCTCCAATCCAGAGGATATAAAAATAGGGTTTGAATCAACTGCCCATTATGCCCTCAATCTTGAACTCTTCCTTGAGAATGCCAACCACAGCTTTATGGAAGTTAATCCAGTTCTCATCAAGGAATACAAAAATCAACTACTTTAAGGCGAACCAAAACCGATTCTGTTGACTGTGAATCAATAGCTCGGTGGTTAATGACTGTTGAGTACAAACCCCATTCAAAAGGATTTTACCACGCTTATTCCTTGAAGTCACTAACACGTTTGCGAGATAGATTAATTCGTCAACGTTCTTTTTATCTTGTGAAGATAACTAATGTTTTAGATCATACCTTTCCGGAATTTAAACCTTTCTTCAATGAACGGCTTTCTAAAACAGCTTTGTATCTTCTTGAAAACTACGGCTCCGCTGAAAAAATGGCTCGTATGAACTCTGCTTCCTACGATAAACTCCGCTGTATTTCCAGAGGTAAGTTTTCTATCCAGCAGTTCCTTCGTCTTAAAGAGCTTGCTGCTAACACTGTCGGTGTCAATAATTCTATATTCGATTTAGAATTAAACACTTTATTGACACTATACAAATCTCTTTCCGAGGAAATAAACACTTTGGAAACTGAGATTATTAAACTTATCGAAGAAGTACATCCTCACTATATGTCTATCCCTGGTATTGGTCCCATTTCATCCGCTGTTATTTACGCTGAATACGGTGATATATCCAACTTTTCCAATCCCGGTCAGATGCTTGCATTTGCCGGAATTGAACCCGGAATAAACGATTCTGGAACAGAATCCCACGGTGGACGAATGGTAAAACACGGTTCTTCACAACTCCGTTACGTTCTTCTTAACGCCTGCTTACCCTTAATACGTTTTGACTTAACCTTTGCAACTTATTATGAAAAGAAACGTGCAGAAGGCAAGAAACACAGGGTAGCGATTACTCACGTAGCAAAGAAACTGATTAGAGTCATCTATGCATTGGAGAGGCAGGATGTAGACTTTAACGCTCAGAAACTACGCTAATATCTACCTTACATATATTTATCTGTTCCATCTGAAATACGATATTTTCAGATGGTCTGTTAAAATTACCCATTTTTTAGTTCACAAAATTTTTCAAAAAACACTTGACTATTTATAGTTTGTCACCTCCGTGATTTATTTACTATAGTATATACAAATTTTAGGATAAATACAACCTATTATTCACATTATATCTTTCCATCATAAACAGGAAAACCTCTGCATTTGTCTTCATAAGTTTTGTGCCCTGCAGCTACTTTTTGATACTACGAAAAGTTCCTCTCTTTGCACGCCACCGGTGCGAATTCCTTCACCAACACCTCTCTTCTAACTCTGCAAAGAATGTGGTAGTTCCGTCACTATTAAAAGAGATGCCAAATTTTGTAATTTTTTTGTATCAGTATCTGCATTGCCGTTAGTCTTACTGAATACTCTTTCAAATCCGAACTGGGCATTGATTTCATCTGACATACGCAAGGCTCCCTCAATTCTATGCATTTTTTTCTGCATAATACTTCGAATCTGATTATTTACACCTTCAAATCAACCTTGTTCTTTTTTATAACTTCTTTATGCTTTTTTCATCGAGAATACTTCTTTTTTCCTTCCTTTGTATCCTTTGCTTTTTTCCAACTGCTTCTGTAGGATTTCTTCGGCTTTTTTCACTCATATTCTGGAGAAAGGATTTTTTACTTTTTTGAATCTTTATGTCCTATTGCCCATGAACTAATATTTCCATCTTTATCTATTGCCCATCCCTGTTCAACTCTCCATCCAATATCTGCTTGTTGCTTTGCAAACTGCTCATCTAATGTTTTTTCATGTTACCAATTTCTTTTTATGTACTCATCTTCTAAGTCTGAATCATTTGCCATTTTTGTTAAAAACTGAGGAGAAATCGCTACATTCGTGGTAGTTGATTTACCATATTTCATCCCCGGACTATAATTTGCTGATACAAAACTATAATTGTCAAATTTTTTAGAAAGATAGGAAAGTTCATCCGCTGCAGTTTTTCGGGTTATCCCTGTCTTTACATCTTCTGTTTGCTCCACAACCTGCTTTTCTGTGGTTTCCTTAGCATTATTTTTCTGTATATTACCGGTATAAGCATTTGTGTAAATATTAGAGTAATTGTTTACACCTGTAACTGCCATACTAACATCTCCTTTCGTATTACAAAGCTTTCATTACCTTTTATTAGCATAATAATCCCAAATACCATTAAGCATTTTCCGATTACCATCTGATACATTCAGATTTAGCCTTAAATCTTTCCAATCACCCAAATACTGCTGCGATAATTTCTGGTTATCCGACTGGATGGCGGATAAAAATGCCTGATATGCCGAATTTTGATAACCCCCTTTTCTTTAGATTTTGCAGTATTTTCCTGGTTCTCACCTATGTTCTGTTCATTTGCTGTCTGTTCACTTTCTTTATGGTAAACTACCGATGGTGTAAAATCCTGTAATTCTGACCAGATTTCTGTGGAAGTTGCCATAAAATTACTGTGGTTTTCATATGCCTGATTCAGCATATCCAGTTCTTTTTCTTTGTCAATTCCTCAATTTTGCCCGATTCTGTCACATAATACTCCAGCTCATAATCTTGTTCCGCATATTTTTCTTCAATGCTGTTTTTCATTTTGTTATATGCTGTCGCCATTCTGTTTACATGATGTTCAAAGGAATCGGACTTTACACTCTCTGTATCTTCTTTGACAAATATATCCGTCACTTCCTTCTCAAAACGGTTCTGATAATCCATAGAACTGACAGAAGATAAATACCTAAATCTCTCCTGCCCTGTTTTAGAAATGGAATAGTGTATCTGTATACTGTGTCATTTTTCTTTTCTAAATCTGCCGGAACATTTTGCTTTGTATTTTTCCTGCTGTTATGTTCGATTGCAGAATATGTAATATTTGTATTATTGTAAATCTTCATAGCTGTTTCCTTCCCAGATAAATACCATTAGACTCTAATATCAATCGGCACATACCTTTTTAAATTGTGTCTGTTTGTACCATTTCTGCTGCCTCTAAACTATCTGTAGCAAGCTGCTCCTGCAAAACCTCGTCTGGAAGTTCTTCCATATTCTCCACAGTTTTTTCCGTCATCTGCTCTGTCATTTCTTCGGTTGTCTCCGAAAGTTCGTCCATGATTTCAGACATCATGCCCTTGTTTTCCTCTGTTCCAAGAGCTTCATCCACCATTTCTTCCTTTCGTTCTTCTTCTGTTTTAGGCTTATTCCTCTCAGCAGCTTCCGCAATCTTTTCGCCATGTTCTTCTGCCTCGTCCATGACATGAAACATCTGTGAATTATTATACTCCTGATTTGCTGCCGCAATTTCATCCTCATAATTATGAAACATTTCCAGCTTTTCAGAATTTCTTCAAAGTGTCAGCCTTTCGGTCTTTCAGATTTTTCTCTTTTTGTCCTTCAAAAAAAAGCCACCTTATTATCCCGTTCACTGCTGTCGCTGCCTTTGATAGAAAGCTCACTTAATTTCTTTTGATAGTATTATCGTCAACTGGCGTGGCGTGGACGGCAGAAGGATTTAGTGTGGTAACGGCAAAGCTGATGCAGTTCTCCGGGAGTCGGCTTGTGAAACTTATAAGATGGCTTGTAATCCATCCTCAACCATTGCCGCGCTGCTCTGTTTTACAAACACGGACGTAAACCCGGACATGCTGGCACGTATTCCTGAGATCCCTTTGCGCCTTAGTGGATGGGAAGAAATGATTTGCTCCGGCACAGGCTTGGGAACGGGTGAACAATATAGAAACTCCCCCAGCTTTTATGCTGTATTTCTGGCATTGTATGTATGGAGTGGGGAAGGAAAGGTCTGGAAGCCCGTAATACCTATCTATATGATCGATGCACAGAAATTCCGTTCACATATCGGATGGAAACAAAGATAATGTCTGGGCTGCTTGTCTGGGTATGACCGAGGAGGCTGCACAGCTTACCTTAGAAAATGGCAAACGGTCCTCATCGTTTTCCCGCCTTTTTTGGGGACCGGGTTACGACTGGACTCGATCATAACTGGGGAGGCAGCGGCATGATGGGTATGCAGAAAGCACTGTTGCAGGAAGCCGATGGAAAGATTTTGTGTTTCCTGCTTGGCCTAAAAGATTGGGATGTGCATTTCAAATTGCGCTTACAGGACAGACTACTGTAGAGCTGGTTGTTCTAAAAGGGGGACGGTGGTTGAAGCAGGCCGTATTACCCTAGAGCAGGAGAAAAGATGTAAATTGTTTGCTGAATAAATAATTTAAGGGAGGAGGTGTGTTTTGTAAATTCACCTCCTACTTCTTTTGCTCTTACTCGATTGGGGAACTTGTCACTCCTTTTTGTTTTTTCTATTCTTATCTATTTGTATGGCAATCAGTGCGGGTATAGCAATACGTAAT
>VOFK01002012.1_pt1 | contig 15962 bp, 21 predicted proteins | sample 5384121 | NCBI WGS metagenome assembly VOFK01 (sample SAMN12384730, study PRJNA508395) | human gut metagenome | isolation source: healthy gut J | host: Homo sapiens
CGTCCGGAACAGAATCTATACATCAGATAGGTTAGTTTGTCAGCAAAGGTCGGATAGTATAAATCATTTTGTACAAAATCAATGTAGCACGAATACCGCCTTCATCACTTCCTTTTTCAACCCACCATCACTGGCATCAATCATTTTTGCCGCCACATGTTTTAGGCTTCATCGTAATCTATGTGAAAATAATTTCGCTTTTCCATCCTCTGCCTGTTTTAAGCGTTCAGTACATCTTTATTGTCCCGCTAAAAATACGGTCAAAAATCAATGACTGGTCACCGATGAATCGTTCAAACTCTTCGGGAGTAACAGCTTGCAGATAGTCTGCAGGTAATGTTGCTCATGATACGCATCCCGAAACTGAAGTCCCTTGAAGCCATTTTTGTTCTGGCATCATTCAGATAAAGGTTTCTGCATGGGATGTTCGGCAGTTCACACAATACGCTCCACTTCGTCAATGGTAAGCAACTTACCGCATTTTTCTTTAAATCGTTCACTGAGGTGGCTGCCCCCACTCGTTTTCAAAAGAAGAGAGATATACAGAACCTCTGAATACAACGATGGCTGTCAGACTTGTCCTTTGAATCCAACTTTAATACTTCTCAGTATTCTTTAGCATTCTCTTTGAATACAGCTTTATAGATAAAATTCGTAATTCGAGAATATTGTATGTAGGATGCCCATCCACATATTGATTGGATGGCAGAAGCAAGATTTTTCCGATAGTTTCTTCTGCAGATTGCGGCAGAAGATAATTGCCATCTCTCTTTACGATTAATATTTTGTTCTCCACCTGTCTTTTCATTGATGGTAGTCAAATCACAAAATCAAGATAAGACATACGGACTTTTTAGCTTTCTCACTCTCTGTAAGCAGCATACCTATGTTATTCAAGAAAGAGCACGCCCGTGATCGGGGCTTTGAAGATGGCTGCAGGGCCGCCCCGGCTCCGCAGCAGAGCAACAGGAGTGTGAGTGTTTTTGTAGTTCAGGTGGGCCAGGCGGCTGATGTTCGAACCGATGGCTGCGCCGTCAGGAACGCAATCAAGGGCCTCGGGACCGACCAGAACCGCCGAATCCGATCGTCGTCGCACCGCCCGACCGAAATCCAGCATTGTGGGAGGCAATGCGCGAGTTTTTACGCGACATGGCATATAACACTGCGTGACAACGCCTTCCGAAATATTGTCTTTGACGACGTATTTGACGAAAACGTCGCCAGAATGATACCATCTGACCGGATACAGATCGGGAAGGAAATACGTTGCGTTCGACGGGAACAATTGGTCAGGCAGCTTTGATTCCATAGGCAGGGATTTCGCGGACATAGGTGCCCAGTCCGGCCAGAGCCCGACGATCATGGCCAGCAGCATCATGATCTGGCGTACTGGTGAACCGTTTGGTAAAGGCAGGAAACGGATGTAGATACGTTCGTATTAATCCGCGATCGTCTCGGTGGTATGCGTTCCGAAGGCGTTATCCGAAGTTTCTCGGTAGAGGCGCGCCTGCGGCGCGCGATCGGAATTACTCGGGTCCTCACGAAGTAGTTGATCTTCATGGCTTCGCGCACGTCGTGTTGGCGTCGTGCGGCCTCACTCGCGGGCGGTCGCCGGGAACGCTGTGCAGCTCGTGAGACCTCTTCGATGCGGCCTTCGTAGTATTTGCGGCGTTCGCGGATCGGGTCGAGCGTCTCGTTGAGCACGGCGATCAGAAATTTCTTGACCTTCACGTCGCCCAGGCCGCCGCGGCGGTAGTGCGCCTTCAACTCGTCGAGCGACGGGTAGTCGGGCAGGTAATATTTCGGGAAATGCTCGGGGCGGCTGAAGGCATCGAGGTAGGTGAACACCGTGTTGCCCTCCACCTTGCCCGGGTCTTCGACGCGCAGGTGGTCGGGATCGGTATACATTCCCATGACTTTCTTCTTCACCTCGTCGGCGCTGTCCGAGAGGTAGATGCAGTTGCAGAGCGATTTCGACATCTTGGCCTTGCCGTCGGTGCCCGGCAGACGCATGCAGACCGCATTCTCCGGCAGCAGGATCTCGGGCTCGACGAGTGTGGGGCCGTAGACCGCGTTGAACTTGTGGACGATCTCGCGCGTCTGTTCGATCATCGGCTCCTGGTCCTCGCCCGCAGGGACGGTCGTGGCCTTGAATGCCGTGATGTCGGCCGCCTGGCTGATGGGGTAGGTGAAGAAGCCCACGGGGATGCCCTGCTTCTGCTGCGTGTCGCCCTCGGCGGCGCCTTCGGCGAAGCCCCGCAGCTGAATCTCGGCCTTCACGGTCGGGTTGCGTTGTAGGCGCTGTACGGTGACCAGGTTCATATAGTAGAACGAGAGCTCGCAGAGCTCCGGGATCTGCGACTGGATGAAAAGGGTCCTTTTTCGGATCGAGGCCGACCGAAGGTAGTCGAGCGCCACTTCAATGATGTTCTGGCGCACCTTCTCGGGGTTGTCGGCGTTGTCCGTCAGCGCCTGCGCGTCGGCTATCATGATGAATATGCGTTCGAATTCGCCCGATTCCTGCAGTTCGACGCGGCGGCGCAGGGGAACCGACGTAGTGTCCCAAGTGGAGCCGGCCCGTAGGACGGTCGCCGGTAAGAATGATCTTTCCCATAAAACTTTTATATATATTTTGTGGGCAAACTTACGAAAAAACCGCGCGGGTGACCTAATAAAGTTGTCTGTTATAGATTTATTTTATATTTTTGTGTATTGAAATAATCGGCTGCTATGACTATAATTCAACTTGAATACCTCCTGGCTGTGGCGAACTGCGGTAGTTTTTTTCGCTGGCCGCCGAACATTGTTTCGTGACGCAGCCGTCGCTGAGTATGCAGATCAAATCGCTCGAAGAGGAGCTGGGCGTCGTCCTGCTCGACCGTTCGAAGAAACCCGTGATCGCCACCGAGGCGGGCGGTGGTGCTGGATCGCGCCCGGGAAACGCTGCGGGCCTACAACAATATCCGCGAGTCGGTCGCCGAACTGAAGGGCGAAACTTCGGGTAAACTGCGTCTGGGCGTCATCCCGACCGTCGCGCCCTACCTGCTGCACAAGTTCATCCCGGCTTTCGTGCGCGATTACCCGAAGGTGGAACTGGAAATCTCGGAGATGGTCACTTCGGACATCGTCGAGGCGCGCTCAAGCGCGACCGGATCGACGCGGCACTTGTCGCCAGCGGCACGTGTGGCGACGGTATCCTCGAACAGGAACTTTTCAACGACCGTTTTTTCGCCTATGTTTCGCCCGAAAACCCGTTGTACGAACGGCAGAACATCCGCATCGAGGACATCGACCTGAAAGACCTGGTGATCCTGAGCGCCGGAAATTGTATGCGTGACCAGGTCATCGAGCTGTGTCAGGCCAAGCGGGGCGTGCCGTCGCACTACTATTTCGAGTCGGGTTCGCTCGATACGCTCATGCGTATCGTCGACTGCACGCAATGCGTGACGATCATCCCCGAAATGGCTGTCGAATACATTCCCGCGGATCACCGCGACCGGCTGAAGATGCTGGCCAAAGGCGCCACGTCGCGTAAGATCGCCGTGGCGGTACGCCGCACGTACGTCAAGAGTTCGATCATCAAGGCTCTGACCGACACGATCATGGCCAATATACCCGGAAGTAAAAGGGGTAGGCGGATGCCTGTAAACGGCAGGGTGCCCGGCGATCGCATCGCCGGGCACCCTGCCGTTTACAGGGAGGCTCGGAGCATATAATTAAGAATTAATCCGCTGTAACGGCGCTGTGGCGGATAAAAGTGCGGACTTCTGCGATTGTCGCCCGTCCGGCTGCTTTTTTACGGGGCTTAATTTTCAAATATCATTCTCTTTTCGTACCTTTGCAAGGTTATAGACACCTATTGAACATTTATGGATAAACTGATCGAAACTATCGTCAGCGCGATTGAAGATAAAAAAGGTAAGGATATTGTATCGCTGGACCTCTCGGGTTTCGACGGAGCGATATGTTCCCGGTTCATTGTGTGCAACGCCGATTCCACGACGCAGGTAGGGGCCATCGCCGCGGGCATCGAAGAGAAGGTGCTCGAAGTGCTGGGCGAAAAGGTCTGGCGTATCGAGGGGCAGCAGAATGCCGTGTGGATCGCCATGGACTATGTGGACGTGGTGGTGCACATTTTCCAGACCGAACTGCGCGGGTTTTACCGGCTCGAAGAGTTGTGGGCTGATGCGCCGATGACCAAATATGAATACGAAGAGTAATTTTAAATATGGCAAATCAACGCAAGAACAATAATAAGATGAATATGAACATGTCGCGGCCCTCGATGCTGTGGATCTACGGCCTGATCGGCGCGTTCATCATCGGCTGGTACGTCTTCGACGCGATGTCAACGACACGCCCCTGCCCAGCGACTGGGCTACCGTCGAACGGATGGTCGAAAAGGGCGACGTGGAGAAGATCCAGGTCGTCAACCGCGACCAGGCGCAGGTATTCCTGAAAAAAGAAGCGGTCGAGCAGTACCGCAGGGATACGGTAGACAAACGCTTTCGCCGGCTTCCCGAGACGGGTGTGCAGCTCCTCTTCACGATCGGGTCGGTCGACTCGTTCCGTGAAGACCTGAAAGCCGCCGAGCAGCAGTCCGGGCAAGTCGTTCCCGTGGTCTATGAAAACAAGGCCAACGACTGGACCTCGATGCTGATCAACCTGCTGCCGTGGGTGGTGATTATCGGAGTGTGGTTCTTCATCATGCGCTCCATGTCGCGCGGCGCGGGCGCCGGTGCGGCGGTGGCATCATGAACGTGGGCAAGGCCAAGGCGCAGGTCTTCGACAAGGATAACTCCAAACGCGTCACGTTCAAGGATGTGGCCGGCCTGGAGGAGGCCAAGGTCGAGATCATGGAGATCGTGGATTTCCTCAAGAAGGCCGACAAATATAAGGAACTGGGTGCCAAAATTCCCAAGGGAGCGCTGCTCGTCGGCCCTCCGGGGACGGGTAAGACGCTGCTGGCCAAGGCCGTGGCCGGGGAGGCCAACGTGCCGTTCCTCTCGATTTCGGGTTCGGACTTCGTCGAGATGTTCGTCGGCGTGGGTGCTTCGCGCGTCCGCGACCTGTTCGAACAGGCCAAGCAGAAGGCTCCCTGCATCGTTTTCATCGACGAGATTGACGCGATCGGTCGCGCCCGCGGCAAGAATGCCGGGTTTTCGGGCAATGACGAACGGGAGAACACGCTTAACCAGCTGCTGACCGAGATGGACGGCTTCCAGACCAATACGGGAGTGATCGTACTCGGCCGCAACCAACCGGGCCGACATACTCGACAAGGCACTGATGCGTGCCGGCCGTTTCGACCGCCAGATCGAGGTGGGATTGCCCGACGTCAAGGAACGTGAGGAGATTTTCAACGTCCACCTGCGTCCGCTGAAGCTCGACCCTCAGCTCGACCGTTCGTTCCTGGCGCGCCAGACGCCCGGATTCTCGGGTGCCGACATCGCAAATGTCTGCAACGAAGCCGCGCTGATCGCTGCGCGCCACAACAAGAAATTCATTTCGAAGGAGGACTTCCTGGCAGCCATCGACCGCATCGTGGGCGGCCTCGAACGCAAGAATAAGATCATCACCGACGAGGAAAAGCGTGTGATCGCCTATCACGAGGCGGGCCACGCCACGGTGAGCTGGATACTCGAGAATGCCAGCCCGCTTATCAAGGTGACGATCATCCCGCGCGGCAAGGCGCTCGGCGCCGCCTGGTATCTGCCCGAAGAACGTCAGATCACCACGCGCGAGCAGATGATGGACGAGCTGGCCGCTACGCTCGGAGGCCGCGTTTCGGAGCAGCTGACCTTCGGCGAGATATCGACCGGGGCGCTCAATGACTTGGAACGCGTCACCAAGCAGGCCTATGCCATGGTAGCCTATTATGGCATGAGTGAAAATGTCGGGACGTTGAGCTATTACGATTCCACGGGGCAGAGCGACATGGCGTTCACGAAGCCCTATTCGGAACTGACCGCGCAGCAGATCGACGCCGAGGCCAAACTCGTCATCGGGAAGGCTTACGAGATGGCCGAGAAAGTGCTCCGTGAGCATGCCGACGGCCTGAAAGAGCTGGCCGAACTGTTGTTGGAGCGCGAAGTGGTCTTCACCGAGGACGTGGAGCGTATCTTCGGCCGTCGCAAGAAGGACATCCTGCGTGAGCGGAAGGAGGCCGAGGCCAAAGTCAAGGCTAACGGGGCCGCCGTGAAGGAGAGCCCGAGGCTTCTGCAGCCCCGGCGGCGAAGCCCGCCCCGGAAAGAGGATGCTCCCGCGGTTGTACAGACGGAGACGCCCGAAGCCCCTGCCGACGGCAATACGGCCGCCGCGATTTCCAAGACCGAATAAGACGAACCTAACCCGCATTAACTGATGAATGAAACTATGAAGAACCTCGTGGTACGCACGCTGAGCGGCCTTGTCCTGGCAGCGGTGGTACTGGGGGCGATCGTCTGGTCGCAGTGGAGCTTCGGCGCGTTGAAGCTCGCGGCGCTGCTCGTGGGCGGCATGTACGAGTTCTATACGCTGGCCGGGAAACAAGGCAATGCGCCGCAGAGAGTCGTAGGGCTTGTTGCGGGTGTTGTGCTTTTCGTGCTCAATTTCGCGTTCGTCTCGGACGACATCGAGATTCTCGGCGACGCCCGGCAGGCCTTCGGCTGCGGGCTGGCGTTCCTGTTGCTGCTCCTGCCCGCCATGTTCATCTGCGAACTCTACCGCAGGGGTGAAAACCCGGCCTCCGGGATCGGCACGACGATCATGGGAATCTGCTACGTGGCATTGCCCCTGTCGCTGATGTGCTATATCCCGATCGTCGGCAGCGATACCTGGAACCCGTGGATCATGGTCGCCTATATCTTCATCATCTGGGCCAACGACGTCTTCGCCTACCTGGTGGGGATGTCCGTCGGACGCCACCGCCTTTGCGAACGCCTTTCGCCCAAGAAATCCTGGGAGGGGTTCTTCGGCGGGATCGCCGGTGCCGTCGTCATGGGCATCGTGGCTGCACGGATGCTGGACGGGAATATGTGGGTTTGGGCCGGTCTGGCACTGGTCGCCGCCGTTTCGGGCGTGCTGGGCGACCTGGTGGAGTCGATGTTCAAGCGGGCTGCCGGCGTTAAGGATTCGGGGCGGCTGATCCCCGGCCACGGCGGGGTGCTCGATCGTTTCGACGCCATGCTGCTTTCGGCGCCGTTCGTATTCGTCTATATGCTTTTTGTGATGTAACTGCAAACCTAAAAAAGAGTTATGAGGATAAATAAGGAAGGCTACAAGATTATCTGTATCTCGGGTGCCGTCTGTGTATTTATATTTTGGCTGATCTATCACCTGCTGGTCAGCGATTCGAATATTTCGCTGTTGTGGGTGAGCGCCGTGCTTTTGCTGTTGTTCTGGTTCTTTATCGTCGCGTTTTTCCGGGAACCCCGCCGTGTGCGGATACACGATGCCGACCTGGTTTTCTCTCCCTGCGACGGCCGCGTGGTCGTGACGGAGGTTGTGAAGGAAACCGAATACCTGAACGAGGAGATGTTGCAGATCTCGATCTTCATGTCCGTGACCAATGTCCATATGAACTGGGTGCCGGTCGGGGGCACGGTCGAGTATTTCAAATACCATCCGGGGCGTTTTCTGGTGGCGTGGCATCCCAAGTCGTCGACCGAGAACGAACGCACGACGACCGTCGTGCGGATGCCCTCGGGCCGAAAGGTGCTTTTCCGCCAGATTGCGGGCCTGATTGCACGCCGCATCATCTCCTACATGAAAGTCGGTGAGCCCGTGGAGCAGAACAGCGTCTGCGGCTTCATCAAATTCGGCTCGCGCGTCGACGTCCTGGTACCCAAGGACAGCGAACTGCTGGTCGAGATCGGCGATCCGGTCGTGGGTTCGCAGACCCCCATCGCACGCCTGCATAAGATTTAACCCCTCTTTCGAAGGATGAAAACGACTCCCCAGACCTTCCTGAAGTTCATCGCGGGCGCAGCCGTAGCTGCGGCCGTCCTCTTTCTGGTCTGGTATTTCAGTTCGATCGTCGTATACATACTCATATCCGCCGTGCTGGCCGTCATGGGCAATCCGCTCGTGAAACGCCTCGCGGCGCTGCATATCAAGGGCTGGAAGGTACCCCGCTGGCTGGCTGCGCTGGTGACGCTGATCGTCATCTGGGTGGTGCTGGCCACGCTGTGCTCGCTGTTCGTGCCGCTTGTGTTCAATAAGATTTACCAGCTGTCGAACCTCGATTTCGCCGCCGTCGTGCAAAAGCATCGAGGAGCCGATAGCCCAAGCACAGGGATACCTGCATGAGTTCTTCGCTGCCCGAAAGCACGTTCTCCCTCTCGGAGGCGCTCGCATCGGCGCTCAAGCAGATTATCGACATCGAATCGCTCAATTCGGTGTTCTCCTCGATCGTCAACGTGGTGCTCTCGTCGGTCATCGCCATTTTCTCCATTACGTTCATCACCTTCTTTTTCCTCCGGGACGAAGGGTTGTTCTATGCCATGGTGACGGCCATGTTCCCCGAGCGTTACCACGAGAATATCACCCGCGCACTCGATTCCGTCACGGTGCTGCTGGCCCGCTACTTTACGGGTATCCTCTCCGAAAGCCTGCTGCTGATGGTCGCCGTGTCGCTGACGATGATGGCCTTCGGGATGAAGGCGGCTGACGCTGCATTCATCGGCCTTGTGATGGGCGTGATGAACGTGGTGCCCTATGCCGGGCCGCTGATCGGCGGTATCGTTTCCGTCTTCGTGGGTATCGTAACCCCCCGATCGGGGGATGACCGTGGGGCATACTGCTTTTTTTATAATCGCGGGTTCGCTCCTGATCCTCAAGGGGATCGACGATTTCGTGTTGCAGCCGACGCTCTATTCCGAAGAGTGTCAAAGGCGCATCCGCTCGAAATCTTCCTCGTAATCCTCATCGCCGGGTCGATGGCCGGAATCCTCGGCATGCTGCTGGCAATCCCCTCCTATACCGTACTGCGTGTCTTTGCTAAGGAGTTCTTCTCGCAGTTCCGGCTGGTGCGTAAACTGACCGAGAAAATCTGATGGCCGGGGTGACGATAGAGGGCGTAGTGGAACACGGACGCCGGCTCGGGCGCGAGTTGGGATTCCCGACGGCAAACATGGCCGTGCCTGATTCCGTGACGGCCGCGGACGGGGTCTATTACTCCCCGCGCGGAGGTGGACGGGACGCTTTACGACGCGATGTCCAACCTGGGAAGCAACCCTTCGGTCGGCGGTGCCGTCCGCCATCTGGAAACCCATATCTTCGGGTTCGGAGGTTCGCTCTACGGCCGTACGCTGCGCGTGGAACTGGTGCGTAAGATCCGTGACGAACGTCGTTTCGCGACGATCGAGGAGCTGCGGGCGCAGATCGCCAGAGACAAGGAATATATATTGGAATTAAAAGATAATACTATGTATTTGGATTTGACAATGCCCTACAAGGTGGCCGACATGTCGCTGGCCGAGTGGGGGCGTAAAGAGATCGAGATTGCCGAGCACGAGATGCCGGGACTGATGGCCGTGCGCCGCAAATACGGCCCGCAGAAGCCAGGCGTGCGCGTGATGGGGTCGCTGCACATGACCATCCAGACCGCCGTGCTCATCGAGACGCTCGTCGAGTTGGGCGCCGACGTGCGCTGGTGCTCGTGCAACATCTTCTCGACGCAGGATCATGCCGCCGCAGCCATCGCCGAGGCCGGGGTTCCCGTTTTCGCCTGGAAAGGCGAAACCCTGCCCGAATATTGGTGGTGCACCGCCATGGCGCTCTCGTTCCCCGGCGGCAAGGGGCCCAACCTGATCGTCGACGACGGCGGCGATGCCACTCTGTTGATCCACAAGGCTACAAGGCCGAGAACGACGCCTCGACGCTCGATTACGAGCCTTCGTCCTACGAGGAGGCCGTGATCCTCGGAACGCTGCGTTCGATCCTTGCCGAAGACAAGGACAAATGGCACCGCACGGTGGCCGAGTGGAAGGGTGTGAGCGAGGAAACCACTACGGGCGTACACCGGCTCTACCAGATGCAGGCGGCGGGCGAACTGCTCGTGCCTGCGATCAACGTCAACGACTCGTGTACCAAGTCGAAGTTCGACAACCTCTACGGCTGCCGCGAGTCGCTGGCCGACGGCATCAAGCGCGCCACGGACGTGATGATCGCCGGCAAGGTGGTCGTGGTCTGCGGCTACGGCGACGTGGGCAAGGGCTGTGCCCGTTCGATGCGTTCGTACGGCGCACGTGTCATCGTGACCGAGATCGACCCGATCTGCGCCCTGCAGGCCGCCATGGAAGGCTTCGAGGTCAAGACCGTCGAGAGCGCACTCCCCGAAGGCAATATTTACGTCACCTGCACGGGCAACTGCGACATCATCACGCTGGAGCACATGGAGAAGATGCGCGACCAGGCGATCGTTTGCAACATCGGCCACTTTGACAATGAAATCCAGATGGCGCGCCTCGAAAAATCGGGGGCCGTTAAGACCAATATCAAGCCGCAGGTCGACAAGTTCACCTTCCCCGACGGACACTCGATCTTCGTGCTGGCCGAAGGCCGTCTGGTGAACCTCGGTTGTGCGACGGGACACCCCTCGTTCGTGATGTCGAACTCCTTTACCAACCAGTGCCTTGCGCAGATGGAGCTGTGGCAGGAGAACCTCGAAGTGGGCGTGTACCGCCTGCCCAAGCACCTCGACGAGGAGGTGGCACGCCTGCATCTGGACAACCTCGGCGTGGAACTCACGCACCTCACCGGGAAAACAGGCCGACTATATCGGCGTAAATCCCGATGGCCCTTACAAAGCCGAGCACTACCGCTATTAGCGGCAGGAGGCTGCGTGGGCTTCGGGGCTCTTCCCCGGCGAAAAGGGAAGTTTCCTGCGCCCGTCCGGTTTCTGGCCGGGCGGGAAGTCAAGACCTGTTTTATGATTCCACCCCTGTCGGAAAAACCTTCGGCAGGGGTGTTTTCCTTTCCCAGTGGCTTGCGTTTCCGGTGTTTCCGTTCCCGCTGTTTCGGATCCCGCCGGCTTGCCGGACTGCCCGTTTAGTACTTTGGCCGGGAGCGGGCACGAAAAAGCCGCCGGGAGACCGGCGGCTTTCGTTAATTGGGACGCAGGGGTGGTTTAGTACCCGAAAATCTCCTCCTGTGTCACGGTCTGGATCGGGCCGAGGGTCTTGAGGTAGTTCAGGTCGAGATCCTGGATGTCGCCCAGAATGCCGTAAACGTATTTGCGTCCCTTCACCCATTTTTCCTGTGCGGCCTTGACGTCGGCGAGCGTCATCTGCTGCGCCTTCTCGAAGATTTGCTTTCCGCGCGGCTCCGTCAGGCCGAGGTCGCGCATGCGGATGTAGCTCCACAGTACGCCGTCCTTCACCGTGCGCTCGGTGCGCAGGCGCGAGATAAGGGCCTCCTTGGCGATGCTGAACGCCTTTTCCGATTCGGGCATGTTGTTGATGATCTCGTCGAATGCCTCGATGGCCTTCTGCATCTTGTCGTTCTGCGTGGCGATGAAGGCCATGTAGTAATAGTCGCCCTTGGCGTTGGTCGGGATGGCGAGGTTGGCCCATGCCGAGTAAGCCAGGCCGCGGGCTTCGCGCATCTCCTGGAAGACGATGGTGTTCATGCCTCCGCCGAAATACTCGTTGTAGAGGGTGATCTGCGGGTCGGCTGCAAGGTCGAATTTCTCGCCGCGGTTCGAATACTGCATGTAGTAGAGCTGCTTGGCGTCGTACTGGGCAAGCATGACCTTGTTTCCATCGGTGGGTTGCAGCGTGCTGAACTTTTTCCAGCGGCTGGAGGTCGGCTGCCACCTTTGTGGTGTGCGGCCGGGGCGGCTTTCACTTCGGCCTCGTCCTGCGGGCCGTAGTAAAGCACCTCGTGCTGCTTGCCCATCAGGTCGCCGATCTTTGCGAGCAGCTGTTCCGAGGTCTGCCCCTGCAATGCCGGGTCGGTGAGCGTGGTGCGGCGGATGAAATCGCTGCCGTAGATCATGTAGCGCTGGAGCGCTCGAAGCAACGGCTCTGGTTGAGCTTGGCGTCGGCGCGGCTCTTTATCATGTCGCCCTTGAGGTTTTGCAGGATCTCCTCGTTGGGCTGCGCCCCGGCGATCAGCCCTTCGACGATTTCCATCGCCTTACCCATGTTCTCGCTCAGGCCCGATATCTCGATCCAGCTCTGGTTGGTTCCGGCGCTCAGGCCGAACGAGCAGGCGATGGCGTACATCTCCGATGCGATCTGCTCGGCGCTCATCTTGTCCGTTCCGAGGTAGCTCAGGTAGTCGAAGGCGAGGTTGAGTGCCGGGTCGTTCTCCGTACCCGTGTTGAATACGTAGATCAGCGTGAAGATGTCGTTGGTTTCGTTTTTCTTATACAGCACGTTAACGCCCTTCTGCGCCTCGAACTGCGACATGTCCTTCTTGTAGTCCACGAATACCGGCTCGATAGGCTCGACCTTCGAGTTCTGTATCTCGGTGAGGAACTCGCTCTGCGAGTCGCGGTTGGTCACGATCGGCGTGATCTTCGGGGCTGCGATCTTCTGCTCGTTGGGGTCTTTGCCTTCACGCTTGTAGACGATGGCATAACTTTCGGGGCCGAGGTATTTGTTGGCCCAGTCCACGACGTCCTGCTTGGTGATCTTCGACATGCGGTCGAGCTGCTGCACTTCGTCGGCCCAGTCGGCGCCGTTGATGAACGAGTAGACGTAGAGCATCGCGCGGCTTTCGTTCTCTTCGAACGAACGCATCATCTGCATCTTGTAATTGTTGATGGTCGACTCGATCAGGCTTTTCGTCGAAATCCCCGTTGCGCAGCTTGGCCACTTCCGGACAGCAGCATGTCGCGTACTTCGTCCGTGAGCGACTGCCCCGGCCTTCGGGCGGCCTGCTACCAGGAATGTCCCGTAATCAGGCTGCGACGATGCGTAGCCGTATGCCGAAAGCACCTTCTGCTGCTGGTTGAGGTCGAGGTCGATCAGTCCGGCCTGGCCGTTATAAAGTACCGAGCCCACGATGTTCGCCACGTCGGTCGACGGGTCGGTCGCACTCGGCAGGCGCCATCCCAGCATCACATTGGCGGCTTCCAGCCCGTATACCTCCTTCACTACGGGAGTCGTGATCGGCTGTTCGGGCTCGAAGTGCAGTTTGGGGTTCTCGTTGGGCTGCATGTCGCCGAAGTATTTTTCGATCGTGGCGACCATTTCGTCGGGATCGAAGTCTCCCGATACGCAGACGGCCATGTTGTTGGGCACGTAGTAGGTCTTGTGGTAATTCTTGACATTGGTGATCGAGGGTTCTTCAGGTGTTCCTGTGTACCCAGTACGGTCTGCGTGCCGTAGGGGTGGTGGGGAAAGTGCGGCGTCGAGGGCTTCCCACACATCTTGCGGCTGTCCTGCGTGAGCGACATGTTCTTCTCCTCGTAGATGGTCTCCAGCTCGGTGTGAACCCGCGGATCACGGGATTGCGGAAGCGGTCGACCCCTCGATCTTCGCCCAGTTCTCGACCTCGTTCGAGGGGATGTCCTCGACGTAGACGGTCATGTCCTGCGACGTGTAGGCGTTGGTGCCGTTGGCGCCGATGGCGGCCATCAGCTTGTCGTATTCGTTCCGGAATCGAGATCTTCGAGGCTTCGTAGCTGATCGAGTCGATACGGTGGTAGATCGCCGCACGCTCGGCCTCGTCCGTCGTCTGACGGTAGGTCTCGAAGAGCTGCTCGATCTCGTCGAGCAGCGGTTTTTCGGCCTCGTAGTCCGAGGTGCCGAAATTCGGCGTACCCTTGAACATGAGGTGTTCGAAGTAGTGGGCCAGACCGGTGGTCTCGGCCGGGTCGTTCTTGCCGCCGACGCGGACGGCGATGGGTCTGGATGCGGGGCGTCTCCTTATTGACGCTCATGTAGACCTTCAGTCCGTTCGGAAGGGTGTAGATCCGCGTCTTCATCGGATCGCCCGGTACCGTTTCGTACTTGTACCTGCTGCACGACGAGGCGAGCAGAGCCATGACGACGGTTGCGAGTAAGAGGAGTCTTTTCATGGGCAGTTATGGTTAAATGTTGGAAAATGTCGTTGCGAACCACTCCTTGACGGCCGGGAAGGTGTCGGCGAAGATGTGGACGAGGATGCCGATCGAGGCGATGAGCTTGACGCCTGTCCCGACGATGAACGAGAGGAACGACCCGAAACCGACGAGCAGGGCCTTGGCCCGCTCGTCGCGGTTGTTGATCAGTTCGCCGATGACGGCTCCGAGGAACGGCCCGAGGATAATCCCGATGGGCGGCAGGAAGAAGAACCCGACGAATACCCCGACGGTGGCGCCGATCGATCCGGCGCGTGAGCCGCCGAAGCGTTTGGTCATCCAGGCCGGGAGCACGTAGTCGGCCACGCTGACCGCGATGCAGACGGCCAGCCAGATCCAGAGCGCCGAGGCGCTCATCTGCGAATAGGAGGTGAAGTAGGCGCAGAGCAGACCTCCGTAGCTGAGCAGCGTGCCGGGGAGGGCCGGAACGATGCAGCCCGCGATACCGAGTATGGCGAGCAGGAAGGCGCATATCGAAAGTACGACGTCCATATCGTGATGAATGGCCGTGCGGCCGCGGGACCGCACCGTAATGACAAAGGTATGCAAATTAAATGAAAAAAATCTCCCTTTCGGAGGGAGATTTTTGTCTGTCCGGCCGCTGCGTGGCGTCCGTTCGGATTACTTGACGAGCCGGTTGGTCTCCGTGTCGGGGAAGATCACCCACGGACGGAACTGCTTGGCGTCCTCGAAATCCATCAGTGCGTAGGAGGCGATGATCACGACGTCGCCCACCTGCACCTTGCGCGCTGCGGCGCCGTTGAGGCAGATGCAGCCGCTGCCGCGCTCTCCCTTGATGATGTAGGTTTCGAACCGTTCGCCGTTGTTGATGTCCATGATCTGGACCTTCTCGCCCTCGATCATGTTGGCGGCCTCGAGCAGCGCCTCGTCGATGGTGATGCTGCCGACGTAGTTCAGATTGGCCTGCGTGACGGTCACGCGGTGAATCTTCGATTTGATGACTTCGATCTGGAATTTCATTATCGGATGCGGATGTTGTCGATTAAACGGATTTCGCCGGCCTGCACGGCGATGCAGCCCTGGATGCGTTCCGAGTCGCTCCACGAGGCGACCTCCTGCATCGTGAGGGCATCGACCGACTGGTAGTAGATGACCTTCAGCAGCGGGTTGCGCTCGACCTCCCCGACGACCCACTCCTTCAGGCGGTCGGGCGTCAGCTCGTGCGAGAGCTCCACGGCGTGCTGCAGCGTGGCGTAGATGTGCGGCGCTGCGGCCCGGTGCGCTGCATCGAGAGCGTGTTGCGCGACGAGAGGGCCAGCCCGTCCTCACCGCGGACGATCGGGCACTCGACGATCTCGACCGGCAGGGCCAGCTGACGGACCATGGTCTTGATGACGGCGATCTGCTGGAAATCCTTTTTCGCCTGAAGTAGGCGCGGGCCGGGCGGACGATGTCGAACAGGCGGCTTACGACCTGAGCCACGCCGTTGAAGTGTCCCGGGCGCGTGGCACCCTCCATGACCTTGTCCACCTGCCCGAAATCGAAGACGCGGGTGTCGGGCTCGGGGTAGATCTCCTCGACCGACGGCATCAGCACGAAGTCGGCTCCGGCCTCGGCGAGCAGCCGCTCGTCGGCTTCGGGGGTTCGGGGTAGTTGCGCAGGTCGTTCTTGTCATTGAACTGCGTAGGATTCACGAAGACGCTCACCACCACGGTGGCATTCTCCCTGCGGGCGCGTTCGACGAGCGAGCGGTGGCCGGCGTGGCAGCGCGCCCATCGTCGGCACGAAGCCGATTCCCGACTGCTCCGTTCGGTCGAGCTCCGCGCAAGCTCCTGACGTTGGTAAATACTTTCATCCTTGTGCTTGAAACGATTGCGGGGCAAAAGGTAGAAATAACCCCTGACAAAAACGAAGAAAAAAATAGTGAGCACATGAACGAAGTACCGAG
>VOFK01002039.1_pt1 | contig 15962 bp, 20 predicted proteins | sample 5384121 | NCBI WGS metagenome assembly VOFK01 (sample SAMN12384730, study PRJNA508395) | human gut metagenome | isolation source: healthy gut J | host: Homo sapiens
TCCGGTAGCGCTGCGTTCCGGTTGCATTTAACGAAACGCCGAATCGAAGGTCGGGATGCTTCCCGAAGAATCGATCGAAAAAATTTTTTCTTCTCTCAAAATTCTTTTTTCTGTGCTTTTGGCTTGATCCAAAAGCACCAAAAGATCAAGCACCGCGAAAAAGTAGCGGGTGTCGCCACCGCTCGCTGAGCGATCACGAAAGACTTCGCTTTTCGCACGATCGCTCCGGGCGCTCGCGCCGCTGCCGTCACTGCTTCCGCTATTTTCGCAGTGCGATCCCGCAGATCGGAGGTCTGCCAAAATACAATTTCGAAAGATTCGCTCTTCGGTCAAAACCCGAAGAGCGGCAGCCAGCCGCCCCATGCGGAGGGCTGCATCGTCCGCCACAGGCGGCCGACGCATCCTCCGCCGGCCGCGGACTGACAAAGGAAAATCGTACTTTGACTGCGCCGTAGATACTCCGCCTCGGCAAAACCCGAATAAATTTGGTTCTACCCTCGGCTTGTGCACTTTGCGGAAGACGAGCTTCCGCTTAGATAGGCGGCGCCTCGGCAAAGCCGCAAACTTCGTTTGCTTTTGCCCTCGGCTTGCGCTATCTTTGTCCGCATGAAAACGATTCCGATCCTGCCCGGCATCGCGCTGCGCGAACTCCGGACGGCCGACGCGGCCGACATCTTCGCCGCCATCGACGGCGAACGCGCCTACCTGGGACGCTGGCTGCCCTTCGTGCAGTTCACCCGCAACGAGGAGGATTCGCTGCGTTTCGTCCGCTCCGTACTCGAAGCTCCCTACCGCGAAGCGGTCTTCACGATCCGCGACGGGGAGCGTTTCATCGGACTCATCGGTTTCAAGTCGACCGATCCGCTTGCCCGCACCACCGAAATCGGTTACTGGCTCCGCGAGGCGTGGCAGGGGCGCGGCATCGTCACGACGGCCGTCCGGGCGCTTTGCCGCATGGCGCGCGAGGAGCTGGCGATGCGCTGCGTCGCGATCAAATGCGCCACGGGCAACGGGCCGAGCAACCGCATCCCGCAGCGGCTCGGCTTCACGCTCGACCACGTCGAACACCGCGCCGAACTGCTCGAAGACGGCCGTTACACCGATGCGAACGTCTATCTGCTGAATCTCGCGGATCGGAACACGTCCGTTCGGCCGTGATCCGGACGGATCGCACGAAACATAAATATTAAGGTATCGAATGAATCGGGACAATCCTTCGGAACTCTTCCCCGTCGTCGACGAGACGGGACGGGTCGTCGGCTGCGCCACGCGCGGCGAATGCCACGACGGGCGGCGGTTGCTGCATCCGGTCGTACATCTGCACCTGTTCAACAGCCGGGGCGAACTCTATTTGCAGAAACGCCCGCTGTGGAAAGATATTCAGCCCGGGCGCTGGGACACGGCCGTCGGCGGCCACGTCGACTACGGCGAGACCCCCGACGAAGCGCTGCGCCGCGAAGTACGCGAGGAGCTTGGCGTCACGGAGTTCACGCCCGAACGGCTCACGCAGTACATCTTCGACTCGGTGCGCGAGCGCGAGCTGGTCTACGTCAACCGCACCGTCTACGACGGCCCCGTCACGCCGAGCGACGAGACCGACGGCGGACGGTTCTGGACGATCGGAGAGATCCTCCGCACACTGGGCACGGGTCTCTTCACGCCCAATTTCGAGAGCGAATTCCGCCGCGTCTTCCTAACGGACGACGGGATCGCCTAAACAGAAGATCTTCCCCTCGATAAAGGTCACCCACAGCCGGTTGTCGGCATCGACGAAGAAGTCGTTGGCAGCCGACGAGGCGAATTTCTCGGCCCAGAACAGCCGTCCGTCGCCGCTCACCGACGCCACGCAACCCGTGCGGTTGGCCATGTAGGCCACCCCTTCGCGCACTTCGACGGGGCAGGGGTTGTGGTCGTAGCCCCAACCGGCATCGACCGTCCACAGCTCCGTGTAACGGTCGGCATCCGTCGCTACGGCCAGCAGTTCGCCGTCCATGGTCTTGGCGTGAGACCGCCGAGCCGTCGGCGCTCACGCCGGTCGTTTCGCGCACCTTGCGCCGCTTGACGCGCCATATCTCGCGGCCCGTCGCCAGGTCGAGCGCCGTCATGCAGCGGTCGGGCGCCACGATGAATACCCGCCCGCCGACGATGCGCGGCACGATGTGGCCCGGCGAGTAGAGCTTCTGCGGGCTGCCGTTGTTCCAGCTCCACAGCCGTTCGCCCGTCGCTTCGTCGAGGCAGTAGAGGTTCGTGTCCCACGCCCCGAAGACCACGCGCCCGCCGGCCACGGCAGGGCGCCCCTGCGGCTGCCCCTCGCCGAAACGGAACTCCCAGGCGATACGGCCCGTGCGCAGCTCGATCTTGGCCATCGACCCGCTGCCCAGCCCCATGTAGAGCCAGTCGCCCGCAACCAGTCCGTCGCCGATCACGGGCGTTTTCGCCGCGATCCGCCACAGACGGCGGCCCGTGGCCGCATCCAGCCCCCACACGGCCCCCGCGGCGTCGCCCGCCACGACCACGCCGTCGGCCGCGAGCGGCGTCGAGTAGACCGCATTGCCGAACTGCCGCCGCCACACCTCGCGGCGGTTCTTCACGTCATAGGCTTTCAGCACTCCCAGCGACGTGCCGTAGAAGATCGTATCGCCCGCCACGGCGACGCCCGTATAGATCGACGCCTCGTCCTCGACCACGAGCGCCGCACCCGTCCGTTCGTAGGTGATCGGCGCAGGCTGCGGATCGCACGGCAGCGCGGTCAACGCCGCCGAATTGCCCTGCGGGATTGCGAACGAGAGCCGCGGCGCCTCGCCCAGCCGCTTCTCGTAGAGGGCGACCGAATCGCCCCACACCCGCACGAGGTTGTAACCCGCCGCAGGCTCCTGCCTGCGGTTCTTCGGGATGAGCGAACGGCCCATCAGCCCGGGAATCGAGTCGAAGTTGCAGAGAAGCAGCGTATGGTAGTGGCCGCACAGGTCGAAACGCACGTCGTAGCGGCGCAGCAGTTGCGTGACGGCCGTGCGGTTGGTCACGTCGTTCGTCAGCGGATAGTGGCAGAACGTGACGATCCGCTCGCCGGGACGCGCCGCCCGCATCTGCTCTTCGACCCATTGCAGATCCTCGCGCCGCACCGAACCGTCGGCCATCTTCATGTAGGGTCCCGCCGTGAAGCCGACGAAGAGGTAGCCGCCCGCACGGAACGCCAGCCGGCCGTCGTTGCCGAACAGACGGCCGAAGGTCGTGCAGGCACTCTCCGACCACGTCGTCTCGTGGTTGCCGGGCACGGCGAACCACGGCTTGCGCAAACGTTTGAGGATGCCGTGCACGCAATGCAGTTCGGCGTCGCTGCCCATGTTGCAGAGATCGCCCGTGACCAGTACGAAATCGACCGCCGAGGCGTTGATCTCGGCCACAGCGGCCCGCAGCAGCGAGTCGGACTCGCCGCGGGGCGTCACGTGCACGTCGGTCAGAAAGGCGAAATTGAGCTCCGCAGCGCGGGGTGCGACGTGGCGCGGAGCACGGCGGGCCTGCACGCCGGAGCACAACAGCAGGGCCGCAGCGAGCAGCAGCGCGATCTTTTGTTTCATATACGGAATCTTTTTCCCGCAAGATAGCCAATTTCCGGCAGACGGTCAACCCTGCGGCACAAAAAAACGGACTGTTCCGCAAGGGAACAGTCCGCACCACCTAATTAAAAAACTAACCTTTCCGGTAAGCGGGCGCGCAAGTCGCCCACGGACTATGCCGAACGCAGAAAAGGACCGCCGAAGGCGAACCTGTCCCGATCGGGCGAGGGTAAAAAAGGGTACCGAAAAACCGATCCTACCCTTTCGTCAGAGGCCGAAGACCTCTTTGAGCTCCTGCATCTCGGCGTCGCTCATTCCCGTGGGGACGAATCCCATCGAGCGGGCCGATTCGTAGATCTTGGCCGATTTCGACAGCACGTCGATCTGGTCGAACGCCTCGATCAGGTCGGTGCCGATGGCCAGTGCGCCGTGTTTGGTCCACATCACCACGTCGTAGTCGTCCAGCAGGGCGATCGTCCGGTCGGCCAACTCCTGCGAGCCGGGCAGCGTGTAGGGAACGATGCCCAGCCCCTTGGGACAGAAGGCGCGCGTCTCGGGGATCATGCTCCACAACAGCCGCGTGAGCACGTCTTTGCCCAGAAATTCGGGATTGTGCGTCATCGCCACCAGCTCGATGGGATGCGTATGCACCACCGCCCGCTCGGGACGCCCCGCGCCGACCAGATAGTCGTGCACCGAGAGGTGCGCGGGCAGTTCGGAGGTCGGACGCACCGGCTCGTCGGCGACGATCTCGTAGGATGCGCCGTCGGCAGCCACGCGGATCAGCGCGACGTTCGCCAGCGGCTGCGACGCCACGTAACGCATGCGGCGTCCCGTGCCCGTGACCAGAAAACAGCCGCCCGCGATGTGCGGCACCGGTTTGGGAAGGGGGTAAGGCCCGTCCAGCGCGGGCAGTTCGCAAACGGCATCGGCGCAAAGTCCGGTGACGTTGACCGAGATGTTGCCGCCGTTGCGTTCGGCCCAGCCGCGCTCCCAGAGGTAGCCGGCCACCTCGGCCACTACCCCGATCTGGCGGTCGAGCGATTCGTTATCAATCAGTTTCATCGTTTTCTCTATTTTACCAGTTGCGGATATACGGTCGAAAAGATCAGGATCAGCAGACCCGTCACGAGCACCGCCGCCGTACGGCGGTCGACGCCGCGCCACTCGTGCAGCAGGATGCCCCACAGATTGCTGAACAGCACGTTGAGCGACATGAGGATGCTCCACGAGAAGGCCAGCATCAGCGGCGCCTCTGCGAAGAAGCTCTTGCCCATGCTCAGGCCGAAGAACTGCGAGTACCACAGCACGCCGGCCAAAGCGCAGAAGAGCACGTTGTTGACCCACACGCCCGCCGGTACCGAGAAGTAGTCGCGGCCCGTGCGGTTTTTCACGTTGCAGAAGATGCAGTAGGCGGCATTGGTCGCGAAACCGCCGAGCGTCACGAGCAGAATCACCGGATTCAGCGCGAAAAGCTCCTTCACGCCGGCTGCGACGGCCGCCGCCTGAATGGCCGCGCCGCTTTCGAGGCCCAGACTGAAACAGGCGCTCATCGCACCGGCCAGCAGCGCCACCAGCAACCCCTTGGTCAGCGCGAAATCCTTCACCGCCGCACGGCGCTCCTCGTCGCTGAGCAGACGCGAACGCAGCGACCCGGCGTAGCCGATCACGGCGATGCCCGCCAGCGTGATGCAGACGCCCAGCAACAGCGCCAGCCCCTCGCCGCGGAAGAGATTCTGCCCCGCCAGCAGTGCGGGGAAGAGGGTGCCGAACCCGGCGCAGGTGCCCAGGGCGATCGACTGTCCGAGCGCCACTCCGAGGTAGCGCATCGACAGCCCGAACGTCAGGCCGCCCACACCCCACAGCACGCCGTAGAAGACCGACTGCCAGGCGCCGCCCGCCGCCCACAGCGCACCGAGCGTCACCCCTTCGGGCAGCGCCAGACTCGCACCCAGCCACGGGAAGACGATCCATGCGAAGATGCCCTGCACCAGCCAGAAACTCTCCCACGACCAGTCGCGCACCTTGCGGATCGGCACGTAGGAGCTCGACTGTCCGAAGCTCCCGACGGCGATAATCAACAATCCGATCAGAATTTCCATGTCAATAGGCGATATGGTACAACCGTTCGATCTCCTCGACGGACGTCGGACGGGGATTGCCGCCCGTGCAGACATCGTTGAACGCAGCCACCGCCAGCGCCGGAATATCCTCCTCGCGCACGCCCAGCTCGTGCAGACGCTGCGGGATGCGGATGCTCAGCGAGAGGGCTTTCACCGCGTCGACGGCAGCGCGCACCCCCTCGTCGACGCTCATGCCGTCGGTCTTCACGCCCATGGCGCGGGCGATATCGAGGTATTTTGCACGCGACGGCGACTCGGCGTTGTACTCCATCACATAGGGCAGCAACAGGGCGTTGGCCACGCCGTGCGGCGTGTCGTAGAACGCCCCCAGGGGGTGCGCCATCGAGTGCACGATGCCCAGCCCCACGTTCGAGAAGCCCATGCCGGCGATATACTGCGCCTCGGCCATGCCCGCACGGGCCGTCTCGTCGCTGCCGTCGTCGACGGCGTTTTTCAGGTGTCGGGCGATCAGCTCGATCGCCTTCAATTCGAACATGTCGCTCATCGTCCACGCCCCCGGCGTGAGGTAGCCCTCGACGGCGTGCGTCAGGGCGTCCATGCCCGTGGCGGCCGTCAGCCCCCGGGGCATCGACATCATCAGCTCGCAGTCGATCACCGCGCACATCGGGATGTCGTTGGGATCGACGCAGACCATCTTCTTGCGGTTCTCCTCGTCGGTGATGACATAGTTGATCGTCACCTCGGCCGCCGTACCCGCGGTCGTGGGCACGGCGAAGGTCGGCACGGCGCGGTGCTTGGTCGCCGCCGTCCCTTCGAGCGAACGCACGTCGGCGAACTCGGGATTGTTGACGATGATCCCCACGGCTTTGGCCGTGTCGATCGACGAGCCGCCGCCCAGCGCCACCATGCAGTCGGCGCCCGAAGCCTTGAACGCCTCGACGCCCTGCTGCACGTTGCGGATCGTGGGGTTGGCCTTGATCTGGCTGTAAATCTCATAGGGGATGCCCGCATCGGCGAGCACGCGCTCGATCTTTTCGGCCACGCCGAAACGGATCAGATCCTTGTCCGTGACCAGCAGCGCCTTGCGGAAGCCGCGCTTGCGAACCTCCTCGGCGATCACCGAGCGGCAACCCGCACCGTAGTAGGAGGTTTCGTTCAATACGATTCTGTACATGGCTCTATCGTTTGGAGGTTACTTCCCTTTCGTACTGCTGGATCCCGGCGATGAACTCCTCGCCCACGGGCACGTCGTTGCGCAGGCAGAACATGTCCCATACGGCGTTCCACGGCAGCGACTTCGACTCTTCGAGCAGCGCCAGGCGCTCGAAGCCCTGTCCGGCAGCCTCGTACCGGCGAAGCTGCGCGAGCGGTTCGAGCAACGCCTGCATCAGGCACTTCTGCGTGGCGCGCGAGCCGATGACATAGGCGCCGATGCGGTTGATCGAAGCGTCGAAATAATCCAGCCCGATATGTACGCGGTCGAGCGCATCGCAGCGCACGATCTCCTTGCACAACTCCAGCGTATCGTCGTTCATGATCGTCACGTGGTCCGAATCCCAGCGCACCGGGCGCGAGACGTGGAGCATCACCTCGGGATGAACAGCAGCAGCGACGAGATCTTGTCGGCCACGATCTCCGTGGGGTGGAAATGCCCCGTATCGAGCGTCACGATCTTGCCGCGGCTGGCTCCGTAGCCGATGTAGAAGTCGTTGCTCCCGACGGTATAGCTCTCCAAACCGATGCCGAACACCTTCGACTCGATGCAGTCCTTCATGTGGTCGTACTTCTGCTCGAAGATCCGGTCGAGCGAGTCGCGCAGCAGTTCGCGGTAGAGCATCCGATTCACCGTCAGGTCTTTCGACCCGTCGTGCACCCACAGGTTCATGATACAGAGGGATCGCCCTGCGCCTCGCCCATCGCTTCGGCGATGGCGCGGCAGCGCCTGGTGTGCTCGACCCAGAACTCGCGGATCTCGGGATCGGGGTTGGCCAGCGAGAGAGCCGCTCTTGGGGTGCGAGAACGACGTGGAGTTGAAGTCGAGCTTCATGCCGTGCTCTTTCGCCCACTCGATCCAGCCCTGGAAATGCCGGGGCTCCACCTGGTTGCGGTCGACCTTCTCGCCGCCGAACTCGCCGTAGATCTCATGCAGGTTCAGGCGGTGCGTGCCGGGAATGTAACTGGCTTGGCCTTGAGGATGTCGGCACGCAGCTCTTCGATGTTGCGTGCCTTGCCCGGGTAGTTGCCCGTAGTCTGAATGCCGCCCGTGAGCTCGCCGCCCCGGTTCTCGAAGCCGGTCACGTCGTCCGCCTGCCAGCAGTGGAGCGACAGGCTGACGCGCTGCAATTTTTCCAGGGCTTCGTCGGTATCGACTCCGACGGCCGCATAGCGCTCCCGCGCGATGGCGTATGCCTTTTCGATAAGTTCCGTTTTCATCGTTTCAATGGATTTTTGTTAAGTTTTCATTTTTCGCGGTTGAATGTTTTCGTTTCCACCGAGCGGCGGATGTAGTCGCGCATCCGGGCGAGCGACCCCACCAGCCCCAGCGCACGCGCCTGCACCATGACGTTGCCGATGGCCGTCGCCTCCGACGGGCCGGCCACGACGGGAATGCCGACAGCGTCGGCCGTAAGCCGGTTCAGCATCGTTCTGTGCGCCGCCGCCGATCACGTGCAACCGCTCGATGGCGAAGGGCGCCACGCCGCGCAAGTTGCCCAGCACCTCGCCGTAGCGGGCGGCCAGGCTCTCGAAGATGCAGCGCACGAGCGCCGCATCGTCCGCCGGCGAGGGGACGCCGTGCGCCGCGCACCACGTGCGGATCGCCTGTGGCATGTCGGTCGGATGCGGCGAAACTCCCTCGTCGTCGGGATTGATGCGCGTCCGGCCCGGCCCGGCGGCGGCAGCCATGGCCATGATCTCGGATCGTATAGGTACGCCCCTCCTTCGCTCCAGATGCGGCGGCACTCCTCCAACAACCACATGCCGGTGATGTTTTTCAGGAACCGCGTCGTGCCGTCCACGCCGCCCTCGTTGGTGAAGTTCATCGCATAGGACTCCTCCGTAATGATCGGCTCCGGCACCTCGATGCCCATCAGCGACCACGTCCCCGACGAGAGGTAGGCGAAGCGCTCGTCGGCGGCGGGCACGGCGGCGATGGCCGAAGCGGTATCGTGTCCCGCCACGGCGAAGACCTCCACACGCCCCAGTCCCGTGCGGCGCGCCACCTCGTCGCGCAGCACGCCGACACGCTCGCCGGGCATCACCCGTCGGGCGAACAGCGATGCGTCGACGCCGGCCGCACGCAACAGCTCCCCGTCCAGCTCCCGCGTGCGGGGATTCATCAGCTGCGAGGTGGAGAGGATCGTATATTCGCACACCTGTTCGCCCGTAAGCAGGTACGACAGCGCGTCGGGCATGAAGAGCACATGTTCGGCGGCCGCCAGCACGGGGCTTTGTTCGCGGTTGAGTGCGTAGAGTTGGTAGAGCGAATTGAAATTCATCACCTGAATGCCCGTCTTCGCATAGACGCTTTCGCGAGGCACCGTACGGAAAAACTCTTCCGGCACTCCGTCGGTATAGGGATCGCGGTAGGCGCGCGGAAGCCCCAGCAGATCGCCGTCGGGATCCACGCAGGCGAAATCGACGCCCCACGTATCGATGCCGATCGAGTCGATCCGTTCGCCGCGGCCGCCCGCGACGCTCAATCCCCTCAGAATCTCCTCGTAGAGGGCGTGAATGTCCCAATAGAAGCGGCCGTCGATCTCCCGCATACGGTTCGGAAAACGGTGCAGCTCCTCCATTCGGAGCCGGTCGTCCCCCCCGCACGGGCCAGAATCACCCGGCCGCTGGTAGCGCCCAGGTCGACACCGATTATATTTTTTTGCATAACGTGAAAAAGCGGTTTGAGGTTAGAGTCTTTATTTGATACAAAAATACCGAAGAAAGTATTATCTTTGTTATAACATTTGACAAATTACTTTTCAAATCTGACACGTTATGGGCTCTTTCCCGCAAAGCATCGTCCACTACCTGCCCGTCACCGACCATGACGAGCGGTGGGGCATCGTCTGCACCACGGCGGGGTACCAGAACGTTCCGCCCGGCAGCCCCTATCCCCTGACGCAGCATCCCGACAGCTACTCGTTCACCCGCTCGCGGGGGCGTGTGCTCGGCGAATACCAACTGCTCTACATCGTCTCGGGACAGGGCGAATTCCGCTCGGCCTCCTCGCCCGCCGCGCCCGTGAAGGCCGGCACGGTGGTGATGCTCTTCCCCGACGAATGGCACACCTACGCACCCGACCCCGAAACGGGCTGGGAGGAGTGGTGGGTGGGATTCCGCGGCGAGAACATCGACCGCCGCGTGGCGGAAGGCTTCTTTTCGCCGAAGACGCCGCTGCTGCATATCGGCCACAGCGCCGGCATCGTGAGCTGTTATCAGGAGATCATCCGCTCGGCCGAGGAGGAGCGCAAAGGCTTCCAGCAGCTCGTCACGGGCATCGTGCTTCACCTGCTGGGTTCGGTGCTCTTCAAACGCGACAACCTGCAATACCTCGACAACCCGATCGTCGAGAAGATCAACCGCGCCCGCGAAATGATGCGCCGCCACATCGGCGACAACCTCCCGCCCGAAGAGATCGCGCGGCGGCTCAACATCGGCTACACGTGGTTCCGCCGTACGTTCCGCGCCTACGTGGGCATCGCCCCGGCGCAATACCAGTTGCAACTGCGCCACAACAAAGCCCGGGAGCTGCTCACCACGACCGACCGCACCGTTTCGGAGATCGCCGCCGAGCTGGGATTCGAGAACGTCAGCCAGTTTTCGGCCTTCTTCCGGCAGCGCGAAAAGATCACCGCCACGCAGTACCGCAGCAAATACGGATTCTGACCGCAGCAGGCGACCGCTTTTCGGAAAAGGACACCTCAGCTCTTTCCGTCGAAAAGGGGCACCGAAGACCGCGAGGCGAAAATGCGCGGGAATTCGCCGCGCACCTCGCAGAACGATCACGAAAGACTGCGCCGTTGCGGCGCAAAAGGATTGCGCAGCTTCGACTGCGACGGCTCGGAAAAGTCCGCGAACGGCCTCCGCGCTCGCCTGCTGAACGTCGTTTTGCGCCCGCTCAGTGAGAACCGCTGTCCGATCCCGACGGAGGTGCCCTGCGGACACTTTTGGCACCGCCTTTCAGTGACAAAAGGCGGTAAATGCGATCGGCTGCAATCGAAGAGCGGCCGCGGACTGACAAAGGAAAATCGTACTTTGGCTGCGCCGTAGATATTCCGTCTCGGCAAAAAGTAAATTTTATTTGCTTTTGCCCTCGGCTTAATCGTATCTTTGCCGCATGAAAAGCATCAAAGAACTCTACCGTATCGGCACCGGCCCTTCGAGCAGCCACACCATGGCGCCCCGCCGCGCCGCCGAACAGTTCCTCGCACGCCATCCCGAAGCGGCGGCGTTCCGCGTGACGCTCTACGGAAGCCTCGCCGCGACGGGCCGCGGCCACATGACCGACCGTGCCATTATCGACACGCTGTTGCCGACCGCCCCCGTCGACATCGTATGGCAGGCACGCGAGTTCCTTCCCTTCCATCCCAACGGAATGCGTTTCCAGGCGCTCGACACCGCCGGCACCCCCACCGACACATGGACGGTTTACAGCATCGGCGGCGGCGAGCTGGCCGAAGAGGGCGTACCGCCGCGGCAGGCGGAGGAGATTTACGAAATGAACACGCTCGACGAAATCCTCGCCTGGTGCCGCCGCACGGGCCGCACCTATTGGGAATATGTCGAGGAGTGCGAGTCGGACGACATCTGGGACTACCTGGCCGAAATCTGGCAGGCGATGCGCGAAAGCGTCGAGCGGGGGCTCGACCACGAAGGCGTCCTGCCCGGTCCGCTGCACCTCACGCGCCGCGCCGCGACCTATCACGTGCGCGCTTCGGGCTACAAGCAGAGCCTTCAATCGCGCGGTCTGGTCTTCGCCTACGCATTGGCCGTAGCCGAAGAGAACGCTTCGGGCGGACGGATCGTGACGGCCCCGACCTGCGGGTCGAGCGGCGTGGTGCCGGCCGTGTTGTACCATCTTCAAAAGAGCCGCGGTTTCTCCGACGCACGCATCTACCGCGCGTTGGCCACGGCCGGCCTGTTCGGCAACGTCGTCAAACACAACGCCTCGATCTCTCGGGCGCCGAGGTGGGTTGCCAGGGCGAGGTGGGCGTCGCCTGCGCCATGGCGGCCGCCGCAGCCAACCAGCTTTTCGGAGGCAGCCCCTCGCAGATCGAGTATGCCGCCGAAATGGGGCTCGAACACCATCTGGGCATGACCTGCGATCCCGTATGCGGACTGGTGCAGATCCCCTGCATCGAACGCAACGCCTACGCTGCGGCCCGCGCGCTCGACGCCAACCTCTATTCGGCCTTCACCGACGGCGGACACCGCGTCTCGTTCGACCGCGTGGTCGAGGTGATGAAACAGACGGGGCACGACCTTCCCTCGATCTACAAGGAGACGGGCGAGGGCGGACTGGCACGGGAGTACGATCCCGACAAGTAACAATGCGGGGCGGAACTCTGTCGAGAGTTCCGCCCCGCTGCCTTGTCCGAAAAAATCAATCCTTTCCGGGGAAATACTTCATGTACTGCACGCGCTGGAAAAACTCCGAGTCGCTCTTGCCGAAACCGAGCCGGCCCTTGAATTCGTCGAGCGCCGTGATGCCGTGACGCACCGCCCAGGCGTCGATCCACTCATTCATGCGCGCGATCACGTCGAAACCTTCGCGGTGGATCGCCGTGCAGACCTCGACGGCCGCAGCACCGCACAGAATCGCCTTGACCGCCGCCTCGCCGTCGTGCACGCCCGTCGAAACGGCGAAATCCATACGCGGCAGCGCACCGACGCAGATAGCCGTCGTACGCAATACGTTGCGCAACTCCGACGCTTCGCTGTAAGGCGACCCTTCGACGAAGGTCATCCGCTCGACATCCACGTCCGGTTCGAAGAAACGGTTGAACAGCACTGCACCCTTCACCCCGACGCTCTCCAACGCGGCGGCCATCGCCACGACGTTCGTGAAACGCATCGCGAGTTTGACCGAAACGGGAATCTTCACCTCGGCGCAGACACGCTGGGCGATCGTCACATAGAGCCGTTCAAGCTCCTGCGACGAACGTGCGGCGTCGACGGGCTGGATGAAGATGTTCAGTTCGAGCGCCGAGGCTCCGGCCCGGGCCATCGCGGCGGCGTATTCGATCCACTCTTCGCCCGCGGCCACGCAGTTGATGCTGGCAATGACGGGAATCCGCGTCGCACGCCGCGCATCGGCGATCAGTTGCAGAAATCCCGCTTTGTAATCCTCGCCCAGATAACGTTGCAGATAGTCGCCCGCATCGCCGTAGGGCGAATCGGAATATTGTTCGAGCGAAGCGGCGTGGTGCATGATCTGCTCCTCGAAGATCGATTTCAGAACCACCGCGCCCGCTCCGGCGGCGGCGCACTTCTCGATATTGGCGAGCGTCGCCGTATAGGGCGAACTGCTCACGACGATCGGGCTGTCGAGTTCCAGTCCGAGATAGGTAGCTTTCATGGGCTTATGCTGTTGCTGTTTGATTTCGACCCTCCAAAGGTAGCGATTCGCCCCCGCATTTCCAAATACCACCTCTAAAAACCGCGGCAGCCAGCCGATGTTCCGTATCGACGTGTTCAGCAGGCACGCTCCCGAGTCGGTCCGACTGCGACCGGACAAATACCTTCCCCCGAAAACAGCACTGCACGCTGATTCCGGGGAGGCCGGGTGTTGGAGCCCGAGAAAAGAAGATTAGAGAGAGTATTGTTTAACCGAACAGTTCGTTGAGCACCTTAGCCAGCCGGTACGAAGCCTTGATGAGCTGGTGATCCAACAAACCGATCGCTTTGTTGCAGAAGGACAGGCCCAACTTGTCGCCGGGTGCAGCCCAGTCGTAGATGACCGCACATTCGCGCCGGCTCTCGGCGAACCAGTCGTCGGGCGTACCGGCAGCCAATGCTTCCCGCTCCCGCCGTGAATAACGGTCAAGCTGGTGTTTGTATTCCATGTAGCCCCAGCGGTGCTTGCGGTCGAGAATACCGCCGTCGAAGAGCGCATGGTACTGCGTATCGACGCCGTAGAAGAGCACGCGCATACGGCTCTGCTGGTAGTTGACGTGCGACGGACAGTGCATGTCGCCCACCAGATGGATCACGTAGCGCAGGTTGACCACGACGGTCGAATCGTCGAGATTACGGTAATCCCTCAATCGTTCGATCGCACGGTTCAGTTCACGCAGCACATTGGGTTCGGTGGGTTGCCGGCGGCATCGCTTCGTGGGTTCGCCCTTTGCCGTAATCCACGTGCCACCAGTTGGTCATCTCGTAACCGGGTTCGGCACGGTAGTCGTCCATCCACGACGCGTCGTAGACGATCGAATGGCCCAGATACCGTTCGATCACGGCTTTCGCACGCTTGGTCAGATGCGTCTCGGCGATGTAGGCCACGGCGTCGTGGCCCGACTTGCCCCACGCCAGCGCACTCTGCACGAAGCAGAGCGCCGCAAACGCGAGCAACAACGTTTTTTTCATAACGGGGTTCTTCATAGTTATCGGTTATCGTTTCTTCGCCCGCCGCCGTTCTCCGACGGCGGCGCAGGCAGGACAAAGATTAGAAAAATCGAATGCAAAAAGCAGCTAAGGCAAAGATAGCAAAAGTCGAGCGCAGAAGCAAGCGTCAGCTTGATTATGCCGAGACGAAGTATCTACGACGAAGCCAAAAATAGCAAAATGTCGCAGCCGACCGCTATTCGACGTCGCATTCGTATTGCAGGATCGACGCCAGTCGGTTGCCCGACGCAGCTGACGTATGGGTCGCAATGCCCAGATAGAGCTTCCGCCCCTGTTTGAGCTGCATCCCCTCGCCTTCGCAATAGCAGTTCTTCGCATCGAGCAACGTGCTCAGGCTCGGGAAGTCGGAGCAGGCGGCCACCCGCGTGCGGGGGCAGACCAGTTTGCCGGTATAGTCGAACACGGCCACATAGGCCACCGAACCGTCGTACAACTCGCCCGTCTGCTGGATCGCCTGTCCTTCGTACCAATAAACGTAGTCGCCCCACACGGCCTGTCCCTGGTGGCTGTACGAATAGACCTGGTGCGTCTGGCCCGTATTGAGATAGCTGGGCAGACGGAACGATCCGAGCGGCGTCAGGCGGTTGAGATTGCGTACCTCGACCGAGGTCGTCTCGGTCTTCTTCTCGGTGACGCCCTCGGCAGCCGTTTCACCACCCCACGTGCGGGTGATCTCTACCGTCTCCTTGCCGAGCGCCAGCACGGCGTCGAGGTCGTAGATCACGTTGTGGCGCATGTCCGTCGTGCGGCAGCCGATAAGCAGACGGCGGTTCACGAAGTCGATCGAAGGCTGCACGTCGCGCACCGTCCACGTCGTACCCGCGGCGTCGACATACTCGCTCATGTAGAACGTGTCGCCGGCGTAGTGGCTCAGCACCGCGCCCTTCTGGTAGCGGATGCGCGAAAGGTGAGGTTGTTGTTGGTGTAGTCCGTTCCCGAAAGCGTGCCGTTGGAGTTCACCCACACGTAGTCGCCGTCGTCGGCCCGCTCGGCCACGAGCAGCGTGCCATGACCGAACCATTGAGTTTCATGTAGTCGTCCGACGGGGCTTCGTTGCGTTTCTGGCGTCCCAGCGCCGCCACCATCCACCTGTTGCCGGTCTTCGTGTCGCCGACGCTTTGCGTGTAATAGATGTAGCCGTTCTCGTCGTAAAAGTCGAAGCACTGCATGATCGTTCCCTTGTAGGGCAGCTGATTGCTCGAAAAGATCATCTGCTGCGACAGCCCCTTCGACAGGGCCGCCGTCGGATCGGGCAGCGACGAGGTGCTCTCCACCACCGAAACCAGGCACCGCGCCAACCGGTTGTCGCCGTAGAAGGCGCGTACCTCGGTCGAACCGGCACTGACGCCCGTCACCACTCCCGACTGGTCGACGGTGGCCACCCGTTCGTCGACCGATTTCCATTCGTATTGTACGTCGTCGTAGAAGGGATCGGAGATCGGCACGAGACGGTAGCTCTTCCCGATACCGAGCGTGATGCTGTTGGGTTCGAAACGCAGGGAGTACATCACGAGCTCCTTGTCGTCGTCGCTGCAACCGATCGCTGCGAAGAGCGTCGCCAGCAGCAAAAACCATGCGATTGATCGTTTTCATCGTTTTATATCTGGTTTTTTTTCATTCGACGTTACCGGACGGAGCGGAACCGGTCCGCTCCGTCCGGACGTTTGTTATTCGGGAAGCGACACCTTGACGATCC
>VOFK01001152.1_pt1 | contig 15957 bp, 15 predicted proteins | sample 5384121 | NCBI WGS metagenome assembly VOFK01 (sample SAMN12384730, study PRJNA508395) | human gut metagenome | isolation source: healthy gut J | host: Homo sapiens
GCGCCCGTGGCCGTTCTGCCGCCGTTCCGGTCGCAGAGCGTACCCGACGCGGCTTCGCCGCCGGCGCATCCGGCCTATCGCACACGGCGGAAAATTCCGCTCGACGTGGCCCCGTTCATCCTGCACAAAGGATTGCGGGCACCTCCTGTTATGGCATAAAACCCCTCGCTGCCGACCCTGTACGGACGGTCGGGAGCATGTTTTATGTCTAACAACAGGAATCACAGATGAAAAAATCACTCTTATTTCTCCCCTGCTGGGCCTCGCGTCGAACGTCGCGGCCCAGGAATTGCGCGGCGTCGTCACCGACGCCGACAACAACCCGCTCGTCGGCGCATCGGTCTACTGGGCCGAGACCACGATCGGCGCCAGCACCTCGGCTACGGGCGCCTACACCGTTCACCGCGTCAAGAACTACGACCGGCTCGTGGCCTCCTATCTGGGCTACGTCAACGACACGATCCGCATCGCCGACGGAGTGGCCGAACAGAACTTCCGGCTCCGCTCCGAAGGCGTCGACATCGAGGGCGTCGTGGTCGAGAGCACGCTGGGCGGCAACTACGTCAAGCGCGACGGCATTCTCAAAGGCGAAACCATTTCGTTCGCGGGCCTCTGCAAAATGGCCTGCTGCAATCTGGCCGAGTCGTTCGAAAATTCGGCTTCGGTGACCGTCGGTTACAGCGACGCCATTTCCGGCGCCCGGCAGATCAAGATGCTGGGGCTGGCCGGAACCTATACGCAGATTCTCGACGAGAACCGCCCGATCATGCGCGGGCTGTCGGCCCCCTACGGACTGAGTTACACGCCGGGCATGTGGCTCAATTCGATTCAGGTGTCCAAAGGCGTCTCGTCGGTCACGGCGGGCCACGAAGCGATCACCGGCCAGATCAATCTCGAACACCGCAAGCCCACCGACGACGAACGGCTCTTCGTGAACCTCTATTTCGACGACGAGCTCAAACCCGAGCTGAACCTCTCGACAGCACTGCCCGTGACGCGCGACAAGAAGCTCACGACGATCGTGCTGGCACACGGTTCGATGGACACCAAATCCTACGACCACAACCACGACGGCTTCCGCGACCTGCCCGAGGCGCGTGCGATGCACGTGGCCAACCGCTGGCTCTACGCCGCCGACAACGGACTGCAACTGCGCTGGGGCTTCAAGGTCACGGCCGAGAACCGTCTCGGCGGCCGCATGGGCTACGAAAATTCGATGCGCGACCAGATGCGCCAGAGCGCGCTGGACGGCGGCTCGCTCTACGGTTCGCAGATCCGCAACCGAGGTTTCAACGGCTACATCAAACTGGGCATGCCCGTCGGTGCCTCCGTCTACGACAAGGACGAGCAGGACGAGATGCGTTCCAACATCGCCTTCGTGGCCGATTTCGACCACTTCAACGAGAGCTCCTACTTCGGATTGAACGACTACACCGGTAACGAAAACTCGGTGTCGCTCAATGCGATGTACAGCCATTACTTCACCTACCGCTCGTCGCTCATCCTGGGCGTCTCGGCCCACCTGCAATCGTTCAACGAACGGCTCGTCAACGATTTCGTCGACAACGGCCGGATCGAAGGGCGCAGCTACGATATGGACCACAACGAGAACGAAGCGGGCCTCTACGCCGAATACACCTACTCGATCCGCGACAAGTTCTCGCTCGTAGCAGGCGCACGCGGCGACTACAACTCGTTCTACGACAAATACTACTTCACGCCGCGCGGCCACATCAAATGGAACATCACGCGTCTGTTGACGCTGCGCGCCTCGGCGGGTCTGGGCTACCGCTCGACCAATCTGGTGACGGACAACATCGGCGTCCTGGCCACCGGCCGCCGTTTCGCCTTCGACGGCTACGCATGGAACGGCAATTACGATTTCCACACGCTCTACCGCGATTTCAACCGCATGGAGAAGGCGCTGACCGTGGGCGGAAGCCTCACGCAGACGTTCGGACTGGTCAAGCCCGAGGACGCCACGCTGAGTTTCGACTACTTCCGCACGCAGTTCTACAACCAGGTCGTGGCCGATCAGGAGTACAGCCCCACCGAGGTGATGTTCTACAACACCGACGGCCGCTCCTACACCGATACCTATCAGGTCGACTTCAACTGGACGCCCGTCGAGCGGCTCGACATCTTCGCGACCTACCGCTACACCAACTCGTCGATGACGCTCGACCGTCCCGACGGCGGGCGCGTGCAGGTCGAACAGCCGCTGGTGAGCCGTTACAAGGCGCTGCTGAACATCCAGTACGCCACGCGGTTCCGCCGCTGGACGTTCGACGCCACGGCACAGCTCAACGGCCCCATGCGCCTGCCTTCGCAGACGGGCAACCCGACCGTGACGGAACTCTCGCCCAAGTACCCGGTCTTCTTCGCGCAGGTGAGCCGCAAGATCAAGAAACTCGACCTCTACCTCGGCTGCGAGAACATCGGCAACTACAAGCAGGAGCACCCGATCCTCGCTGCCGATCAACCCCTTCTCCACCGCCGCCTTCAACTCGTCGGTGGTGTGGGGCCCGCTGATGGGACGCAAGTTCTATATCGGCCTGCGATGGAACTTGTATTGAGAGTGTTTTACAGTGCCGATATAGAACCGTGCAGACAATCCCTCCGAACCTCCCTTTGAAAAGGGAGGCTTCAAAAAGGTCTGAAACGACGTTCTATACCGGCCTGCGGTGGAACCTAATTTAATATTAACAGTTAAAACCAACACGAAACGAGTATGAAAAAGATTTTGTTCGTCTGCCTCATGGCAGCATTGGGGCTGGGCACCGGCTCGGCCGCAGCGAAGGATGCGAAAAAGGCATCGACCGTAACGACGGTATTCAAGACCGACATCGATTGCGAACACTGCGCCAAGCGCATCATGGACAACATTCCCTTCGAGAAGGGAGTGAAGGATGTCAAGGTCGACGTTCCCAGCAAGGAGGTGACCGTCGTCTACGACGCATCGAAGAACGACGCCGAAGGTCTCGTCAAGGGCTTTCGCCAAAATCCGCGTGAAGGCCGAGGCCTGCGACGCGAAGTGCTGCCAAGGGACCGCCTGCAAGGAAAATTGCTGCCAAAAAGCCGCCTGCAAGGGAACTGCTGCAAAAAGGGCGACTGCGACAGAAATGCTGCGCCGCCGCTTGCGACAAAAAAGCCGCTTGCGACAAGAAGTGCGCGGACTGCCCCGCGGCGAAGAAGTAGTCCGGCGACGAATCCGAACGGACGGGATGTTCGAACGTTCCGCCTGACGGCAAAGAAAAAAACCGACAGCAAAATGCTGTCGGTTTTTTCTTTCTTGTGGCCGAATCATTCGCCCGGAATGGATTCGAGCGGTTCGGCGGCGCTCTTCTCCGCCTTGAAGGCGACGCGCTGCACGGGACCGCGGGCACCGGCGGCGTCGACCGCGACGCTGACAATCACATAGTCGCCGCCCCACTCTACTCCGTAGGAGAGATTGTAGGATGTCTTGTCCATGTAGTATTTGCTGTTGATGAGCGACGAAGCCAAGAGCTGATCGTCCGTCGAGGCGATGTCCGACGCCTTATAAATGTTCGAGTACCAGTGTACGGCCCCTTCGGCAGGTGCAATGCGTGCGCCCAGAATCGCATATCCTTTGAAGTGCCCATAGCCAAGCGGGTTCAGTTCGGCCCAATCGTCGCCGTCGGTCAACCATAGCGACGGTTTGGCCACGGCAGCCGAAATCACCTGTTTTTCGGTCTTGAAGGGTGATTCGCTGAATGCCGTAACCGAAGCCGGCTCGCCGGTCTGCTCGTCCACCCAGAAAGCATACACGTAATAGGTCGTCTCCGGCGTCAGCGTACCGAAGGTATAACTGTCCGGACCATCGAAACCCGAAGAACATTGCGAGGCGATGAACTCCGGAAGCGGATACCAGTCGGCATAGTCTCCCATCTGGGCCTTGCGCTGTTCGATCATCTTCTGCTCGAAATAGGCTGCGATTTTCGACTCATCGCCCTTCATTTCACCGTACTCCTCCTCAGTCATTACGTTCCAATAATAGAATGCCCTCACGTCACGCGGCGAGACCGTCACCCGAGCGCCGGTCGCAGTCACCTCGCCGAAATCGAAATCGAACCCGTAATCAATCGGAGAGTCCGGCGGCGTGACGATCTTCTGCACCGCCACCTCCGTGTTGATCATGGCATTCGAGTTGACGCCCACGGCGCAGGCATAATAGGTCGTTTCCGGTTGCAGCGTCTTGCTCTGCACCTCCTGCTGGCCGACCGAACAGGAGAGCATCACGATCGTCGACAACGGAAGACCGTCGTCGGTCAGCTGCGAAATCATATACTCGTAGATGTAACCCGGCCAGTCTTTGCTGATATCCTCGTATCCGGCCTGATCGAGCATCGTATAGAAATACTGCACCGTCGGATCGGACGGATTGAAAACGACCTTGACCGACGTCGAGGTAAGATTCTCGGCAACGATGTCGATCTTGCAATCGACCATGGGCCCCGGCTCGACGGGCAGCGACTTGAACGGTTCCACGATCACGTCGGTCGTGGCCTCTCCTTCGGAATCGATTCCATAGACATAGACCACGTAATCGGTATTCGGCGAAAGGCGCGAAGGATGGAACGTTTGTTCGCCCTTATAGGCATACCCCGCGATGAACTCGGCGAGCGTCTTCTGTTCGGCGGCGGCATGTTCGGCGAAGATCGCCTTGTTCTCCGCTGCGATCTTCTGCGCATCGAACCCTTCGGCGAAATCCACCGCGGCGATATACATCCCCTCCTCTTCGGGATAGACCGTTATCCGCGCATCGCTCATCGTAATATCGGCGACTTGAATCAGGAAGGGAAGATAACCCTCCTGCACGACCGAGACCTTCACGGCTTCGGCGCCGTCATAACGAAGCGTCACCGTGGCCGTGCGGGGATCGGCAAGGAGATTCTTTTCGAGGCGTGCCGTCACGGCTTCGTCGCCGACGGTCAACTCCTTCACCCATGCGTCGTCGCTCTGAGCCGAGAGGCGTTTTCCCTCGACGGGGTTCTTCACTTCGTAATCGATCGAGATCGCGCCGCCTTCCGCCGGTACGGCAGCCGGCGTCGCCGCCTCGATCACCGGAGCGTCAGAGGGGGGGGGGAATTAACGGATCGTCCGTGTTGTCGTCGCCGCAACCCGTCAGGGGCAGCAGTGCAAGGCAGAAGACCGTCGCAGCCAAGCGTTTCATCAGATTTTTCATAAAGAGCACAGAGATTAAGGGTTATTTTAAAGAATCGGAACTCCGATGTTCAAAAATAACATTTATTTATTAAAAATACGATTTTTCGTCGAAATAGGCCCGATTATTTTCGTCCGAATTATCGGAGAGAATCCTTTTTCCGCTTACATTCCGTCGCCCAACGGCGGCATTTTCCTATCCGACCGTATCCTCCGATCGCTCCGATCCTTCGTGATCGACAGTTATGAAAAATTATCGACAACCCCTCCCTTCCGGACAAGTGCATCCACCCTCTCCCTTCCGACGCCACACGCTCGCATCGCCGACAACAACGAAAAGAGCGGCAGTGTCGCACTGCCGCCCCTGCGTTCCGACCGCAATCGCATCACTCCATCGGGCGAACCCGCATCTCGGTCAGCCCCGCCACCTCGCGCGCCAGCCGGTCGAGGTCGGTGACCTGCTCGACCTCCCCGTAGTGATAGGGATAGAAGATCGCGGGACGTAGCGCCCGCACCGCCTCGGCCGCCTGATCGACGGTCATCGTATAGGGCTGATTGACGGGCAGGAACGCGATGTCTATCCCTTCGAGCGAACGCATTTCGGGCGTCGGCTCGCTGTCGCCGGCGATGTAGACGCGCGTACCGCCCAGCGTCAGCACGTAGCCGCAATCCTCCCGCTCCCTGGGATGGAATTGCAGGTGCCCTTCGGTGGTGTTATAAGCCGCCACCGCCTCGACGCGGATTCCGTCGAGAGGTTCGGCCACAGCGCCCGGCACCATCGTGTAGCAGTCGAAATCGAACGCTTCGGCCGAGGTCTTATCGCAGACGACCGCCGTCGCGGGCGTCATCAACTGCTCGACGGCCGCACGGTCGAGATGGTCGTAATGCGAATGGGTGACAAGCACCGCATCGGCTTTCGGCAGATGCGCGTAATCGGCATACTCGCCGACCGGATCGACATAGATGCGCCGCCCGTCGAAATCGACGGCCAGCGAAGCGTGTTTGAAAAATGTGAAGACGATCGGCCGCCCGTCGCGGACGTCACCGTATCGGCCGGATAGACCGGCGCCTCCTTCTTCTTGAACAACGAGATCATAATCTTGCAATTTTAGGCGATTCCGGTCGAAGATACGAAAAGTCGCGCGCAGAAGCAAATTTATTCGCACTTTGCCGAAACGAAATTTCCGAGGTGCGACCGAAGGCGTCTGAATTCCGCGAAACCGACCCGCCGCACCCGCGATTTTCACCGGCAGGCCCTTTGCGACGCAAGGCGCGGAGCCGCAATTCCGCGCCTTGCGCTCCCGCACTTCGCTCAGAATGGGGACGACGGTTACTTCCGGTAACTTACGACCAGCACCTTCGACGAACTCCAAAACCGTTCGGGATCGGTGATGACTAACTTATACACCACCTTGTCGGCATTCGTAATCAGTTCGTACGAATCGGCGGGATGCGGCGTGACGACGGTCGCCTTCTTCTGCTCGACGAGGATCTCCGTCAGCGTGCGGGCGTCGGCCCGGATGAACAGATCGTGGTCGCCAGTATCGCCCACCGTGAGCGTGCGCCCGATGAACCCCTGCTTCGAGACGATCCCCGAATCGCGCAGCGCCTTCTCCGCTCCCACGATATAATAGACCGTGTTGAGCCGGTCCTCCAGCTGCGCCTTTTCGCCGGAGAGGTGTTCGACCTCGGTGCTGCGGGCGGCGGCCTCTTCGGCAAGCGTCTCCATCCGGGCTTCCATTTGCGACAGTTCGCCGCGCAAACGACCGATTTCGCCCTCTTTGGCGGTCAGTTGGGCATCGAGGCCGCGAATCATCTTTTCGAGTCCCTCGATGCGCAGGTCGGCTTTGCGCAACTGCGCCGAGGAGCGTTGCAGCGCAGCGATCTTCTGCCGGTTCTCCTGCAACAACCGGTCGATCGCGGCGATGTCGGCATCGATCTCCTCGATCGGACGGCGCACCCCTTCGTCATTGCGCGCGAGCGCGACGAGGTTTTCGCGCGTACGGATCCGCGCCAGATTCTCGGTGACGGCATTGATGTCGGCGAAGACGACCTCGATGAGCGAATCCTTCGCACGAACCACCGCTTCGAGCGAATCGCGCTGCACCACGGTCTGTTCGGCCACCCGGCGGCTCACGCACGATACGAACGCACATGCGGCGCAGAGTATCGGCAGGCAAATATGTTTCATCATTTCAGATGGTTTGATTGTCATAACGGCGTCAAAGATAAGCAGAAACGCGGCAGGCTGTACGAAAAAAAAACGCACCGGCGGCGGCCGCCGGCATAAAAAATCGTACGACGTATGGCGGATCGCCGCCATCAGCGTTCGGAATCCGGCGAAAATCCGCAATCTTCGGCCGACGCTCAGATACTCCCGTTCGGCAATGTTCGAATAAATTTGACATTGCACTCACTTATGCGTATCTTTGCGAAAAGAGGAATTTCGCCCGACAGGCGGCGTTCCGGCAAACCGGACCGCAACGATTTCGCCGACGCTCCGTACATCATCCGCCCGACATGCAACCGCTGGACGACATACACGCCGAACTGCTCGGCACACTCAAACGCTACTGGGGCTACGACAGCTTCCGTCCCGTGCAGGAGGAGATCATCCGCTCCGTCTGCGAGGGGCGCGACACGCTGGCGCTGATGCCCACCGGCGGCGGCAAGTCGCTCACCTATCAGGTGCCGACGATGCTGCGCGAAGGTTTGTGCATCGTCGTCACACCGCTGATCGCCCTGATGAAGGACCAGGTCGACCGCCTCAGGCGGCTCGGCATCAACGCGGCGGCGATCCATTCGGGACTTTCGATGCGGCAGATCGACATCGTGCTCGACAACTGCGTCTACGGCGACATGAAGTTCCTATACGTGGCGCCCGAACGCCTCGCGACCGAGGCTTTCCGTCTGCGCGTGCAGCGCATGAAGGTGTCGCTCCTAGCCGTCGACGAAGCGCACTGCATATCGCAATGGGGATACGACTTCCGCCCGTCCTACCTGCGCATAGCCGAACTGCGCGAACGGCTGCCCGAAGTGCCGGTGCTGGCGCTCACGGCATCGGCCACACCCGCTGTCGCCCGCGACATCATGCGGCAGCTGCGCTTCGCCGAACCGCACGTCCTGCGCAGCTCGTTCGCACGGCCCAACCTCTCCTACGCCGTGCGGCACGACGAGGACAAAAACGAGCAACTGCTTCGCGTGGTGCGCAACGTGGCCGGCAGCGGTATCGTCTACGTGCGCACGCGCGACGGCTGCGAACAGCTCACCGAATTCCTGCGCGACGCAGGCGTCGCCGCGACCTGCTACCACGGCGGCCTGGCCAACGCCGAACGCTCGATCCGGCAGGAGGAGTGGCTCGCGGGCCGCACGCGCATCATGATGGCTACCAATGCCTTCGGCATGGGAATCGACAAGGCCGACGTGCGTTTCGTCGTCCACTACTCCATGCCCGACTCGCTCGAAAGCTACTATCAGGAAGCGGGCCGTGCGGGACGCGACGGAAAGCGCGCCTATGCCGTGCTGCTCGTCGCCCCGGACGACGCCGAGCGCGTGCAGCGCCGCTTCGACCTGCAATTCCCGCCGCTCGACGAGATCCGCGATATCTACGAAAAGGTCTGCTCCTACCTGCAAATCGGCATCGGCGACGGCGAGCAGGCGTCGTTCGTCTTCAACATCCACGACTTCTGCGCGAAGTTCCGCCTCTTCGGCGGCAAGGTCGCCAGCGCGCTGAAACTGTTGCAGCAGAACGGTTATCTGACGCTCACCGACGAAATGCGCAACCCCGCGCGCATTCTCTTTCTGCATCAGCCGCGACGACCTCTACAAACTGCGCGTGGTACGCAACGACCTCGACCACTTCATCCGTACCGTGCTGCGGCTCTACGACGGCGTTTTCACCGATTTCCGCCCCATCAACGAGCAGGAGATCGCCGCGGCGAGCGGCTACAAGGTCGAGCATGTCAAGGAGCTGTTCAAGCGGCTGTGGCAGATGCGCGTGATCCGCTACATTCCGGCCAATCAGGCGCCGATGCTCTTCTTCGATTGCGAGCGGCTGCCGGCGGCCGACCTCTACATCGCCCCCGAGACCTACCGCCGCCGTCAGGAGCTGGCCGAAGAGCGCTTCTCGCACATGATCGCCTACGCCGCCAACGAAACCGAGTGCCGCAGCACAGTGCTGGAACGCTATTTCGGTGCGGCCGACCCCGCGCCGTGCGGTGTCTGCGACATCTGTCTGGCGGCGCGCAAACGCGAGAAATCGGCCGAAGCTCCGCTCGACGAGGAGATCCTGCGACAGCTCGACGCCGAACCGCTCGCGGTCAAGGAGCTGGCAGCGCGCTTCCGCTGCGACGCCGAACGGGTGTTGGAGGCCGTCGAACGATTGCAGCACGCAGGTAAAATTTCGACGGCGGAGAGCGGAAAACTCGCAATTAATCGGTAACTTTGCGTCGCCTGAGAGAATTCGCATGGAAAAACGACCGTTTCAACAGCACATATCGAACGAAGATACCGCAAAGCTGCCTGCCGTGCTCTTCGACGGCCCGATCGTCATCGTCGACGACGAGAAGCAGGTCGAAGCCGCCTGCCGCGACCTGGCGTCGTCGCCCGTGCTGGGCTTCGACACCGAGACGCGCCCCTCGTTCAAGGCGGGCGTCACCTACCGCGTCGCCCTGCTGCAACTCTCCACGCCGCGGCGCTGCTATCTGTTCCGCCTCAATAGGATGCGCTTCGAGAAGCAGCTCGTCAAACTGTTGGAGAACAAGGCGATTCTGAAAATCGGCGCCGACGTGGCGGGCGACATCCGCTCGCTGCTGGCCCTGCGCCGCTTCCGGCCCGGCGGCTTCGTCGACCTGCAACAACTGGCCCCCGACTGGGGCATCGGGGAGAAGAGCCTGCGCAAGCTCTCGGCCATCGTGCTGGGCCGGCGCGTCTCGAAAGCCCAGCGGCTGAGCAACTGGGAAGCGGCGCAGCTTACCGAAAAACAGATGCGCTACGCCGCCACCGACGCATGGATCTGCCCCGAAATCTACCGCACGCTGCAACATACCCTTAAACCGAACGACAAATGACGACCCACCCCCGTATTTTCCTGCGCAGAGGCAAAGAAGAGTCGCTGCTGCGCCGTCATCCATGGATCTTCTCGGGCGCGATCGGCCGCGTGGAGTGTCCCTCCGACACGATCGCCGAGGGGGAGATCGTCGACGTCCATACCGCCGCCGGCGATTTCATCGCACGCGGCCACTACCAGATCGGATCGATCGCCGTGCGGGTGCTCACCTTCGCGCAGGAGCCGATCGACGCCGCCGCATGGTGGCGCGCTCGCATCCGCTCGGCCTGCGAAGTGAGGCGCACGCTCGGTCTGATCGGCAATGCCGCGACGACCTGCTACCGGCTCGTTCACGGCGAGGGCGACTCGCTGCCGGGGCTGGTGATCGACATCTACGGCACGACGGCCGTCGTACAGTGTCATTCGGTGGGATGTACCGCTCGCGGATGCAGATCGCCGAGGCGCTCCGCGAGGTCTACGGCGAGCGTCTCGCAGCCGTCTACGACAAGAGTTCGCAGACGGTGCCCTATAAGGCGGGACTGAACGCCGTGGACGGATACCTGATGGGCAAAGTCGCAGCTCCGACACAGGAGGTGTCGGAAAACGGCCATCGTTTTCTGGTCAACTGGGAGGAGGGGGCAGAAGACGGGCTTCTTCCTCGACCAGCGCTGCAACCGCGAACTGGTGGAACGCTACGCTGCGGGCCGCACCGTGCTCAACACCTTCTGCTACACGGGAGGATTCTCGGTCTACGCCGCCGCGGGCGGAGCGAAGGAGGTCTGCTCGGTCGACGCCTCGGAGCGCGCCGTGCAGCTGGCCGACGAGAACATGCGGCTGAATTTCGGCGACAGTTTTCCCCACACGACGCTCGCCTGCGACGCCGTGGAGTATCTCAAACAGATCGGCGACCGCTACGACCTGATCATCCTCGACCCGCCCGCCTTCGCCAAGCACCACAAGGTGCTGGGCAACGCCATGCAGGGGTACAAGCGCCTCAACGCACGGGCGTTGTCGCAGATCCGGCCGGGCGGCATCCTTTTTACCTTCTCCTGCTCGCAGGCCGTGACGAAGGAGCTGTTCCGCACGACGGTCTTCTCGGCGGCAGCCATCGCCGGCCGCAACGTGCGCATCCTGCACCAGCTCACGCAGCCGGCCGACCACCCGATCAACATCTATCACCCCGAAGGGGAGTATCTCAAAGGGTTGGTGCTCTATGTGGAATAAACCCTCCGACAGCGAACGGATCGATGCCGTGACGGCGTGGCTCGACGCAGCAGACATCGCCTACGACCTCTATTTCCACCCTGCCTCGCCCACGATCGAACTGGCCAAACGCCACTGGCGCGACGACGGGTCGAAACACTGCAAAAACCTCTTTTTCCGCAATCACAAGGGCAACCGGCACTATCTGGTCTGCTTCGACTGCGACCGCACGCTCTCAATCCACGACCTCGAAGCGCGGCTGCATCAGGGAAAACTGTCGTTCGCCTCGCCCGAGCGCATGATGCGTTATCTGGGGCTGGAACCCGGTTCCGTCTCGCCGTTCGGGCTCATCAACGACGCGGAGCATCACGTTCACCTCTTTCTCGACCGCAATCTGCTGTACTGCCCGTCGCTGAGTTTCCATCCCAACGACTGCCGCGCCACGGTAGTCATCGCCCGCACGGAGTTCGAACGGTATCTCGCGCGGGTGGGCAACAGCTACGAGTATCTCGATCTCTACGAATAAGCGATTACCCCAGACTTCGATTCTTAATCAATAAATCAAAAATCTATTAGTGTAGGCTGCCGAGCTACCACCGCTTGCTTTAAGCACAAACGGTTCTTGTCCTCGGCTAACATAAATCTTATTTGCATTTGCATTAACGCTAATGCTCGCATGAAATCGCTTTTGATACGGGTCCGTACGTTTCACTCCACCCTGAATATATGCCAGAAAAAGATTTAAGGCCAATATCGGTTTCGACGCTAAAACTCAAATTATACCTGTTAGCACAGTTAAATTGATATTTTACATAATAGTTTGGTGTATCAGTATTTTCTTCTGTAACTTCATTATTAAAATATTCATCCAAATCCGCCTTTTCACAAGAAAAAAGGCAGACAGATACGAAAACCATCGAAGCTATAACTAATAAATGTTTCATCTGACAGCATAATTTATTATTACATTAACACCGCTGAACTCTGCCCTGTCAAATCATAGATGCGCACATAAAAAAAGCGCGGACAAAACTCTGTTATCGGTTCATGAGGTCTTCGACTACCTAACCACCAAATAAACGAGTAAAGCCCACGCCATGCGGCGTGAGCGTCATCGCTTTACCCCGGTGGTTTTGAAAGTGTCGAAGTTTCATGAATTCCAGAAGCTAAACGCTTTTTCCCAATATGTCTAAAACATGCGCACCGAACGCATTATCGCATCATAGGCATTCTCATTATTAATTAGACTTTGTACAAATATACATTTTTATCGGAACAATCCCACTCGATGTCGTAAATTTTCTGTCCGCAACCAGCGGAGGATGCTTGGGCGAGACGCAGCGAGCCGAGCAACCTTCCGCTGCCGGATAGCTGCGGGCTGCCATCCTTCGGAAAATCCGAAGAATGAGTATTCAGTGCAATAATACCGAACAAGATCGTTCCGACCCCTATTCGTAAATCAGATACTTTTCGCGCATTTTCGCGAAACGCTCCACGTCGGGCCGCCAGCGTGCACGAATCTCGGCCGCGGAACGGCCGTCGAGAATCATCTCGCGCACCCAGCCCACGCCGATCAGCTTCTCGAACATCGGAGTGAAGAACGCCTCGCCCAACCCCAGCGCACGATAGGCGTCGATCACGTAGTCGAGCGTCAGCCCCTCGGCGAGAATCTCCTCGCAGGGCTTCTCGCTCAGGTCGACACCGCGACATAGGCGTCCTTCCAGAGGAGGATGTTTCGCGCCGGCTGTCGGCCGCGGCGTGAAGACGAAGCAGTAGCGGTCGGCCGGCATGTCGGGATGGCCGTAACACTCGAACGGACGGTCGGTGCCGCGCCCCAGACTCACCACCGTCCCTTCGAAGAGGCAGATCGACGGATAGAGGTAAATCGACCGCTGCGTCGGCAGGTTGGGCGACGGCGCCACGGGCAGCTCGTAGCGCGTGGCATGGGTATAGCGGCGGCACGGTACGACTGTCAGGTCGCACGGCTTCGCCCACCCCTCGCCCACGGCCATGCGGGCGATCTCGCCCATCGTCAGTCCGTGTACGACGGGAATCGGCAGCGCGCCGACGCCCGACTTGTATTTCATGTCGAGCACGGGGCCGTCGATGTACGATCCGTTGGGATTGGGACGGTCCAGCACCACTACCGCGCGGCCGAAATCGGCGCAGGCGTCCATCATCCGCAGCATCGAGATATAATAGGTGTAGAAGCGCAGACCCACGTCCTGCATGTCGACGACCAGCACGTCGAACGAGCGCATCGCCTCGTCCGACGGTCGGCGCGTGCGGCCGTCGTAGAGCGAACGGATCGGCACCCCCGTGCGCTCGTCGACCGAACTGGCGACGTGCTCGCCCGCATCGGCCGTCCCGCGGAATCCGTGTTCGGGCGAGAAGATCGCCGTCAGGCGCACGCCGCTGCGATGCAGCAGGTCGACCAGATGCTCGTCGCCCACGCGCGAAGTCTGGTTGGCAAGCACGGCCACGCGGCGCCCGCGCAGCAGCGGGAAGTAGGCCGCCGTATCGGCCGCCCCGACCGTCACCCCGTCGCACGCCCCCTCCGGCGCGGCCGCCGCAGCGACCGGCAGCAGCATGCACAGCAGCGAAAAAAGCAAGAGTTTGCGCATCGCCTTCGTTTTATCGTTTCATATCTTCGACCAGCGCATCGACCAGCGTGCGGCAGGCAGGTTCGACAGCCGTCGAATACCCCCTGCTTCAACTCGACAGGCGCGCCGACGACCGGCCATTTCATCCCCTCGGCGAACTCCGTCATACGACGTACGGCGGCACCGGCCCACGTAAAGGCCGAAGCAGGCGAAACGGCGGTGCGGAATGCAGCGCTCGGCGATCTTACGCAGCAGCGCATCGACCGGCGGGTAGAGCTGGCCGTTGTAGGTCGGCGAACCGACGACGAGCGTATCGTAACGGAAGATGTCGCGCAACACCTGCGACACGTCGGCCGTCGAAAGATTGTAGACGACGATCGGCCGCACGCCTGCGGCGGCCAGGCCGCGGGCGACGGTCTCGGCCATCTGCTCCGTATTGCCGTACATCGAACCGTAGGCGATGACCGCCCCCGGCTCGCCCTCGTAACGGCTCACCTTGTCGTAGAGCTCCACCACGCGGGCGATCTCTCGGCGCCAGACGGGGCCGTGCGTCGAGCAGATCATGGCGATGTCGAGCGGGGGCGACCTTCGCCAGGGCGCGCTGCACGGGCTGGCCGTATTTGCCCACGATGCAGGCGTAGTAACGGCGCATCTCCTCCCAGAAGGGTTCGACGTCGAGCTGCTCGTCCGTCACGCCGCCGTTCAGTGCCCGAACAGTGCCGAACGCATCGCCGAGAAGATCGTACGCTCCTCGGCGCACCACGTGGCCATCGTCTCGGGCCAGTGCACCATCGGAATCATGCAGAACGCCAGCGTCAGCCCGCCCAGATCGAGCACGTCGCCCTCCCTGACCTCGACCGTACCGCACGCGATGCCGTAGTAGCCCTCGATCATCTGCAACGTCTTGGCGTTGCCGACGATCCGCACGGCGGGATAGACCTGCCGCACGGCGGCGATCGAAGCCGAATGGTCGGGCTCCATGTGGTTTATCACCAGATAATCCAACGGTCTGTCGCCCAGCCGTTCGCGGACGTTGGCCAGCAGACGGCCCGTGAAGCAGGCGTCGACCGTATCGACGAGCGCCGTCCGCTCGCCGCAGACCAGATAGGCGTTGTACGACACGCCGAGCGGCAGCGGCCACAGCCCTTCGAAAAAGATGCTTCGTGCGGTCGTTCACCCCGACGTAGAAAATACGATCCGTGAGTTTTGTCAAGTCTTTCATAACGGATACTGCAATTTATTTATCGAAATACCTTTTATTATTTCCTCTCACGCCTCGGCGCCGAACTGCATGAGGTAGGCCTTGATGAAGGCGTCGATCTCGCCGTCCATCACCGCGTCGACGTCCGACGTCTGGCAACCCGTGCGGTGATCCTTCACACGACGGTCGTCGAAGACGTAGGAGCGGATCTGCGACCCCCACTCGATGCGTTTCTTGCCCGCTTCGCGCCTGCTGCGTGGCCATGCGCTTGTCCAGTTCGCGCTGGTAGAGGGCTTGCTTCGCAGAATGCGCATCGCATTCTCGCGGTTCATCAGCTGCGAAGCGCGTCTCCATGTTCTCGATCAGGAACTCGACCGGTTCGCCCGTATCGGGATCCTTGCCGTGATAGCGCGCAGCCGCCGTCTCGACCTTGTTGACGTTCTGACCGCCGGCGCCCGACGAGCGGAACGTGTCCCCACTCGATTTGTGTCCGAGGGGTTGATGACCACCTCGATCGAAGATCTCGTCCACAGCGGGCGACACGAAGACCGACGCGAAGGTCGTCTGGCGCTTGTTGTTGGCGTTGAAGGCGACAGACGCACCATACGGTGCACGCCGTTTTTCGCTTTTTGAGATAGCCGTAGGCGGTCGCCCTCGATTTCCGGCGAGCGTGCAGGACTTGACGCCCCACCTCGTCGCCCGCCTGGTAGTCGAGGCGT
>VOFK01002919.1_pt1 | contig 15947 bp, 24 predicted proteins | sample 5384121 | NCBI WGS metagenome assembly VOFK01 (sample SAMN12384730, study PRJNA508395) | human gut metagenome | isolation source: healthy gut J | host: Homo sapiens
AAAACGCGAGCAGTGAGGTGTGCTCATCTCGCGGACGCTCAAGGCCACGTTGCCAAGGAGCTGAACGTCCCGGTGATCGCTCTCGCAGCTGAGCCGCGCCACCGAGATGCGCGGCGGTTTTCGACGCGCTCCCCAGCTCGGACCTCCGCGAGTCGGGTGCCACTCGAGCAGGATGCCGACATCGTGGCCTTCATCCACGCCAGTACTACGGCATCAACCAGGACGGGGCAACATGCCCGGCAGGCATGGCCGAAGATCGTCTGGCCAAGCACCGTAACGGCGCCGTGATGCGACGTGAACCTGCGTTTCCTCAAGGAGCAGGCGCGCTTCAAAACATGGACGATTCGTGCTGCCTCCCCGGACAGGCCTCCGAGAGCCAGCAGGCCTACGACGACTACGCCAGCGGCTCGAACGGCATGCCTTCCGGGCGGCTTCCCGGGCGGTCTGGGATCGGCGACGAGGCAGTTCGGAGTTCGACCTGAAGCCGCGTGCGCTCGATGACGAGGCGCCGTTTTGACGCGCGCCGGAGACGATGGACAGCAGGCGGCCGGAGGCTGCCTCCGTCGGGGGACGGGGGAGACCGGTGCGCAAGAATAGATAAGAAGAAAACCGTTATGTTCGTCCGCACATATGCCGGAGCGGTTGTCGGGATCGACGCCGTCAAAGGTGACCGTCGAGGTCAATATCACGGGCGGCGGCCTGGGACTCTACCTGGTGGGGCTGCCCGACAATGCCGTGAAGGAGAGCGAACAGCGGATCCGTTCCGCCTTCGACAACATCGGGGAGCGGATGTCGGGCCGCAAGACCGTCGTGAGCCGGCTCCGGCCGATCTCCGCAAGGAGGGCGCGGGCTTCGACCTGCCGATTGCCGTGGGGATCCCCTCGCGGCGATGGAGCGCATCCCGGCCCAAGCGGTCGAGGGGACGCTGTTTGTGGGCGAACTGTCGCTCGACGGGTCGTTGAAGCCCGTGCGGCGTGCTCCCGGATCGCCGTCTGCGCCCGCGATGCGGGACTGCGGAGGCTGGTTGTCCCCGGCGGACAATGCGGCCGAGGCGGCTGTCGTCGAGGGGATCGAGGTCCTCGGTGCCGGGTCGCTCGGGCAGTTGCTCGGGGTGTTGCGCGGCGAGACGACGCTCGGGGCGGCACGTCCCGCCGCGGAGGATTCGTCCGATGCGGCAGCGGAGCGTTATGCCGAGGACTTTGCCGACGTCAAAGGGCAGACGTTCGCGAAACGGGGCCCTGGAGATTGCGGCGGCCGGCGGGCACAACGTCATTATGATCGGCTCCCCGGGCTCGGGCAAGACGATGCTGGCGCGGCGTCTGCCGACCATCCTGCCGCCGCTGACGCGCGAAGAGGCGCTCGAGACGACCAAGATCCACCTCCGTGGCCGGCTTAAAGGGCCATGCGGGCGGGTTGATGACGCAGCGCCCCTTCCGGGCCCCGCACCACCTCACCTCGCAGGTGGCCCCTGATCGGCGGCGGGCAGTCGCCGCAGCCGGGCGAGGTGTCGCTGGCCCATAACGGGGTGCTTTCCTCGACGAGCTGCGCGAGTTCGGGCGCAGTGTGCTGGAGGTGCTCCGCCAACCGCTCGAGGAGAAACGGATCGTCGTCTCGCGCGCACGCTACAGCGTGGCCTATCCGGCCAATTTCATGCTCGTGGCGGCGATGAACTCCCTGCCCGTGCGGCTATTACAACCACCCGACGAGGAGTGCACCTGTTCTCCGGGGCGGTGCACCGTTATATGGGGCGCATTCGGGTCCGCTGATGGACCGCATCGACCTGCATGTGGAGGTGACGCCCAGTGACTCCGCAGGAGTTGTCGCGGCTGCGCCGGCGAGGCGAGCGCTGCGGTTCGCGAACGGGTCATCCGGGCGCGGGCGGTGCAGGAGGCGCGCGCTTCGGCGGTGTCGGGGTTCATACCAACTCGATGATGAACAGCGCGATGCTGCGCGAATACTGCCGCCTCGATGCGGCTTCGGCCGCGCTGCTGGAGCGGGCCATGGAGCGAGTTGTCGCTCTCGGCGCGGGCCTACGACCGTATCCTGAAGGCGGGCGCACGATCGCCGACCTGGCGGGACGCGCCGACATCGTTCAGGCGGACATCGCCGGAAGGCGATCAACTACCGGTCGCTGGACCGGGAACTGGGGACGATGATTCTACCGCCCCGGCGGCAGAATCAATTAAAAATTAAGAATTAAAAATTAGATACGATAAACGCTTAATCATTCTTTCCGGAGGTGGAACCGGAGGCCATATCTATCCGGCCGTGGCTGTCGCCGAGGCCTTGAAACGGCGTTTCGGCGACGGGGTGGAGATTCTCTTCGTCGGGGCCGAGGGCAAGATGGAGATGGAGAAGGTCCCGGCGCTGGGCTACCGCATCGTGGGCTTGCCGATCGCGGGCCTTCAGCGGCGGCTGGACTGGCGCAACCTGGCGGTGCCGTTCAAGGCGGTGAAGAGCATCCGGATGGCGAAGAGGATCATCCGCGACTTCGGGGCCGACGCCGTGGTGGGCTTCGGCGGCTATGCCAGCGCTCCGGTGCTGTGGGCCGCGCAACGGATGGGCGTGCCGACCGTGATTCAGGAGCAGAACTCCTATGCGGGCGTGACGAATAAAATCTCGCGAAGGGCGCGCGGCGCATCTGCACGGCTTACGAAGGCATGGAACGCTTCTTCCCGGCGGCGAAGATCGTCCCTGACGGGCAACCTGCGGGGCCGCTTTTCGAAGCTGAGGGCGCCGACCGCCGAGGCGCTGAAATACTACGGCCTGACGCCCGATCTGCCGGTGATTCTGGTGGTCGGCGGGTCGCTGGGCACGCGGTCGCTGAACGAGATGATGAAGGCGTGGATCGTCGAAACGGGCGGCGAAGCCCCCGTGCAGGTGATCTGGCAGACGGGCAAGTACTACGAGCGCGAGATGCAGGCTTTTCTGGCCGCACATCCGCCGCGCACGTCTGGCGGGGGCTTTCATCGACCGCATGGACTACGCCTACGCCGCGGCCGACCTGGTCGTCTCGCGCAGCGGGGCCGGGACGGTCTCCGAGTTGTGCCTCGTTGCCAAGCCGGTGCTGTTCGTGCCGTCGCCCAACGTGGCCGAGGACCATCAGACCAAAAACGCCCGGGCGCTGGAGACGAAGGGCGCGGCGGTGGTCGTTCCGGACGCCGAGTGCCGGACGAAGGCGATGCCGCGGGCCGTGGAGCTGCTGGCGGATCGGGAGACGCTGGCGGCGATGAGCCGCAACCTGGAGGCGCTGGCCAGGCCCGACGCCGCGGAAGATATTGTCAATGAGATTGTAAAGGTAATGAAGTGATGGAATACAAGAACGTCTATTTTCTGGGTATTGGCGGCATCGGCATGAGTGCCCTGGCGCGCTATTTTCTGCACGGGGGGTATGCCGTCGCGGGCTATGACCGCACGCCTTCGCACCTGACCGGCGAACTCGAAGCGGAGGCGCGGCGGTCCACTACGAGGACGACGCGGCTGATCCCCCCCGAAGGATTTCTCGACCCGAAGAAGACGATGGTCGTTACACCCCGGCCGTGCCGCAGGATCACGGCGAATACCGCTATTTTTTCGCGAACACGGTTTCTGCGTCGAGAAGCGGTCGCAGATGCTGGGGCATCTTGCGGAGGGCAAATACGTGATGGCCGTGGCGGGCACCCACGGCAAGACCACCACTTCGACGCTGGTGGCGTGGCTCAACCGCGTTCTGACGGACGACGGCTCGGCTTTTTGGGCGGCATCTCAACAAGAATTTCGGCGGCAATCTGGTGCTGGGCGACGGCGTCCTCTCGGTGGGAGACTGGCTGTCGAGGCCGACGAGTTCGACCGGTCGTTCCTGCGGCTGTATCCCGACGTGGCGGTGGTCACCTCGGCCGACGCCGACCACCTCGACATCTACGGGACGCACGGAGGCGGTGAAGGAGGCCTTCTCGCAGTTCGTGCGGCAGATCCGGCCGGGCGGCTCGCTCATCTCATCAAGCGGGGCGTCGACATCGTGATCGACAACCCCGGGATCGCCGTATACCGTTATTCCTACGACGAGCCGTGCGATTTCTACGCCCGCAACGTGCAGCTGCTCGAAGGGGGGCATTACCGTCCTACGACCTGGTGACACCCTCGGGCGCGTTCGAGGGGGTGCACGCTGGGCGTTCCGGGGTGGGTCAACATCGAAAACGCGGTCGCGGCCGTCGTTCGGTGTGGTGCGCCGCGAAGGCCGGAGGAACTCCGCTGGATGCCGATAAGCTGCGCGGCGCTGGCCTCGTTCTCGGGGTGAAACGGCGTTTCGAGTTCTATGTGAACACCCCGAAGCAGGTCTATATGGACGACTACGCCCATCATCCGCGCGAGCTGGCCGCGACGCTCACCTCCGTGCGGAAGATGTTCCCCGGGCGGCGGATCACGGCGCTGTTCCAGCCGCACCGCTACACCCGTACGCGCGACCTCCATGCGGAGTTCGCCGAGGCGTTGTCGCATGCCGACGAAGTGGTGCTGCTGCCCATCTACCCGGCGCGCGAGGCCGATTCCGGGCATCACCTCGGAGATCATCGCCCGACGGGTCGCCGCGCCGTGCCGTATCGTCGACCGCGACCATTTGGCCGACGAGGTGGCCGCGATGGACACCGACGTTGTGATCAGCTTCGGCGCCGGCAATATCGACGCCTGCTGCCCCCGCATTGGCGGAGCGATTAAAAATGAAAAGCTAAATATTAAAAATACAGGCATCTGTTTTTTTTCGTTTCCGGCTGGAGTTGATGAGGTCTCTTTTTGACAAAAACGACTTCTTGCGTGGCTTGGAATCTGCCTGAATGATTTTCATAATTTTTAATAGTGATGTCCCGCTACCTCCGATACACGCTTCTGACCCTGCTGTGGGTCGCCGTGGCCGCATACATCGTCTTTGCGGCCTCGGCGGTGCGGCGCGTGCGCAGGACGGGTACGGTCGGAGCTGGAGATCGAGGTGGTGGGACAGCTCTTCGCAGGACATCTGGTCTCGGCAGCGATGGTCCGCCAGTGGTTCGCATGCCGGAAATCATCACCTCGGTAACGGCAGTTGATGTGGAAGGGACCTCGACGGTAATCGAACGATCGCCCGCAACGGATTCGTGGATAAAAAACGGTTGCCTATGTCTCCTACGGGGAACGCTGCACATCGAGATCAGCCAGCGCAAGCCGCTGGTGCGCCGCTTACCGGACGGCATGAACGCCTGCACGTGACCGCCGACGGATGTCTTCGCCGCGCCCGCGCGCCTCGTCGCTACGTGCCGGTGGTCACCGGCAGATTACCGTCCTCCCTTCCCTGCGTCGTACGTCGGGAGCGTGCGGGAGCATATCGACCTGCGTCTCGGCGAGATTGACGAACGCATCGCCGAACTCGAACGCGAGAAATACCTCTCTACCGGCGTGAGATGGAGAACGATTTCCGCAACATTTCGGCCCTGCGCCGCATGCGCATCAAGCGGCAGTGGTGGCGGCTGGAAGGTTCGCGGGAGTTCGATGCGCGGGGCGACGCGCTGCGCGAAAAAAGCCGGCCTGCCGCACCTACCGCTACCGGGCGCGCGTGATCCGCGAGGAGATCGAACGGATCGACGGGCGGCAGGAGGCCGAGCGGGCGAAACAAAAAGTTGGAGAAAAGCTACGAAGATTTCATGAAACTCCTTACCTTTGTAGAAACTGTCGAAGACGATGATTTCTGGAGGTCGGAAGTGGTGCAGATCACCGCGAAAACGACCCCCAGCGGGCATTGAGGTGGAACTTACGCCCCCGCAGCGGGCCGCTTCGCCGTGCTTTTCGGCCGGCTGGAGGACGTGGAGCGCAAGATTCGACAAACTGTTGCGGTTTTACCGCAGCGGCCTCTCGTCGATCGGCTGGAGCGAATACCGCACTATTGACATCAGATATAACGACCAGGTGGTTTGCAAGAAAAAGGATTATACCGTGGAAAAAAGAATTATACCGTTGCCGTCGTTTGGGCTGCTCGTCGGTCGTGGTGGCCGTCGGGGAGAAGACGCCCGAAGGCCTGCTTGACGTGGCGTGTGTCGTCACGAAGCCCGTCGAGGGAGTCAATGCGGGCCGGATCGAGAATATCGAACTGGTGAGCCGCGCCATCCGCGAGGCCGTGTCGGAGGCCGAGCGCAGCTCGGAATCCGCATCACGGAGGCGTATGCCGGTATCTGGCGACTTCGTGCGCTGTGCGCGCCATACCGACCATGTCTTCGTCTACGATCCCCAGAACGGCGTCAACCAGAAGGACGTCGATGCGCTGTTCGACCGCATGCGCAACGTGCAGGCCCCCGACGACGAGACCATTATGGAGCGCGTGCCCCAGAACTACATGGTCGACGACAACCAGGAGGTGCGCAATCCCGTGGGTTCGTTCGGCAAGAAACTTTCGTCGACGTTCAACTTCATCCTTTGCCTCAAAAACCCCGATGCAGCGTCTCGATATGGCCCTGAAACGCCTCGGGATCAAGATGCTGGGCGTCGTGTCCGACGCGCTGGCGGCGCCCGAATCGGTGTTGCTGCCCGACGAGAAGGAGGAGGGCGTGGCCGTGGTCGATGTCGGCGGCGGCGTCACCGACGTGACGGTCTATTACCGCAACGTGGTGCGTTACGTCGCTTCGATCCCGATGGGCGCATCGGCCATCAACCGCGACATCCGCACGATGAGCGTTCCCGAGAAACACGTCGAGAGCCTCAAACAGAAATACGGCTCGGCGGTTGCCGAACTGGCCCCCGAGGACAAGCTAATCCGCGTCAACGGCCGCACGGCCCGCGAGGCGAAGCGACATTCTGCTGCGCAACCTGGCCACGGTGATCGAGGCCCGCGCCACGGACATCGCGAGTTCGTGCAGCAGGAGATCAAGTTCGGGCTTCGCCGGGAAACTGGCCTACGGCATCGTGCTGACGGGCGGTTCGGCCAAACTGAAGGACCTCGACGAACTGTTCCGCCGCGTGACGGGCATGGACGTGCGTGTCGCTGTGCCCGAGACGGGAATCACCGGGGAGTCGAAGGAGAAGGTTGCGGACGCCGCTTTCTCGACCGTGGGCATCCTGCTCAAGGGGGCGAACTGGGCGGCTGCGCCAAGTCTCGAAGCACCCGCTCCCTCGTTCCGAAAGCCGCTCCGGGTCTTTCACGCCGCCGCAGCCCGCAGCGGGCGGGTTCAAGGCTCCGCAGCAGCCCGCTGCTCCGCCCTATACGCCTCCCGTGTCGGCTTCGGAACCCGATTCCGGGGTGCCGGCCGGAGCCGAATCGGCCGGACGGACGGACGAAGAGAGCGCCGCCGAGCCGCCGATGGTCGAACCCAAGCGCACCCGCAACTGGGGTGCGATCTTCCAGAAGACCTTCGACAAAATCAATAAGAGTTTCTCGGCCGCCGAGGACGAGGAGATTTTTAGGGTAGATCAGCTCGTCCGCATTCCGGTTGACATCCCGGCTGAACCCCGGTTGCGCCGCGACAAGTCCCCTCCGGGAGGGATTCAGGGAAGGGGCGGATTTGTAAACGCAGGGGAACGCCGCGAAAGCACCGCTCATCTGCGGGAAAGGTAATTTAAGTTGTTTGGATAATTAGGAAATAACGATATGACAGACGAATTGATGTCGGAAATCAAGGTCCCGCGCACGGACGGCTCGATCATTACGGTGGTCGGCGTCGGCGGCGCAGGGGGCAATGCCGTAAACCATATGTGGAACCTCGGGATCAGGGGGCGTTACGTTCATGGTCTGCAACACCGACCAGCAGGCGCTCGACAAAAGCCCCGTTGAGCGGAAGATCCGCCTCGGCTCGAAGGTCTCGGAGCCGGGAACGATCCGGAGAACGGCCGCCGCGCGGCCGTCGAGTCGCTGCCCGAAATCCGCCAGGTGCTCGAAGAGGCCGGTACGAAGATGCTCTTCATCACCGCCGGCATGGGCGGCGGAACGGGCACGGGAGCATCGCCCGTCATCGCCAAGCTGGCCAAGGAGATGGGGCTGCTGACCGTGGCCATCGTCACCTCGCCGCTGGCCGTCGAGGGCAAAGATCCGTTACGAACAGGCGTTCCGCGGTATCGGAGCTGCGCCAGAACACCGATTCGCTGCTGATCATCAACAACGAAAACATTCTGGAAATCTACGGCCGCCTCTCGCTGAAGCAGGCTTTCGGCAAGGCCGACGACATTCTGGCCTCTGCGGCCAAGGGTATCGCGGAGATCATCACCGTCGAGAGCGATCTGGTGAACGTCGACTTCGCCGATGTCTCGAAGGTGATGCGCAACAGCGGCCGGGCACATATGGCCGTGGCTACGGGCCGACGGCGACAAGCGCGCCGAGGCGGTGGCCGAAAGCGTCGCTGCGCTCCCCGCTGCTGGATCACAACCTGATTTCGGGCGCCAAGAACATCCTGCTGAATATTTCGGTGTCGGACGCCGACGCCCTGATGTACGAGGAGGTGGTGCAGATTCTGGAGTATATTCAGGCCCACGCCAGCGTGCAGGACGACAACGGGGTGATCCACAACGCCAACATCATTTGGGGTACGAGGCGAGAAGCCGCAGCTGGGCAATTTCATCGAGCTGGTGGTCGTGGCCACGGGATTCGAAGGCGACGCGCAGCCCGGCGTGATGAAGCAGATCATTCCCCGGTCCGCACCGTCGAACCGGCCGTCAAGGAGACGTCCGCCGCGGCACCCGTGCTGGAGCCGATCAAACCCCTGCCCCCAAACCCGCCCAGCGTCAGCCCGAACTGGTGATGCTCGGCGCCAAGCCGACCCGTTACAGCAACATCGACACCCTGCTGGCCAAACCCGCCTACCAGTCGCGCAACTCGAAGTTCATCGTGCGCGTCCCCGGCAGCCGCAAGGAGGTGCTGAAGGACGATACGACCGATGCCCAGGCGCAGAAAGAGGAGTCGCAGGGGCGGCTCGCTATTCGATTAACTAACCGATTTTCAATTTGGAAGACGCGCATTCCTGGATTACGTTCAACGGGTTTTCGCCCCAGATCGCCGTGCTGTGCGCGGTGACGTTCTGTCTGCTGTGTGTTTCGGCGCTCGTATCGGGTGCCGAGACTTCTTTTTCTCCCTTTCGCACAATGATATACGTCATTTGCAGAGCCGCAAGCGCATCGGCCGCCGCCATGCTGCGGCTGCTGGCGGAGAACGTCGACCTGCTGCTGGCCACGATCCTGGTGGTCAACAATCTGGTGAATATCTGCATCGTCATCCTCACGGCCGGGATCATCGACTCGGTCTTCACTTTCCTGCGGTTCGAGTTCCTGTTCAAGACCGTGCTGGTGACTTTCCTGCTGCTGCTTTTCGGCGAGATACTGCCCAAAGTGCTGGCGCAGACGATTCCCCTGCGCTTCGCCTCGATGGTGGCCCGTCCGCTGCTGGTGCTGCGGTGGGTTTTCTATCCGCTCTCCTATGCGCTGGTCCGCACGAGCAGCCGCATCAGCGAAAAGGCCGCCCACAGTAGCGAAATATCGCTCTCGACGAACTGGCCGACGCCGTCGACATGACGCAAGTTCCAGCCCCGAGGGAGCACGTGATGCTTTCGGGCATCGTCAACTTCGTCAATACCGAAGTGCAGGAGATTATGAAACCCCGTGTGGACATCACGGCGCTCTCCATGACGGCCGATTACGAGACGGTCAAGAGGACGATCATCGAATCGGGCTTCTCGCGCATCCCGGTCTACGAGGAGGATATCGACAACATCCGCGGCACGCTCTACGTCAGGACCTGCTGCCCACATCAACAACGGCGGCGATTTCGCGTGGCAGCAGTTGATCCGCAAACCCTATTTCGTCCCCGAGCACAAAAGATCAACGACCTGCTGGCCGACTTCCAGTCGAACAAAGGTCCACATGGCCATCGTCGTCGACGAGTACGGTTCGACGCTGGGGCTGGTGTCGCTCGAAGACATCATCGAAGAGATCGTCGGCGAGATCTCCGACGAGAGTGACAACGACGAGTGGTTCTACACGCGGCTCGACGCCAAGAGCTATATTTTCGAGGGAAAGACCCACCTCGGGGATTTCGAACGCATCCTCGACATCGGCGAGGACGTTTTCGCCGACGTCCGGGGCGAGGCCGAAACCCTTGCCGGGCTGATGCTCGAACTCAAACGCGACTTTCCGCGCAAAGGCGACGTCTTCACTTCGCACGACCTGCGTTTCACGGTGCATGAGATGGACGGCCACCGGGTCGATAAAATCCGCGTCGACCTTCAATGATTCCGGCCCTGTGGACATCGCCGCCGCTGACGGCCGAAGAGTCCGCCCGGTGGACGACTTCCGAAGAACGTGCCGCGGCAGCCGGGTTCGTGTCGGAACGCCGCCGGGCCGAGTTCCTTACGTGGCGGGCCGTGGTGCGCCGCGAACTGGGGGACGACGTCGGGATCGCCTACGATGCGCTGGGCGCCCCGGTGCTGACGAACCGGGCTGTCCATATCTCCGTAGCCCATTGCGCCGGCCGCATCGCGGTCTGCGCCTCCCGGAGCGTTGCGCCGTGGACATCGAACCCGCAACGCGCGATTTTCAGACGCGCCGCGAGCCGCTACCTGACGCCTGAAGAGGAGGCCCTTTCCGACGACCCGCTTCTGCCGGGGATCGTCTGGTGTGCAAAAGAGACGCTCTACAAGTATGCCGGACGCCGGGAGCTGGATTTCCGGAGGGATCTGCACGTCGTGCGGCTCGACCTTGCTGCCGGGACGCTGGCGGGACGGATCGGAAACGGAGAGCCGGTCAGGCTCTCCGTCTCTCTGGACGAAGGTTTTATCCTCGTATATATTCTTTAGAATGCTTCCGAGGCGGTGAACAGGAACGCCGAGGATCGCTTGCGGTCCCACGGCAGATTCTGGTTGCCGAAATTGCCCCCCAGCCGTAATCGAGGCGGATGTTCATGCGGTTCTTGAATTCGAAGCGGTAGCCGCAGCCGAAACTGCAAAGCGTGTTTCCCCAGCGGAATTTCTCCGTGCCCCAGACCTGCCCGCCGCCGATCCATCCCACGATGCCGTGGCGGCGGTAGATTTTCTGCCACGCAGTTCGATCTGCGTTTCCACCAGTTTTTTGTCGCGGTAGCGGCCCTCGTAGTAGCCGCGCATGCGCTCCATGCCGCCCATCTTGGCATACATGTGCCACGAGGGGTGCCGGCCGTGGCGTCGGCGTAGAGGTCGCAGGCCAGCACGGCCCCTTTCCAGAGTTTCTGGTAGAAGTCGAAGGTCAGTGTGAAGCGTCCGAACGTGCGGCGGGTGTTGCCCAGCCATTCGGGATACCACTTGGCTTCGAACTTGACGAAGACGCCTTTCGAGGCGTTGAACGTCACGTCACGCGTGTCGTACTGGGCGAAAGAGTCCGATGTTGGTGTTGAAGGCGTTCTGTTTGTCGCCCGTGGCGGCGATGAAGTTCGAGAAGGGGTCCTGTTTCTCCGGGTCGTAGCGTCCCTCCTGCCAGAGGTTGTAAAGCTCGCCCATCTTGCCGCCCGGAACCGGTTTTCCGGACTCTACGTCGGCCTGGATGCCGTTCATGCGGTCGGCCATGCCCGAATTTTTTGTACTTGGCTCCGGAGTAGTCGATGCCGCCGCTGACGCCGATGTAGAAGCGGCCCACGAGCGAGGTGCAGTAGGAGATGCGGAAGGTGCCCATCGTCGTGGTGAGGTCCTGCGCGTAACCCTCCTTGCCGGCCTGGTAGCCCACGCCGTAGAAGGCTCCGGGGAAGTAGACGAACGCTCCCGAGTAGCTCAGCCGCTGTTTGTTCTTGTTGTAGATGTTGTCGCCCGAGAAGCGCAGCAGCACGAATTTCTCGGTCGTGAAGTTGCCGTAAATCGAAATGTTCGACGGTGCGGTGACCGAGTCGGTGCGGTCGAGCCGGTAGAGTCCCGCCAGCAGGAATCCGATGCCGAAGCCTACGTCCGAGGGTAGTTGGGTCCCGGGGCGATGCTCAGTCGATCTTCTTTTTCGAAGGTGCGGTCCACGTTCGAACGGCTGTAATAGTCGATGATGCGGCGGATCAGCCCCGGACGTTTCACCGGAGCGGCGAGGGGGCTGAAGTGTCGGCCATCCGGACGTGCCTGGCGTTCGGGTGCGCCTCGGCCTGTCCGATCTGTGAAAGCGTAGTTTCGGTCGATGGGAAATTCTCCTTCGAGGTGTCCTTGTTCTGGGCCGACGCGCGCAGCGCGGCTGTCGTCAGCAAAACGGTGAGGAGAAGGAAACAGGTCTTTTTCATGAATTTGGAGCTCGGGTCGACAGCAAAGATAACCAATATTTCCGGTTGCGCAAAATGAACAATCCCAACCTCCGGAAGTAGTAACGAAACGGGTAAAAATTCCTACCTTTGCGGCAATTCAAACAATTGCCGCCCATGGAAATCGCCGCACCGCAACTGCTCCGGGAGTCAGCAGCGTCCGCTGATCCCGTTCGGATGACCCGTGACGAGGAGATCGCCGACGCTTCGTTCCGCGCTGCGGACTTCGCATCGCTCGACCGCGAGCACCTTTCGGTGCAGGGATGCCTCTTCACGGGCTGTCTCTTCGCGTGGAGCGTTTGCTTGCCCGTTCGCAGTTTTTCGGACGTGGTTTTCCGCAACTGCGATTTCTCGAACGCCGACTTGCTGGGGTGCAGTCTCCACCGCGTACGGTTCGCCGACTGCAAACTTTCGGGAACGAATTTCGCCGAAACCGCGCTCAACCACCTGCTGTTCGAACGTTGCAAGGGCGAGTTCGCCAATTTCGCCTTTTCGCGGCTGCGCACGGTGCGTTTTGCGGGCTGTCCGATGCATGGCGCCGCTTTCGGGGACTGCCGTTTCGAACGTGTCGAGTTTGCGCAGTGCGACCTGACACAGGCCGAATTCTTCGGCACCCGCCTGCGCGGACTTTCTTTCGCCGATTCGGACATCCGCGGCATTCGCGTTCGCGAGATCGGGTCGTTTGAATTGAAAGGATTGAAAAATTAGTCCATTGCAGGCTGTTGAGCTGGCCGTCTGCTGGGCGTCGAAATCGAAGAATAGAGATTTATTCAAAAAAATTACAAATTTTATAAAAAATCTTAATAAAATATTTGGAAGTTTGGTTTCCGCGCACTACTTTTGTCCTGTCTTAAATGATAAAATATTTTAAGAATTAATTAAAATTATTTAGTATGAAAGCAAGGATTAACGAGTGGTTCCGTACCGCCCTGATTATGTTGGGAGAGAGCATCAAACTGCGCGAGATGTAAAATCTCCCCTTTCGGTAGACTTAAAAACTTAAACTTCGATAAACGAACAGCCCGGCTTTTTGCAAGCCGGGCTGTTTTGTCGTTGCGGGGATCGTCGGTCTATTTGACGCCGATTTTCTTGAGAATGGCCTTCGGAACGGCGTTTTTGTTGACCAGCACGGTCATCGTCTTGTAGGCGACGAACGGGCGCGAAATACCAGTAGCCGTCGTAGGGACCTGTCGTGTTCCACGAGTTCTTGACCTTGTAGTAGGGCGTTCCGTTCTGGTCGGTGGCCGTGCCTACGATCAGCATGCCGTGGTCGTCGGTGGTCTCGTAGTTGTCGTATCCCTCCTGACGGAGTTCCTGCGTGATGGTGCGCTCCTGCCGGGCTTTTCGGAGTTGTAGAGCGCGGCTTCCTTCTCCTTCTGGGTGAGCTTGCCCCACTTCTCGGCTTCGGTGCCCTCCATGCCTTCGAGGTCGGCTTCAGGGACGATGCCCAGACGCTGGTGCGGCTGAACCCCTTCTCGCTCACGTCGGTACCCCAGGAGATCGTGTAACCCTTCTCCAGCGAGTTGTCGATGATCTGCATGAACTCGTCCAGGGGCACGTTCCATACCTTGTCCCAGTTCAGTTGTCGGGGACCTCCATGGCGAACTCCGTGTAGAAGGGGGTGGTGGGTGAACGAGGTGAGGAATTCGATGCTAGTCGCCGAGGTCGATCGGCAGCGACGCGGCGAACGACGCCGGGTGTACTCCCTGCCCCGGTAGGTGAACTTCCCGGGCATCGGGCCGAAATAAGCGTCGAGGATGCCGTTCAGCCCGGCCTGCCAGGCCGTCGTGAGGGCGGCTGTCGCTGCGCTTCCCGCCGGCCTTGATCACCGCGTCGGCGTAGGCCTTGATCACGGCGTCGATCTCGTCGAAGTTGGGCTTGTCATAGCCGTAGTTCAGTCCCGGATAGATCTCTTCGGGACGATGCCGTAGCGCTCGATGCCGCCGATCACGTCGTGGGCCTGACCGCCGACGGCGAGGTTCAGCGAGCCGTGCAGCCGGACGTATTTCACCGCTTTTCGAAGTAGATGTTGCGCACGATCCACATCTCCGAAAGGTCCAGTTCGGGACCTCCGGCGCGGAGGATTTCGCTTTCGAGGAACGAGGGTCGAGTAGCACCAGCAGGTGCCGCTGCGGCTCTGGTCCTTCACGGAGGTGACGGGCATGATCTTAACGTCGGTGAAACGGTAGCCTTCCGGGGCGGCCGTGTCGGGCGTTTGTGCCGCGGCTCCGAGTGCGTAGCAGAGCGCAAGTGCGGCGAGAATCGGTTTTTTCATCAATCGTTCGGTTTTCGGTGTTTGCTTTCTTTGCGGGTCGTTTCGCAGTCCCGGTACGGTTTCTCCGTTTTGCGGCCAGACCCTTTTTATCTCGGTACGGTTTTTCTGTTTTGCGGCCAGGCCCTTTTGTTCCGGGGAGGGTTTTCCGTTTTGCAGTCAGACCTTTTTATCTCGGTACAGTTTTTCTGTTTTGCAGTCAGACCTTTTTGTTCCGGGGAAGGTTTTCCTGTTTTGCGGCCGGCCCTTCCCCTTTTGTCCGGGGCGGTTACTTTTTCGATCCTGCGACGATCTTCAGACAGTCGTCGAGGGGTGAGTTCCTCGGGCTTCGCTTCCCTTCGGCAGGCGGTAGTTCTTGCTCTTGTAGGCGATGTAGGGTCCGTAGCGGCCGTTCTTGACACGAGCATGTCGGCATCCTCGGGGAAACTTCTTCAGCGGCGTGTTGGCGCGGCCGCGGGCCGCCTGGTGTGCGCGGACGATCTCAACGGCGCGGTCGTAGCCGATCGTGTAAGGGGTCGTCGGTCTTGGCCAGCGACGCGAACGACTTTCCGTAGCGCACGTAGGGACCGTACTTGCCGATGCCGACCATCAGCTCCTCGCCGTCCAGCTGTCCCAGGTCGCGGGGCAGGGCGAAAAGCTCCAGCGCCTCTTCGAGCGTGATCGACTCGATCAGCTGGCCCTTCTTGAGCGACGCGAAGCGTCCCTTCTCGCCTTCGTTCCCTTCGATCTCGACCATCGGGCCGTAACGGCCGATGCGCGCCTTCACGATGTGCCCCGTCTTGGGATCGTTGCCCAGAATGCGCACTTCGCGCGTCTTGGCGGTCTGCGTCGTGATGGCCGAATCGACCATCTTGTGGAAGGGACCGTAGAACTCGTCGATCATCTTGTCCCAGGTGATGTCGCCCTCGGCGATGCGGTCGAACTCCTTCTCTACGCTGGCCGTGAAGTTGTAGTCGATGATCGGGCCGAACTGCTCCTCCAGGTAATCGTTGACCACCATGCCGATGTCGGTCGGCGAAAGTCGGTTTTTCTCTTTGCCGTAGTTTTCCGAGAGGGTCTTCGAGGCGATCTTTTCGCCCGTGAGCGTCAGCTGTGCGTAGTTGCGCTTCTGCCCGTCCCTGTTCTGTTTGACGACGTAGCCGCGGTTGATGATCGTGGTGATCGTCGGGGCGTAGGTCGAAGGACGGCCGATGCCCAGCTCTTCGAGGCGTTTGACGAGCGAGGCCTCGTTATAGCGCGCCGGAGCCGAGGTGAAGCGCTCTGTGGCGGTGATCTGCGACGGGAGGACCCGGTCGCCGGCCGTGCAGTTTCGGCAGCAGCCCCTTCGCCGCTCTCCGGCGGCCTGGTCGTCGTCCGTGGATTCGGGTAGAGCGCAGGAAGCCGTCGAAACTGGACCACCTGCGCCCCTGTGCGACGAACTGGTTCCGGAACTTGCCCGACATGTCGATGGTGATGGTC
>VOFK01002841.1_pt1 | contig 15943 bp, 29 predicted proteins | sample 5384121 | NCBI WGS metagenome assembly VOFK01 (sample SAMN12384730, study PRJNA508395) | human gut metagenome | isolation source: healthy gut J | host: Homo sapiens
CATGCGCGGTTCTGGCTCGTGCGCGCGTGACGATGTCGAACGAAATGCAAGCGGGCACTGCGCTCGCAGTGGCGCAAGGCCGAGGGACATTGAGGAATACTGCCAGGAACGAGCTGCACTTCGAGACACTTTGAAACACAGCGATCTGTTTTTACGCGGTGATGGAGCTGCCGGAAAAAGTACCGGACGGCGATATCTCTATTACTATGAGGGACTACACGGACGAGATAGCGCGGCTTACCGGCACACCGGCAGCCACCGTGCGCACACGGCGGCTGCGCCACGCGGCCGGGAGTTGCTGAGGAAGCACTTGGGGCTGGAGGAGGCGAAGCGATGTTTGACCTGAAATATATAAGGAGCTTTCTGCCGTCCGCGCCGGGGGACACGATAGAGCGGGTCTATATGAATGACCGGCGGAGAAAGGCCAGAGCGCCGAAGATGCTTCTCATCGCGGCGATACTTGTGCCGCTGTTTATCCTGAGCGCTTTCGCGATAGGCTACGGGGCCATGCATGCCCACAAGACCGCGGCGGGCGAAGCGATGACGGGGCAGAGTGCCGGGAATAAACGTTGAGACGGGAGCGGCGGAGAGTAAGGCGATAGAGCACAGCGGGACAAGTATGTGGTTCACCTTTGACGTCGGGGAGGACTGCCGCGAGGTGAGCATATGCCCAGACTGGCTCCCGGAGAGCGACGCGCAGGCAGAGGGCTATCTTGGCCGGTACACGAATGGACGCATCATCGACAATGAGGGAGAATGGATAGCCTACTGTATAGAGAGCTTCAACGGAGAGCAGCTGCGGGGGATGAAATATTTCCTTACCGGAGAGAGCCGCATTGTAAAAGAGGACATCTGGAACGGCTATGACCGCATGGAGATAGAGACAAGTTATGAAAGCTCTGTCACAGGCGAGCGGTGGACGGCATATAACCTGCTGCTTTTTTCACCGGAATACGGCTGTCTTATACGGATAGGCGGGCAGGCCGATGCCGGTACGGACATGGCTGCGCTGGAAAAGACAGCAGAGAATCTCCACGTTGAGGCGAGCGAAGAAAAGGCTCAGTGGCCGTACAGAGGTGTATCTGATATCAGCTGCCTTGACATTGGCCGGGGCTGAAAGTGTTAATTGTTAAATCTTTGGTGTTGAAATATTGCCTGAACGGAAGTATAATAACCAAACATGGAAAAATATTCATGCCGGAGATTTAACACATGACAAAACCGATAAAGTCCGCCGCGGCGCTCACGCTTGCGGTATCAATACTGCTTACGCTTACCGGCTGCTCAGGCAAGCCTGACGCCGTCCCAACGCCGACTGCCGCGGTGCAGGAGACACCCACGCCGACGCACGGAGCCTGCCGAACCTACCGCCGCACACCGACGCCTGAACCGACGGCAACGCCGAACCCGAACATCCCCGTGATAACGGTCGTTGATGCGAACCGAGCCGTCGGATATGAAGGCGGGGAACGTTGTTGATATAAGGGGCGTTGTAAAGACGGACAAGGGGCAGCTCACGAATGTCACGGGGGCTCCTCAAGGATGGAGAGGTTGTTCAGGAATATGCCTATGTGCCGTATTCACCGGAGTTCAGCCTTGCGGGCTGAACGCGTCCATGCATTTTGCGGATCTCGGAGCGGGGGAGTATACATATCAGCTGACCGCCGCGGCGGAAAACAAGGGCGAGACTGTTGAGACGGTTCTCATAGACAAGTTCACGCTACACGTTGAGGGAGCGCAGAACAGTACACAGACGGAGACGGCGCAGCCCGAGACTCCGCTGCACCTGCGTGCAGAGTGCGGCACCGGCCGCGTCCAGCGGAAAGAAGGAATACGCAGCGCAGACGACATATGACACCAGCAATGCCGGCATTATATGGAACTATTTCGTCGAGCAGTTTGATAACCCTGCACACTGCGGCGGCGATACTCGGCTGCATCGACCTCCGAAAGCTCCTGCGAGCCGACGCGCGTTGAGGGCGATTTTACCTCGCAGTTCTATTTCTCGCAGGATTATACCGACAGCATAGATAACGGCTCTGTAAGCAGAGAGGCGTTTATAAAATATCTGCCGAGGGACAAGTGCGGCCACGGCTACGGCCTGTGCCAGTGGACGGGCGAGCGCAAGGGATATCTGTACGACCTTGCGATGGAGAACGGCACGTCGGTGGGCGACCCTGCTGGACACAGTGCGAGTTCATCATGCAGGAGCTTAGGAACGATTATCCGGAGCTGCTGGAGTATTTAGTGAACGCAGAGGACGAGCTGTCCGCGACGCTTGAGTTTTCAAACGTGTACCTTCAGACGCTCGTTCATGGCGGTAGGACAACGCTTGCAAGCGAGTATCTTGACAAGTACGCGCTTGTTGAGGAAGAGGAATAAGAGCTTATACCCTTACGCCAAAATGCGGGGTATTTTATACGGTAATTAAAACCAACTCAGCCTTTGTAGCCGATGGCGTCGGCAAGCTCGCGGGTGATGATGACGGTCGCGTCATGGTGCAGCTTCATGAGCGTTGCGGGGCAGGCGCAGGTGACAGCGTCGCTCATGAGAAGCTGGCGGGCGGCGTCAGCCTTGTTTGAGCCGCTGAGGATCATCAGCAGGCGCTTTGCCATCATTATCTCGCCGATGCCCATAGTCACCGCGTAGCGGGGGACTTCGTCGCGGGAGGCGAAGAAACGGGCGTTTGCGTCAATGGTGCTCTCGTCAAGGACTTCCTTGTGCGCATGCCAGTACAGCTCTTTACCAGGCTCGTTGAACGCGAGGTGACCGTCAGGGCCGACGCCGAGCACCTGAAGCTCAACACAGCTATTGGCAATAACAGCTTGGAACTCCGCGATGTTCGCGTCGATATCGCCGGTGCCCTTGGCGACGTAGGTGTTTTTCTTGTCGATGTTTATGTGGTCGAAGAGATTGGAGTCCATGAAGTATCTGTAGCTCTGGTCATGCGTCGGCTCAAGGCCGATGTATTCGTCAAGGTTCACGGTGTGAGAAGTCAAGCTCCTCCTCGCGGCAGCGGCGCGCAAGCTCCTGATACATGCCGACAGGGCTTGAACCGGTGGCAAGGCCAAGGTAGCAGTCGGGCTTCTCGCGGACTATCTTCTCAATGATATCCGCACCGGCGGCGCTTTGACTTTTATAGTCGTCACAGATTATTACTTTCAAAAAATTTCCTCCTAAGTGAAATTTGCCCGCCTGTACCGGCGGCATTCATTACCTGTATTCAGTATATAGATTTTGGAAGAAAGCGTCAAGTGTCAATTTTCCGCGATATTTTTCCTGCGACGGGGGCGAGCATTAGCAGGGAGGCGAGGTTCGGCAGCGATATCAGCGCGTTTATCAGGTCTGCGATCTGCCACACGCCTTTGGTTGACATGACACATCCACATAGACAGACGCACGGGAACAGAAAACCGTAGAGAGCGGCTCCGCGTCTGCCGCTTATGTACTTGGCGCAGCGGCTGCCGTAGACTGCCCAGCCCATTACGCTCGTGTAGGCGAAAAGGCCAGATGGTGACGGCCATGAATACCGCCGAAGTACGCGCGCCGAACACGGACGCGAGGGCGGACTGATACACCTCCGTCCCGGTGACGCTGCCCCATGGGATATTGACGCCGCTGCAAAGGATCCGCAAGCGCGGTGCAGGTGCAGATAACTATAGTGTCGGCAAAGACCTCGAAGATGCCCCACATGCCGTGAGCGGCAGGATCGTCCGTGTCAGCCGCGGCGTGGGCGATGGCGGCAGTGCCGAGCCCGGCTTCGTTGGAAAAGGCGCTGCGCCGCAGTCCCCACTGTATGCACTGCGCCGTTGTGACGCCGCAGATACCGCCAGTGATCGCGCCGGGGCGGAAGGCTTCAATAAACACGGTTGACATAACACCGGATATCCTGCTATGGTTTACCGCGACGACCGCCATTGAGGCGGCGATGAACAGCAGACTCATCAGCGGAACCATAGCTTCCGCCGCCGTGCCGACCCGTCCCGCGCCGCCTGAGAGCAGCAGCGCCGTGACGGCGGCGAGGACGAGACCGAGCGCGAAGCGCAGAGCGGCGGGGCTTTGCATCGGGCCAACTGTACACGCATCGACGGCACGGACGAAGGAATCTGCAATGCTGCTGACCTGCACGAGATTGCCCATGCAGAAGGCGGAGAGCGTGACAAGCACGCCGTAGACGCGCGCAAGGTGTGGTCTGCCGAGACCGTGGGTGATATAATCCATCGGTCCGCTGCCGATGCTCCCGCGGCGGTAATATATCGCGAGGGCGACCTCGGCGTATTTTACGATCATCCCGATGAGCGCCGCTGCCCACAGCCAGAAGAGTGCGCCGGGGCCGCCATGGCGATAGCCTGCGACACACCGACTATGTTGCCCGTGCCGACCGTTGAGCCGAGAGCGGTCGCGGCAGCCTGAAAGGGCGTGACTGTTCCGCTTTTGCGCGCCGTCGGACGCAGGCGGATGCTGCCCACGGTCAGGCGCATCGCAAGGCCGAAGCGCCTGAATTGCGGCAGACCGCGGCAGCTGATGGTGAGCGCCCCGGCGCAGACGATCAGCCCGGGGAAAAACAGCCAGCTCCATATAAAATTGCTGATATAGGAAGAAATTGTACTGAACATAAATATTAAGATTGACTAAGGTTCACAAAAAAGGCTTTATTTAACGGCGGACATGTGGTAAGGTATGCCCTGATTGAATATATGGAACAAAATGAAGAACTATTCGTCTTTATAAACGAGCTCTGAAAGGGGAGACAAAAATGAAAAAGCTTATTACCATCCTGCTTATAATCGTAATGGCGGTGGGGATGATAGTCCCTGCATACGCTGAGAACATACAGAGCCGCGCGGTCATTGGCGCGGACCTCACGGACGATCAGATCGCCGCTGTGTATAACGCCTTCGGCATCAAACGCGGCGACGCTATCGAACTGCGCGTCACGAACGGCGAAGAGCGCCAGTGGCTCCAGGGCTACGTGGACGAGAGCCTTATTGGTACGAGGTCTATCTCCTGCGTGTATGTTGAGCTTCTGCCCGAGGGCAGCGGCATGGACGTCACCACGAGCAACATCACATGGTGCACCGGTGAGATGTATAAAGCGCCCTTTTGCGACGGCGGGCATAACCGATGCGCGCATCATCGTCGCAGCGCCCTTTGAGGTCAGCGGCACCGCAGCGCTCACCGGCGTATACAAGGCATACGAGGACATGACCGGCAAAAAGCTGGATGATCTTGCAAAGCTTGTCAGCACACAGGAGCTTACCATCACCGGCGAGCTTGCAAACGAGATAGGCGGCATGGACTCGACCTCCATCGTAAACGATCTGAAGCTCATGCTCGATGAGACGCAGAAGATGACCGACGACGAGATACGCGCCGAGATCATTGACATTGCAGGGCGCTACAACGTCTCGCTGACCAACACTCAGATACAGCAGCTCATTGACCTGTGCCGCTCGCTCGAAGGGGCTTGACGCTGATTCTCTCAAGGCGCGTGTAGAGGAAGTACAGGGAACACTTCAGAAGGTGTCCGACGCGAAGACCAAGGTCGTTGGCTTCGTCGAGACTGTGAAGAAGGTCGTCACCTCCGTGTCCAGCTTCTTTGACAGGATCAAGGACATCATCGCAAAATTCTGATAATGTAAAATGCCGGGACTATCATCCCGGCATTTTTATACGCGACGTGTAGAATAATGCTAAGAAATGCCTATTGACAAACTCGGATAAATCTGCTATATTGCGCCTGCAATATGCTTAATGCCGCATTGCACCTGCAATATGCTTTTATGCCGCGTTTCGCGGCAGCGGGAGAACCGGACCGGACATTTTGTCCGATGGACGGCGACCATACTATGGCACGTCCTTGGGGTGTATTCGCGATGCGATAGGGGACTCTCTTTCCCGAACCCGACAGCTAATCTCGTCAGCGTAAGAGAGCGGATAAAGGTGTAACTACGCCCGCATACGGTCTCATTGCGCTGTGTTTCAGGAAAACACAGCGTTTTTATTTTTGACTGCTGCCCTGAAAGGCTCGACGGGCGGCGGGTGGAGGTTACCTAAAAAATGAAAAACAGGCTTCGCGACATCTTTATCGGCAAGCCCTTGAAGGACCCGATCTGGGCGGTGAAAAGTTCGGCGTGCTTTGGGGGCTGCCGATCTATTCCAGCGACACTATCTCCTCCCGTGGCATGACGCAGGTGAGGAAGTGCTCATGGTGCTGCTGCCGGTGATGGGGCTGCTTTTGCCGCGCACACGCTCGTTTACGTCATGTGCGCGATCATTGCGCTGCTGCTTATTCTTGTGTTCTGCTACCGGCAGACGATAGACGCTTACCCGCAGGGCGGCGGTGCGTATATCGTCGGCGCGGATAATCTCGGCGAAGCGCCGGGGCTTACCGCGGCGTCGTCGCTGCTGGTAGGCTATATCCTGACGGTGGCGGTGTCGAGCTGCTCGGGCGCGGCGGCGGTGGCGTCGGCGTTCCCGGAGCTTGCGGCATACAAGCCGTGGATCGCCTTTGTCATCGTCTGCATCCTCACGTGGGGCAACCTCAGAGGCATGCGCGAGTCGGCGATCATGTTCGGCGTGCCCACGTATTTCTTCATCTTCGCTATCCTTGCGCTCATCGTGACGGGCTTTGTGCGTGTGCTCGTGTTCTGGGGTACACAGCCGCCGGAGCCGACGGCGGTCATCGAAACGGCGGGGGATGTGACAGTGTTCCTTATCCTGCGAGCCTTCGCTTCCGGCTGCACCGCGCTGACCGGCGTCGAGGCCGTCAGCAACGGCGTGCCCTCCTTCCGCGACCCATCGGCGAAGAACGCGAAAAAGAGTCCTCGGCCTTATGGCGCTCACGGTCGGCGTGACCTTTATAAGCGTGGCCGTGTTGACGGATATTTATCACATCGTCCCGCAGGAGGGCGCCACCGCCATTGCAAGCCTTGCTTCCGCAGTGTTCGGCAGCGGCAGCGTGTGCTTCTACGTGTTCCAGATAGCGACGGTCGTTATCCTTTCACTGGCGGCGAACACCGCCTATGCCGGGATGCCGCTGCTGCTGGCGATGGTCGCGCACGACGGGTATATGCCCCGCCGCTACACCCAGCGCGGCGCGGCTGAACTTCTCAAACGGTGTGCTGCTGATATTCTTCGCGTCCTCGGCGCTTATCTTCCTCTTCAGAGCCGACACGCATACGCTGCTGCCGCTCTACGCGACGGGCGTGTTCATCTCGTTTACGATCTCGCAGGCAGGCATGCTTGCCCACTGGGTCAGGCTCAAGACTCCGGGCTGGCACCATAAGGCGGTCATCAACGCTCTCGGTACGGTCGTGTGCGCAGTGGTGTGCCTCGTCATTGCCATCACGCGCTTTACCGAGGGGGCATGGGTAGTTGTTATACTCATCCCGCTGCTGGTGTATGTGATGAAGTCCATCAAGAAGCATTATGCGTCGGTCTCTGCAGACCTCACGCTGCGCAGTACGGACGAGGCGCGCGATATGCTGCGCTATATCATGCCGGGCAAGGTCATCATCCCGGTGCAGACGCTCAACCGCTCATTTGTGAAAACGCTCAGGTGCGCCCTCAGCTGCGGCTTTTCCGAGATAGAGCTGTATAACGTGACGGACGACGAGCAGAAGGCGCGCAGGCTTAGGGCGCAGCTCGATGAGCTTGACCTGAACGTGGAGTTTGTGTATGACGTCACGGCCTACCGCAATGTAAACGAGGTGCTTATAAAGCATGTCGAGGACGAGGCGGCGCAGCTTCACAAGCATGAGAACCTGACGGTCATGATGGGTGCGCTCGTTGTGACCTCGCCGTTAAAGAAGCTGCTGCATAACCAGACAACGCAGCGTCTCAGCAAGAAGCTTGAGAGGTACAGAAATGTTTCTGTATTCACGGTGCCGTATATAATATGAATATGAAAAACAACTGCCGCTTCCCGGAAGAGAAGCGGCAGTTGTTTTTTGTTGTTTTTACTTAAGTTAATTACTCTCCGGTATGTGGATCTCCTTTATCGTGAAATCCTTACCCGTGAGCACAGTCTTTTCAAAGCTTCCGCAGTTCGGACAATAGCCCTCGTGCTCAATGACATTGAAGATCTCGTCGCAGTCGTCGCACTCGGCCATACCGGGGACGGTCTCAAGAATGAGCTTTGCGCCCTCAAGCGGCGTACCCTCGGCGACGGCGGAAACAGCTCCTCAACATACTGCGGGATGACGAGAGATAACTCGCCGACCTCGCAGACGATCTCGCTGATGGCTGCGACGTTATTTTTCCTCCATGTAGTCGAGCACGGTCCTGCACATGCTGCGGACAATACCTATCTCGTGCATGGTTTACAGCCCAAGCTTTTTCTTGGCAAGCCTGCCGAGCGTTGCGGGAGCGTTGCCGACGGCGACCATGAGCGTCTGGTAATAGGGCTTGTTGCGGTTGTCGAGCGTCTTTTCAAGGCGGATCGCGTCGAACTTGCACTTGGTGGTGCATATGCCGCAGCCGACGCACAGATCCTCGTCGATAACAACGCAGCCGCAGCCGAGGCAGCGCTTGACTTCCTTCTTGATCTGCTCCTCGGTGAGGTCGCCGCGCAGATCGCTTGAAGGTTCTGCGCGCTTCTTCGGCGCTGCCGCAGGCGGCCTTCTGGCGCGGCGCAGTGTCAAAGCTGCCGATCGAGACGGCGACCGTCTTCGCGTCGAGCGGCTTATAGTCGCGGTGGTCGCGCCCGAGGTGCTGTGTCTGGCCGGGATGCACATAGCGGTGGATGGAGATCGAGGCCTCCTTGCCGGCTGCGATCGCGTCGATGGCGAACTTCGGGCCGGTCACAACATCGCCGCCTGCGAACACGTCGGGCTCACCGGTCTGATAGCTGAGCTCATCGACCATGACGGCGCCTTTGCTGCTGAGCTGGATGCCGGTACCGGCGGAGATACCGCCGAGGTCGATCTTCTGGCCGATGGCGGAGATGACCGCGTCAAGCTCCAGCGTCTCAAATTTACCGGTGCCGACGGGCTTGCGGCGGCCTTTTGCGTCAGCTTCGCCAAGCTCCATGACTTCGACCTTCATGCCGCTGACCTTGCCGCTGCCGAGTACCTCGACCGGAGCGGCGAGGTACATGAACCTGACGCCCTCTTCCTCTGCCTCCAGCGATCTCGTCGGCTGCTGCGGGCATTTCGTCTCTGCTGCGTCGGTAGACGATGGTCACGTCCTCCGCGCCGAGACGCAGCGCCGTGCGCGCGACATCTATCGCGACGTTGCCGCCGCCGACGACTGCGACGCGCTTACCGATGCTGACGGGCTTTCTAGGTTAACGTCACGCAAAAAGTCAATACCGGTGAACACGCCCGCAAGCTCCTCGCCGGGAACACCGAGCTTTTGTGCCCTGGACGCGCCGATGCCGAGGTAGAAGGCCTTTAGCCCTCTGCGCGCAGCTGCGGCAGAGAGACGTCCTTGCCGACTTCAACGCCGGTTTTGAACTCGACGCCGAGCTCACGGAGAATGTCTATCTCCGCGTTCACGACGGCCTTATCGAGACGGAAGCTGGGAATGCCGAGAGTGAGCATGCCGCCGAGCTTGTCCTCTTTTTTCAAATACGGTCACGGGGTAGCCCTTCACGGCGAGGTAGTATGCGCAGCTCAGACCCGCGGGGCCTGCGCCGATGACGGCTATCTTCTCGGTGTAGGGTCTGCCGATCTGGTTGAGCATCTTCGGCACGAAGCGCGTCGCGGCGTCAAGATCCTTCTCCGCGATGAACTTCTTGATATCGTCGATAGCGACGGAGGCGTCGACAATGCCGCGAGGTGCAGGCCTGCTCACAGGCCTTGTTGCAGATACGGCCGCAGACGGCAGGGAAGGGGTTCTCCTTCTTTATGAGCTCCAGAGCCTCGGTATAGCGCCCCATGGAGGCGAGCTTTATGTAGCCCTGGACGGGGATGTGCGCCGGGCAGACAGCCTTGCAGGGGGCGGTGCCGCTTGTCCATAACGTCGCTTCGGTTGGTGCGGTAGTTGATGTTGTAGGTCTTGCTGTCCCAAGGGATGGAGACGTCGGAGTTATACGCGTCGGAACAGTGGGGTTATTGATGCAGTTTTTCTGGCCGAGCTTAATTGCATTGGTCTGGCAGTTCTCAACGCACTGGCCGCAGGCGACACACTTTCCTTATCGATCTTCGCGGCGAAGTTTGAGCGGATGGCGTTCTTTGCACGGAAATCTCTGCAACGCGCAGGGCAAAGCAGGAGCAGCCGCAGCAATTGCATATTGCCGTCGTGTCCTCAAATCCGGGCGTCTGGTTTATCTCGTGCACAAGGCCGTTATCCTCCGCGCGCCGGAGTATCTCATAAGCCTCCTCCTTGGTGACGAGGCGGTGCGCGCCGGTCTTGGAGTAGTTGATTGCATTGTCGTTGAGGTACATGCACATGTCCTCTTCAAGGTGGCCGCAGCCCTCGCCCATAAGGCGGCGCGCACGGCGGCAGGAGCAGCGGGCCGACGGAGATAGCCGTCGCGTTCTCTATGAGCGTGCTTATCTCGTCGTAGGAGGCGGGCCCGTACGGGTGTTGTTCTCAATAGCGCTCATGACGGGCATGACGCGCATGAAGAACATACCGGTCTTGCCGGAGTTAAAGACGGGCGCGACCATGTCGATACGGCGGCGGGTGTATTCCTCAAAGCAGTAGCCGAGGTCGGGATAGCGGTCGCACTGCTCGCGGTTGGAGAGAATGCCCTCCATGATGCCGGGGACCCAGATAGGATAGTAGTAGCAGTCGACGCCGTCCACCTTGCGGGAGCGCACGATACCGGCGGCAACGAGCTTGTCAAGCTGCTCCTGAACGAAGGCTTCGCTCTCCTTGCAGCGCTTTGCGACTTCGCCCACCGGGCGGTCGGTCTCAAGGCGCAGGTGCATCATGACGCGGCACATGTCGTCCGTCACGATGGGGTCGAGGATCCTGTACTCGGGGTCGGTGTAGGTAATGCCGGTGTAGGTCAGGGACTCAAGGCTGATCTTTGTAGCCAGCTTGAGAATGTTCGGTCTTTTTGCCATCATTCCACCTCTTAAATTTTCTTATTTTTTAAAGCCGGCTCATCTCATACCGGCTGAAAGTACTTTGCCATTCGTACTACCATAAATATACACTCTCGTCTGAAATTTGGCAATACGACATATTTGCTTTTGCTGTATGAATTGTGGCTATGTCACCAATCGTGCGGCAGGAGACAGGCTGCGCTTGATTTTTACAGCGATGTGTATTATAGTTGTTACATCTATCGGAGGATGCAGCTATGAATATCAACGGAATGGAAATAGAGCGCAAGTACCTTATAGCTATGCCCGATGCGGCTGTGCTGCAAAGTGCCAACGCGTCGGAGATCGTGCAGACCTATCTTGTGAATCCGGAGAAGGGCGCGACTGAACGCGTCCGGGGGCGCACATCCGGCGGCATGGCGGTCTATACGCATACCGTCAAGCGCAAGCTCAGTGCGATGAGCCGCGAGGAGGACGAGCACGAGATAAGCGCGGCGGAGTAATGGAGCTTGAGGCGTGCCGATGCGGGGAGAAAGCCTGTCCACAAGATGCGGTACTGCCTTGACTATATGGAGCAGCTTTTTGAGATAGACGTTTATCCGTTCTGGACAGACCGCGCGATAATGGAGATAGAGTTCTTGACAGTGAGGAGCGTGAGGTCATGCTCCCCGCCGTTCATTGAAGTTATAAAAGAAGTGACGGGGGACGGCAGGTACACCAATGCCGCCATCGCAAGGGAGGTTCCGGCTGAATGAGCCGAGAGGAACTTTTTTACCGCAGCCTCGTCATAACCGCAGAAAGGATGGTACGACCATGAAAAAAACAGTTTCGATAATACTTGCGCTTCGCGTTGGCCTTCCAGCCTGTGCCTGCGGAATTTGAGCTAATATTGAGCGCCGCTGCCGACCGTGACCCCGGGAGCCGACGCCGACTCCCGAGCCCACGCCGGAGCCGACGCCCAACGTGCAGGACGGCAGATCATCATAGCCGTCGAGAACACGCAGAAGCAGGCATATGACCCGCAGGACGGCACAGCTTATCCTGACCTTCTCTTATGAGACGCCGAAGATAGAGATACTCGGCAGAGCCGATGCGGAGAAGGCTATTAACGAGTATGTCGCCATGCTCGATGAGACCTATGTCACCGGCGAGGATTACGGCGACGGTCAGGGAACTGGCTACAACAACATGCTCACTATGGCGGAGGACAACTATAATTATTGGATGAGCACCGGCAACGGTGAGGTATACACCCTTGAGCTTGTTTCCGACCGCAGTGTGACAGTTGAACGCGGCGATACTCAGGTGCTGACGCTTCTGTATAACGACTACAGTGACCTCGGCGGTGCGCACGGCAGCTACGGCTATACCGGCTACAGCTTCGATACGCAGACGGGCGAGCTGCTCACGCTCGATAAGCTCAGCTCCGACCCCGAGGGGCTGCGCAGCTTCCTGACAAACTATATGGTCACAACTGTTGAGAACGACGACGCTCTTCAGGGAGAGAACTGCGGGCTTCATTCCCAATGACGATTATACCGCGGCGCTCTCCGCGCTGCTGCGCGAAGGCTCATGGTACTTCAGCGGCAGCGGAATGGTGATCTTCTCCAGTCTCTATGAGATAAGCAGCTACGCCGCGGGCATCATCCAGTTTGAGATACCCTATTCCGAGCTTGCCGGTCACATCGATGAGAAGTGGATCCCGGCAGAGACCACTGGCGAGGGCGGCTTTGAGATCGTCAGCGCAGCCGACATGAAGGACGGCAGCACCGAAATTCTCGATAAGCTCACTGTCAATAAAGACGGCGAGGAGCTGTACCTTGTCTCGAACGGATTGGTCAGAAACGTCAGCATATGCTCCGTTGACTACAGCGACACCTTCTATGAGACGGGCGAGCTGTGGTACTGCAGCGTCATGAACGGCAGCGCCGTTCAGCTCCAGACGCTCATACCCGAGGGCATGCCGAACCTTAGGCTCAGCTACACCGACGGCAGCGGCGAGCACCGCTTCTATATCAGTGAGCGGCGAGAACGGTAAGCCCATCCTCGCGGACGAGACTATAGGAGGCAGTGGGCTGAAAAGCCATAAAATCCGCGCAAAACAGCAGAAAATTGTTGACAACGCGGCGCGGACATGCTATTCTATCTAAGCCGCATTGAAGGGGTAATGAAGAAGAGGTATGCCCTCCACCCCAAGAGCGAGTCCTGAAGAGAGGGAGGAAATGTTCATGAAGCATGCTATAATCGTGACCGGCGGCAAGCAGTATCGCGTAGCCGAGGGCGACGTTATCTTCGTTGAGAAGCTCGATGCCGCAGCAGGTGAGTCCGTCAAGTTCGATCAGGTTCTGGCCGTTATCGACGGCGAGAATGCTACTTTCGGCGCACCCGTCGTTGAAGGCGCTTCCGTTACCGCAAATGTCGTCAAGAGCGGCAAGGGCGCAAAGGTTCGCGTCTACAAGATGAAGCCGAAAAAGGGCTATCGCAGAACGCAGGGCCACAGACAGCCCTACACCAAGCTCCAGGATCGAAGCTATCAACGCCTGATTTTTCCGCAACTGATTTTTGACCTTTATGGAGGTGTAACCTTAAATGGCACATAAAAAGGTATGGGTTCTACCAAGAACGGCCGCGACAGTGAGTCGAAGCGTCTTGGCTGCCAAGAGAGCCGACGGTCAGTTCGTTCTTGGCCGGCAACATCCTTGTCAGACAGCGCGGAACCAAGATCCATCCCGGGCATACTCAATGTCGGTAAGGGTAAGGACGACACTCTGTTCGCCCTCGTGGACGGCACCGTGAAGTTCGAGCGCATGGGCAAGGACCGTAAAAAGGTCTCTGTTTACGAAGAAATCGCTCAGTAAGTGATTTTATCAAGGCCGGACGTTTGTCCGGCCTTTTCTATAACCATGATGAAGGAGGCAGTTTATGGCTTCATCTTTTGTTGATAAGGCGCGCATCAGCGTCCACGCCGGCAAGGGCGGGGACGGCGCAGTTGCGTTCACCGCGAGAAGTACGTCGCGGCAGGCGCAATTTCCCGACGGTGGCGACGGCGGGCGCGGCGGCAACGTTGTTTTTGTTGTTGACGATAATATGTCCACACTGATGGACTTCAGATATAAGCGCAAAGTACACGGCCGGCAACGGCATGAACGGTCAGGGCAAGCGCTGCTACGGCAAGGACGGGGAGACGCTGTATATCAAAGTCCCCCGCGGCACGATAGTGCGCGATACCGAGACCGGCGCAATCATGCACGATATGTCCACCGGTGAAAACTGGGTCGCCGCAAAAGGCGGCCGCGGCGGCTGGGGCAATATGCATTTTTGCCACGCCGACGCGCCAGGTTCCGCGCTTTTGCAAAGCCGGGGCTGCCCGGTGAGAGCCACGATATCACGCTTGAACTCGCTGTTGGCGGACGTCGGCCTTGTCGGTTCCCGAACGTCGGCAAGTCCACGCTCCTGTCCGTTGTCAGCAAGGCGCATCCCAAGATCGCAAACTACCATTTCACTACGCTGTTTCCCAATCTCGGGGTCGTGTATGTGGATGAGGGCGTATCCTTTGTCATGGCGGATATCCCCGGTATCATCGAGGGCGCGTCCGAGGGCGCGGGGCTTGGCCATGACTTCCTGCGGCACATCGACCGCTGCCGTCTGCTCGTGCATCTGGTAGACGTCTCCGGCAGCGAGGGGCGCGACCCGGTCGAGGACTTTGACGCGATAAATGCGGAGCTGCGCGAGTACAGCCCGGAGCTTGCCGAGCGCCCGCAGATCGTCGTTGGCAACAAGTGCGACCTGCTCGGCGATGAGCGCGAGAATATCGACCGGCTCAGGGGAGCACGTCGAGGAGCTGGGCTATCAGTTCTTCGAGATGAGCGCCGTGTCCCATCAGGGCACGCGCGAGCTCGTCAAGGAGTGCGCGCACAGGCTCTCCGAGCTCCCGCCGATATCAAGCTTCCGCGAGGCTGACTATGTGAAGCCGAACCCAAGGTCGATACCTCGGGCGAGCTGACGATAGAGAAGTTTGACGACATGTGGCTTGTCGAAGGCCCGTGGCTCCAGCGCCTTGTGGCGACAGTCAACTTCGGCGACTATGAGAGCCGCATGCTTTTGACCGCGTCCTGCGCGAGGCCGGAGAGTGTTCAAGCGTATGGAGGAAATGGGCGTCAGGGACGGGGACACCGTCAGCATGTACGACCTGATGTTTGAGTATCAGGACTGATGAGCGAGAAAAAAGCGCAGAGTTTTAAGCACGGTGCTTATCTGCCTGTGCATCGCCACTGTCGCGTTCATCTGGGGAAACTCGATGCTCGGCAGCAAGGCGTCAAGCAATGTGAGCAACTCCGTGCTGGGAGCGCTCGACCCGATAATCAGGCGCTTCGGCATAGTGAGCAAGGACGACCTGTGGCTCAGAAAGCTTGCGCACTTCACGGAGTTTGCCGCCTTGGGCGCGGAGCTGCTGTTCCTTGCCGCGGTGAAAGGAAAGTCTGGCTTTCAGACGGCGTCAAACTGCGCCTTTGCTTCGCTGCTGGTCGCGCTCACGGATGAGACGATACAGCTTGCAAGCGGGCGGAACTCGCAGGTTCTCGATGTGCTGCTCGATTTTTCCGGAGCATTTACGGGCATCCTCATCGCGTGGCTCATTTGCCGGCTCATAAAAAAGCGCAGAGCTTCATAAGTGATAATGCAAAAAAAGAAATAAAGCAAAAAGCAGACATGGATCGTTCCATGTCTGCTTTTTGCATATCCGGGTCAGTCTACTGCAATCTTGATGACGACCTTATGCACCGGCTTGCTGTCGCCTGCGGCGTGCAGAGGCGCGTGCGTCATCCTCCGGGAAGAGTACCATGAAGCGGCCGCCGCCTATGGCAGCTTTACGGTCTCGCCCTCGTAGAAGTATATATCACCATCGGGGCGGGCCTCTTTTTTCATAGTGCTCAGAGGTGCGACGC
>VOFK01003501.1_pt1 | contig 15943 bp, 18 predicted proteins | sample 5384121 | NCBI WGS metagenome assembly VOFK01 (sample SAMN12384730, study PRJNA508395) | human gut metagenome | isolation source: healthy gut J | host: Homo sapiens
CCACCTCTGCACCGTATGGAGAACGACCACAATACCTGCGCACGCGCGATCCGCAGAAGAGCGCCGACTCGTTCGAACGACAGCTGCGGCAATTGCGCACCGACTATCTCGACGTGGGGGATGATCCACTACGTCGACGCCGAGGCCGACCTGCGCACGGTCTTCGACGGGCCGATCATCCGGCTCGCCCAGCGGCTCAAAGCCGAGGGGCGCATCCGCTCGATCGGTCTGAGCAGCCACAACCCCGCCGTGGCGCGCATGGCCGTCGAAACAGGGCTCGTCGACGTACTGATGTTCTCGATCAATCCGGCCTACGACCTGCAACCCGCAAGCGAGAACGTCGACGCGCTGTGGGCCGACGAAGTTACGCCGGCGCGCTGCGCAACATCGACCCCGACCGCGAACGGCTCTACGAACTGTGCGAAAGGACGGGCGTGGGCATCGACGCCATGAAGGTCTACGGCGGCGGCGACCTGCTTAGCGAGGCGAACTCGCCGCCTTCGGCCGCGCACTGACGCCCGTGCAGTGCATCGAGTATGCGCTCACGCGCCCCGCCGTGGCGGCCGTCATGGTCGGCTGCAAGAGCCGCGCGGAGATCGAAGCGGCGCTGGCGTGGTGCGACGCTCCGGCCGCCGAACGCGACTACACTGCGGTGATGACGGGGCTGGAACGCTTCTCGTGGCGGGGACACTGTATGTACTGCGGCCACTGCGCCCCCTGTTCGGCGGGCATCGACATCGCGGCAGTCCACAAATTCCGCAACCTCGCGCAAGTGCAGGGCGAGATTCCGAAACGGTGCGCGAACACTACCGCACGCTCGCGCACCACGCCTCGGAGTGCATCGGTTGCGGGCTGTGCGAACCCCGATGCCCGTTCGGCGTAGAGATCGTCGAGGCGATGCGCCGCGCCGCCGAACGGTTCGGATACTGAAACGACAAACCATGAAACGAAACACGACCTTTCTGACCGACGACCAGCGGCTGCAACTCATCGACCTGCTGCATGTCGAAGCGTGCTCGTGCGTAATCCGCAACGGCGATGTGACCCGCATCTTCCGCGAACGGGGCGTGAAAGACCTCTACCGCCTGCTCGAAGAGGAGCCCGAACTGCTGGACGGCGCCTTCGTCGCCGACAAGGTGGTGGGTAAAGGCGCGGCGGCGCTGATGATTCTGGGCGGCGTCGGCGAACTCCACGCCGACGTCATCAGCCGGCCGGCGCGGCTGCTGCTCGCCGCATCGCCCGTACACGTGAGCTACACGCTCGAAGTACCCTATATCGTCAACCGGACACGAACGGGGCAATGCCCCGTGGAGACGCTCTGCCGCGACTGCGCCACCGCCGCCGAAGCGCTGCCGCTGATCCGCAACTTTATCGAAGGACAAAAATGAAAGCCTTTTTCCACCCTATACTGACAGCCACGCTGCTGTTCGCAGTTCCGGCCGCCGTCGCCGACGAGTTGCCCGACAGCGTGCGGCAGCGCCCCGTCTACCCGATCGAGGAGGTCGTCGTCACGGGCACGCGCAACGAAACCGACGTCCGCCTCCTTCCGATGACCGTCTCGGTGGTCGACCGCGCCGCGATCGAACGCAGCGGCCGGCAATCGCTGCTGCCCATACTCACCGAACAGGTGCCGGGGCTCTTCGCCACCGCGCGCGGGATCATGGGCTACGGAGTCTCGACCGGAGCGGCGGGCGGCATGTCGCTGCGCGGCATCGGCGGCGCACCGCAGGCGGGGCTGCCGACCACGGGCCTGCTGGTACTCATCGACGGCCATCCGCAGTATATGGGGCTCATGGGACATCCGATCGCCGACGCCTACCAGTCGATGCTGGCCGAGCGCGTCGAAGTCGTACGCGGCCCCGCCTCGGTACTCTACGGTTCCAACGCCATGGGCGGCGTCATCAACATCGTCACGCGCAAGCAGCGCGAGGAGGGCATCCGCACCGACCTGCAAGCCGCCTACGGCTCCTACAACACGTTGCAGACCGAGCTGTCGAACCGTATCCGCAAGGGACGCTTCACGAGCGTCGTCACCGGCTCCTACAACCGCACCGACGGCCACCGCGCCGACATGGGCTTCGAACAGTACGGCGGCTACGCCAAGCTGGGATACGAGCTTTCGAGAGCATGGACGCTGTCGGGCGACGTGAACCTGACGCACTTCAACGCATCGAATCCGGGCGAGGTGACGGCGCCGCTCATCGACAACGACTCGCGCATCACACGCGGACGGGCCTCCGCCGTCCTGGCCAACCGCTACGACCGCACGTCGGGCGCCCTGAGCCTCTTCTACAACTGGGGGCGGCACAAGATCGACGACGGCTATGCCGCGGGCAGCGAACCGCTCGACTACCGGTTCAACTCGCGCGACCGGATGCTGGGGGTGTCATGGTACCAGAGTGCGCAGCTCTTCGCGGGCAACCGGCTGACGGTGGGCTTCGACTACTTCCACTTCGGCGGCGAATCGTGGAACCGGTTTCTCGACGGACACGAAGAGCCGCAGGTCGACAAGACGCAGGACGAGGTGGCCGGTTACGTCGACTTCCGACAGTCGCTCGGCACATGGCTGACGCTCGATGCGGGCCTCCGCGTCGACCGCCACTCCCATGTGGGCACCGAGTGGGTGCCGCAGGCGGGTGTCTCGTTCCACCTGCCGCGCAGCGCCGAGATCAAGCTCTCGGCCGGCAAAGGATTCCGCTACCCCACCATCCGCGAACTCTACATGTTCCGCCCCGCGAACCCCGACCTGCGTCCCGAGCGGCTGTGGAGCTACGAACTGTCGCTCTCGCAGCGGCTATGGGAGGGACGGCTCTCCTACGGCATCAATCTCTTCTATATCGACGGCGAAAACCTGATCCTGCGTATGCCCGTCAACGGGCGGCAGATGAACGTCAACACCGGCCGGATCGAGAATGCGGGCGTCGAAGCCGAAATCGCATACCGCATCTCGGCGGCATGGAGCGTCGACGCCAATTACAGTTTCCTGCACATGGAGCATCCCGTGCTGGCCGCTCCCGAACACAAACTCCACGTCGGAGCCTCCTTCACGCAGGGCCGCTGGTCGGTCTCGACGGGCCTGCAATACGTGGAGGGTCTCTACACTTCGATCGTCGTCGGAGGGACGGGCAGCGACGCACAGGAAAATTTCATCCTGTGGAACCTGCGCGCAGGTTTCCGCATCTCGCGCAAATTGCGTATCTTCGTCGACGGAGAGAACCTGCTGGCGCAGCGTTATGAAATCAACGCCGGATTCCCCATGCCGCGTGCAACCGTGCTGGGCGGTCTGGACATGCACTTTTTAACGAATTACTCGGAAATACCGGAACTTTCATTCAACCATTCATAAAAAAGTGATATGCAAACGACTTCCGTAAAACTCTATTCGCTGGAATACAGCGAAGCGAAAACCTATCTGGCGGCCGCCCTCTTCCTCGCGGGCAACATCGTCCTGCCGCAGCTCTTCCACACGATCCGTCTGGGCCGGCCGACATGGCTGCCGATCTACTTCTTCACGCTCGTGGGCGCCTACAATACGGCTGGCGCGCGGGGCTGCTCACGGCACTTGCGTCGCCCGTAGCCAACGCACTGCTCTTCGGGATGCCCGCCGCGCGGCACTGCCCGCGATCGTACTCAAATCGGTGCTGCTGGCCGGCGCCGCAGGCTATGCCGCCGCACGCTTCCGCCGTGCGTCGCTCGCACTGCTGGCAGCCGTCGTACTCTTCTACCAGGCGGCCGGCACATTGTGCGAATGGGCCCTCGCGGGTTCGTTCCACACCGCCGTGCAGGACTTCCGCATCGGCCTGCCGGGCATGTTGCTGCAAATCTTCGGCGGCTGGGCATTCATCAATTTCATAATCCGCAAGTAAGACGATGCGCAAACTGGGATTCGGCTGTATGCGGCTGCCGCTCGCAGAGGCCGGCAACTTCAAGGCCGTGGACATCGCCGAGGTCGAACGCATGGTCGACACCTTCCTCGAACGGGGCTTCACCTACTTCGACACGGCCTACATGTACCACGATTTCCACAGCGAGTGCGTCGTGCGCGAGGCGCTCGTCGAGCGTCATCCCCGCAGCAGCTTCACACTGGCCACCAAGCTCCCGACGATGTTCCTCAAAGCCGAAGGGGATCAGGAGCGGATCTTCGCCGAACAGCTCTCGAAATGCGGCGTCGACTACTTCGACTACTACCTGCTGCACAATCTCAACACCGCGAACTACCGCACCGTCGAGCGCTTCGACAGCTTCGCCCTTCGCCGCCCGCATGAAAGCCGAGGGGCGTATCCGCCACGTCGGATTCTCGTTCCACGACAGCGCGGAGCTGCTCGACGAGATCCTCGCGGCGCACCCCGAAACGGAGTTCGTGCAGTTGCAGATCAACTACCTCGACTGGGACAATCCCAGCATCCAGTCGCACCGCTGCTACGACGTGGCGCGCCGTCACGGCAAGCCGATCGTGGTGATGGAACCGGTCAAGGGAGGTTCGCTGGCGACGGTTCCGCCCGCCGCCGAACGACTCTTCCGCGCCGTGCATCCCGACCTCTCGCCCGCCTCGTGGGCGATCCGCTATGCCGCGAGTCTGGACGGCGTAATGACCGTTCTCAGCGGCATGTCGTCGATGGCGCAGCTGCTCGACAACACGGACTACATGCACGACTTCCGACCGCTCGACGACGCCGAACGCGCCACGGTGGCCGAAGCCGTCAAAATCATCAACGATGCGATCGCCATCCCCTGCACGGCTTGCCGCTACTGCGTAGAGGGGTGTCCGAAGCATATCGCCATTCCCGACTACTTCGCGCTCTACAACGCCGACCGCCAGTCGGTGAACCACCTCTTTTCGATCCAGCAGACCTACTACGACAACCTGGCCCAGACGCACGGACGCGCCTCGGAATCCATCGGCTGCCGCAAATGCGAACACAGCTGCCCGCAACACCTGCCGATCGTCGACGATCTGAAACGGGTCGCAGCGACGTTCGAAACGACCGGATAACCGGATAAAAACTGACGAATATGGCAAAAATCCTCTTTCTCGGAAACTTGGGCGTCGTGGAGATCGTCCTCATCGCACTGATCGTACTGCTGCTCTTCGGAGGCCGCAAGATTCCCGAACTGATGAAGGGCATCGGCCGGGGCATCCGCTCGTTCAAGGAGGGTGCCCGAGGCGACGGCGAGGAACCGAAGCAGAAGGAGTGACCGCACATCGGCGGAATCGGCACCGGCGGAAGAACGTTCCGCCGGTCGTTTCGTACGCCGCACACGAAGATGCGTCCCGGCCGGTTGCACGGGAACGGTCTGGTATCTATCCGTCAGTAGATCAACGGCGCCGCCGACCGATGGATTCCGGCAGGAAACGACATGCTCGCTTTCCTGCCGTTCCCCCCCCTCCCACTCCCGCGATCCGTTCTTCCACTGCGAACGAACTCGCCGCCGGAACTCCGCACCGGAAATTTCGCCGATTCGAAAAAATCGTTTACCTTTGCGTAAAACATCAGATGATACGATGAAATCAGGTCCGAAAACGCCCCCTTCGCAAACACTCGCTGGCCGATACGTTGGCCCAACGGCTGCAACGCCGTATCGCAGCGGGAAAATTCCGCACGGGCGAACGGCTGCCGACCGAATCGGAGCTGATGCGCATGTTCGGCGTCGGCCGCTCGACGGTGCGCGAAGCGGTACGGATGCTATCCGACCGGGGATTCCTGAACGTGCGGCAGGGCGCAGGGACATTCGTCGCAGCCCCCGCAGCGTCCGATGCCCTCGTGGAGCAGCGGTTGCGTCGCGCCGATATCCGCGAGTTGGACGAAGTACGGAAAATTCTGGAAGCGGCCATTGTCGAACGCGCCGCCGCACGCCGCACGCCGCAGGACATGGAGCGGATCGAATCTCTGCTCGCCCAACGGGGCGAGGCCGCCGAAGCGGGCGACCTGGAACGGTGCATCGCCGCCGACATCGCCTTCCATGCAGCCATAGCCGAAGCCACGCACAACGAAATCCTGAGCGAACTCTACCGGACGACAACCGGCCACCTGCAAAAGGGATTCCGTCACATCTACCGCGACACGGCCTGTTTTCGCGCCTCCCAACCGACGCACGCACGGCTGGCACGGAACATCGCCGACACCGACGTACAGCAGGCGCTCGACACGATCGCCGTCATTCTGGACGAACCCTGATCCCCCGACGATGGACACGCTCACGAAACCCATATCCGCACCGCGCCGGCGAACGACCGCCGACACGGTCTATCCGATCCTGCTGCTCGTCAGCGTCACCCACCTGCTCAACGACATGATGCAGTCGGTGATTCCGGCGGTCTATCCGCTGCTCAAAGCCAAATTCGGTTTTTCGTTCGCCCAGATCGGTCTCATCACGCTCGTCTTCCAGATGACCTCCTCGATCCTGCAACCTTTCGTCGGCCGCTATGCCGACCGCCATCCGAGACCCTATTCACTGGCCGCGGGAATGTGTTTCACGCTGGCGGGACTCTTCGCGCTGGCCCTCGCCCCCGGCTTCGCACCGATCCTTCTGGCCGTCGCACTCATCGGCTGGGGATCGTCGGTCTTCCACCCCGAATCCTCGCGCGTGGCCCAGCTCGCCTCGGGCGGGCGCAAAGGGCTGGCACAGTCGATCTTCCAGGTCGGCGGCAACGCCGGAAGCGCCATGGGGCCGCTGCTGGCCGCGCTCGTCGTCATTCCCTACGGCCAGACCTCGATCATGTGGTTCGCCCCGGCCGCACTGCTGGCCATCGGCATCCTCCTCCGCATCGGCAACTGGTACAAACGACAACTGACCGCCGCGACCGCCGCACCGGTAACCGCAACAACCGCAGCAGCCGAATTGCCCCGCCGCAAGATCCGCCGTGCGCTGCTGATCCTCACGATGCTGGTATTCTCGAAATACTTTTACATCGCCAGCATGACCAACTACTTCACATTCTTCCTGATGGATAAATTCGGAATCTCGGTGCAGGGGGCGCAGTACTGCCTCTTCGCATTCCTCGGGGCATCGGCTGTCGGCACGGTCGCCGGCGGGCCGCTGGGCGACCGTTTCGGGCGTAAATACGTGATCTGGGGGTCGATTCTCGGAGCGGCACCCTTCGCCCTGATGCTGCCCTACGCCGGATCGGGCGGTGCCGTGGCGCTGGCGATCCTCGTCGGACTGATTATCTCGTCGGCCTTCTCGGCCATCGTGGTCTACGCCACCGACCTGATGCCCGGCCGAGTGGGAATGATCGCCGGCCTCTTCTTCGGGCTGATGTTCGGCCTCGGCGGCCTGGGCTCGGCCTTTTTCGGCTGGCTGGCCGACAAGACCAGCATCGAATTCATCTTCCGGATCAGCACCCTGCTGCCCCTGTTGGGGATAATCACGGGATTCCTGCCAGACGTCGAACGCAAACGATGATACACTACCAATCGCCACTCAACTTTCATGGACACGATGCAATACACCCACCTCTACCGCTCACCGCTCGGCACGATCACACTGGCTGCCGACAGCGAAGGCCTGACAGGGCTCTGGTTCGAAGGGCAGAAATATTTCGCCGCGACGCTCGACGCCCGGCACGAAGAGACGATGCTGCCGATATTCGAGCAGACCCGCCGCTGGCTGGACAACTATTTCGGAGGGAATGATCCGCGACCGACGCCGCCCCTGCACCTGCAAGGTTCACCGTTCCGGCTGGCCGTGTGGGAAATTCTGCGGCAAATCCCCTTCGGGAAGACGATCACCTACGGAGAGATCGCCCGTGAAATCGCCCGCCGGCAAGGCTCGAAAACCGTCCCGGCACAAGCCGTAGGCGGCGCTGTCGGACACAATCCCGTCAGCATCATCGTTCCCTGCCATCGGGTCGTGGGGAGCAACGGCAGCCTGACGGGCTATGCGGGCGGCATCGAGCGGAAGGTACGGCTCCTCGCCCTCGAAAAAGCGGATATGACGGGGCTGTTCGCTCCGCAAAAAGGCACAGCCCCTGTAAAAGCCGAAACAGCAGGAGCACCTTCGTATCGTCGTGCCTGACCGTTCCGTTCCCGCTTTGGGATTCCGCGGCGAACGAAGCAGCCGGAAAGAGTGCCGATGCCAAACCGCAGTGCGGAGGACGTCGAGGGACCGACGTTTCGACGGGGATTTATGAATCGTCAAGAAACGGCAGAAGACCGACATACCGTTCAAAATCAAACTGTGCGGCATTACCAAACGCATCATCGACAAATACAGACGCGAGGTCGCGGGAACGAACCTCGTACTGCCTGTGCCCGACATCGCCTACTGTAACCGCATCCTGAAAAAGAATCGCCGTCGAGGTCGGAATCGACAAGGCGGTCACCTACCATCTGAGGCGCCATACGTTCGCAACGACCAACGCGCTGATGCAAGGCATCCGCATCGAAGTGGTCAACCGATGCGGGTTTCCGGCCGGTCTTCGGCGGTCATTAGACGGTCATTCGGCGGGAGTGTCCGGAAAGTCCGGAGAGAAGATCACGTGCGGAGCAGCGTTTCGCGGATGCGTCTCAGGGCTTTGGTGATCTGCGCTTCGACGGTCTTGACCGAAATCCGCATCTGATTGGCGATCGCTGCGTTGGAAAGCCCCTCTTCACGGCTTTTGCGGAATACTTCGCGGCAGCGGTCGGGCAGTTGCGAGACCGCTTCGGCGATCAGTAACAGCATTTCGTCGGCTTCAAGCTGCAATGCTTCCGGATTCGTGAAGAGCGGTTCAGGGCCCTTCCCGATGGGAATTCCGTCGGTTCGTTCGTCGCGAAGCCGGTTGAGCGCGCGGTTACGCACGGCGCGAAACAGATAGGCCCGGACGGAAGTCGAGATACGGAGTTCCCCGGCATGCTGCCAGATGTGCGTAAAGGTGTCCAATACAATCTCCTCGGCAGAGGTGCGGTCGTGGAACCAACAGGCCGCGAACCTGCAAAGCGGGGCGTAATAACGGTCGAACAACTCCCTGAAAGCGGCGGTTCCCCCCTCCCTCGGCTGATGTGGTTTCCACAAAACCATGTCGTGTTCGTTTTCCGGCCTCATCGTATCGCTAAAAGAAATTCAGACAAATAAAGATAGACATTTTCGGGGATAAAACGGATGCGGAACGTATGAATTTTTCATTTCGAAATTATTCAGTTTCTGTTATCCTGCGGAATGCGGAACGCTTGCAATCGGGACTGCGTTAAACAAGGGGCCTGCTGAAACACTCCAGCAGGTCCCTTTGCAAGTCCAGACGAATTATTCGAGCAGTTCGTTGTTACCCCAGACATTCAGTTCTGCGATACACCATCCCCGGAAAGTCGGGTTATAAGTCTTGTTCGTATAGCTGGCGTGAATGCGCAGCCGGACGTAACGCGCATGCTGGTAGTCGTCGAGCATCGGACTGATGACCACCCCCATCGGATCCAGCGGCGAGTCGGGATCGGTCCGGTTGTCGCGGTATGTCTGGGTGTAGGTCCAGTTGGCGTCGTTCGCTGCACCGAGGCCGTCGCCGGCGATCTCCTTCGCGGTCCAAACCTCCAAGTGGGCGATGCCGTAGCGTGCGCCGTCCTCCGGTTTGCCGGTAGTCATGTAGCGCTGATTGAACTGGAAGCCGCGTACGGTCACCTCTTTGCCCAGATCGATGACGAAGTCGTAAGGCGGATCGGCTTTCTCTTCGTCGGCGTTGCAGTAGCCGAAGGTGTTGATGTCCTCGTCGAACATCTTCCACTTCGTAGTTGGGCTTTGGCTTTGGGGGCGGCGAGCACCTTCCATCCGCTGCGTTCGAGCAGCACGGGTGCGGGCGGTCCCGGCTTGACGAGCTTGTTGAAGAGGATGTAACGGACACTGCCCGTCGGCGAGACCGTCGCCTGCGAGTCGCCCTTGATCGAATCGATGGTGATCGGCAACAGGTACGGCTCCTCGTCGGGCATGCGCTCGCTGAACAGCTCCACTTTCATCGTCGAGGAGAGCGTGTTGTAGCGGGGCAGCATGACTTCGGTGGTCGAAAATTCGTAGGCCTCCGAGGGGCAGAGCTTGTATGAGGTTCCGTGCGCCGCGTTATAGGTCCCGACCAGTTCGGGGGCAGTCTTGAATACGACGGTTATGTAGTTGCCGCTGATCTGCTCGGCCTCCACGCGGATGTCGAGGGTCTGCTTCTTGGGGCTTTCCACCGTAATCACTTCGGCGTCGGCCGTGGCGTCCTGAATGCTCAGCAGCGCAGGCTGCCCGAGCGTCGGACCTTCGTCGTCCTTGCAGCCCGCCGCTGCGATGAGCAGGGCGACGGCGGCCAGAAGACGCATGTTCGCATATCGTTTCATAATCGTTTGCGTTTAAGAGTTCGTCTCAGCATTAGAATTTGACATCGACCAGCACGGGAATATGATCCGAGGCCCTCTTGATGTCGCCTTTGTTGAAGTCGAGCATGATCTTGGTGCCGACCACTTCGCACTTCGCGCCGTTGCCGTTCCACAACAGGATGTAATCGATACATTTGTCCGGCGCCTGCGAAGAGTGGGTGAAGTCGCTCGCACCGTGGGGCGTCAGGATCGTCCAGTCCGTCTTCAATTTGGAGATGGTGGGCGAATCGGGACGGGCGTTGAAGTCGCCGCCGAGGAAGACGGGTTTCTTCGAGCCGCCGAATTCTCGTTCGATGACCTTGTTGATTTCATCGACCTGCCCTGCCTGAGCCAGCGAGGATACATGGTCGAGGTGGGTGGTGGCGAAGACATATTTCTCGAACTCCACGACGACCATCACGCGGGGTTCGGCGCCGTCGCCCTTCGGCAGCGGAGCGGCAAAGGCACGAACGGGTTTCTCACGGCTGGCGATTCCGTCGCCGTAGGCTCCACCCTGATAGGCCATCGCCCGCGAATATTCGTAACTCCACTCCTTGCCCATCAACTCGGCGAACTTCTTGAGTTGGAAGACCCTGCCGGTGCGAACCGTACAGCTGTCCAGTTCGCTGATGCCCACCAGATCGGCTTTGCCCTCGGTCATCATATCGGCGATCATCTGGTAGCTGCCGTCGCTGACGTACTTGGTAAAGACGCCGACGTTGTAGGTCACCAGACGTGTCGCGCCGTCGGTCTTGGGATAGTAGTCCCGGACGGGTTCTTCGGGGTTTTTCGGGTTTCAGATGGGGCGGAACTTCGTCTTCGGAGGAGGAGCTGCTGTTGCAGGCCGTTGCCGGGCAGGCGAGGCCGAGCAGCAACATCATGGTAAGGTATTTTTTGAGCATGTTCATCGTTTCGTTCGTTTTTGAAGTTAGTATTGGGAATTAAAAGTCGAGGCCGTCGTTCCAGCCGGGGTTTTGCGTCAGGGGGCACCGCCGGTCAGCGAGCGGTCGTCGGTCGGAATCGGGTAGTAGTAGTCACGGGCTTCGTTCCACTCGCCCGGATTCTTCTTGTGGGGCGAGATGTAACCGTGATCGCCTTCCGAGAGGAAGATGTCCTGATCGATCTCCATGATGAGCGGAGCTTTGGTCGAGGGCGTCTCTCCCTTGGTTTTGAGATAGATGTCGGGCGTACCGTCTCCGTCGAGGTCGTATTCGCCCTTGGAGGGGATGTAGAGGCCCAGCAGCGGCTGCGTGAAGGCCTTGCCTTCTTTCCAGCGGATGAGGTCGTAGTAACGGTGGCCCTCCTGAAGCAAGTTCAATGGTGCGCTCGCGGCGGATTTCGAGCAGTACGCCTTTGTTCGGCCCCTGTCACGTTGGGGGTAGCCTGTCTCAGGGGCCGAAAGGTACGGGTCGGGGTTGGCGTTGGCGTGATCCATGTCCAGATTGGGCATACCTACGCGATCGCGCAGTTTCTTGATCGACAGATCGATGTCGGCCTGCGTCAGCGTACCCAGCTCGGCTTTGGCTTCGGCGTAGTTGAGGTAGATCTCGGCCGTGCGGATGATCGGCAGGTCGGTGTACGAGAGGTTGTACCCGTCGGAACCGAAATCGGCGGGAGCGACGAACTTGATGGGCTGATAGCCCGTCATGCAGGTCGACAGGCTCGGCACTTCGACCTTGGTGGAGTTGATGCGCGTGTAACCCGGCGTGCGGATCGATTGCGCCAGACGCGGATCGCGGTTCCGGCACTCGTCCCGGAACTCCATCGTTTCCCAGCCCGCCTTGTCCGTGAAACGCGTGCCGTCGGCCATCAGATAGCTGGCGACGATCTTGCGCGTCAGCCCCGGACGGCCGTAGGAGGTGTTCAGCGAGTAGAAGGTGCTGTTGTGGAATACGCTTAGCCCCTTGTTGTAATCGCGGGCGAGGACGACCTCGATCTGCTGGGCGTCTTCCGACACGAACAGGTCGCGGTAGGCGGTCTGCGTGCCGCCCGATGTAGAGTCCGTAGCCGCTGTTGGTGATGAACTCTTCGGAAGCCTTCGCCGACAGGCTGAGGTAGTATTTCCAGTCGTTCTCCGGAAGGTCGATGTCGTGGTATTTGCGGAACGTGCCTTCGAAGAGACAGAAACGCGATATCAGGGCCAGAGCCGTCCATTTCGTGATACGGTAGAGGTCGTGTTTGGTGGGCAGGTAGCGGATGGCGAAATCGATGTCCTCGATCATGCGCTGCATGACGTATTCTCGCGAATCGCGCGGACGATTGAGTTCAGCATCGGCCGAGCCGATCGGTTTCGCATACCACGGCACGTCGCCGAACCGCTTGATCTTTTCGAAATAGAAATAGGCGCGGAAGAAACGGGCCAGCGCGTCGTAGTGGTTACGGACGTCGAGGTCCTTGCAGTTGACCGAGTATTCGAGCAGCGTGTTGATATCGCGCAGGTCGGTCCATGTCCAGCCGCCGCCCGATGCGGGGATCGTGCGGCCGCCGCGCATCTCCTGAGGCAGGTCGTTGTGAATGATGTTGTCCCAGTACTCGTTGTAGAGCCCGTCGGACGGGAAGACCGTGTAGAATTTGTTGCTGAAAGCCTGCAACTCGTTTTCGTTCGAGAAAAAGGTTTCGGGCGACATTTGGGCCAGCGGGTATTTGTCGAGCCACTCTTCGCAGGAGACGAGCGCCATGGTGCAGCCTGCGGCCAGTATCAATAATATTTTTTTCATGGTTCTGCTTGTTTGATTAGAATGTGACATCCACGCCGAACATGTAGGTCTTCTGCCACGGGTAGGTGCGCATCTCGTCGTTCATGGCGGCCATTTCGGGATCGATATAGTCCGAGTGAATGGGCGACCATGTGGCGAGATTCTCTCCCGTGAAGTAGACGCGAAGGTTTTTCGATCAACACTTTGCGGGTCCATTTCTTGGGCAGCGTGTAGCCTATCGTGAGGTTCTTCAGACGGCAGTAGCGGATGTTCTGCATATAGCGGTCGTTGACGGCCGTCAGCTCGCGGTTGGTGCCTGAAAGGGGCTACATAGCCGCGCGGACGGGGAAGTAGGCGTCGGGATTCTCTTCGCTCCAATACATCTCGTGGAAGTCTTTGGGAATCCAGCTCGCATACGGACGGGCATAGGGTCCCCAGAAGGCGATCGTATTGGCTTTGGGATACCAGTGGCGGCGTCCGATGCCCTGAAAGAAGATCGAAAAGTCGATGCCCGCCCACGACATGCTCAGCGTCGTGCCGTAATGGAACCGCGGCTGGCTGTTGCCGATGATCTCCCGGTCGCCCGGATCGTCGACCGTGTTCTTGCCGATAGAGATCACGTTGTCGCCGTCCAGATCGAGGAATTTCAGGTCGCCGGCGTGCAGGCCGCGTTCCGAGCCGGCCGCAGCGTTGATCCGGTTGTTGACGGCGGTCTGATCGACGGCATAGCCGGCAGCCTCGGCGTCCGTGGCGAAGAGTCCGCCGATGCGGTAGCCCCAGATCTCACCCCAGCGCATACCTTCGTAGTAGGACTTGGCGAACGTGCGGTCGGGGTTGTCGTATTTGGTGATGTCGGTCACGTAGTCGTTGAAGGTAACCGTCACGCTGTAAGTGAACGGCCGACGCAGAAGCTGGAACTCGTCGCGCCAGCTGAGCGAGAGCTCGTAACCCTTGGTGCGCAGGTCGGCGCTGTTCATCATCTTGGGGGGATCGGCGCCGTAAACGCTCGGCAGGGCGACGCCGGAGGTCAGCATGTCCTTCGTATCGCGGATGTAGAAGTCGGCGCTGAAAGCCAGACGGTTGTTCAGGAAGCTCATGTCTACGCCCAGATTGTTGTGGATCGAGGTTTCCCACGAGAGGTTCGAGGCCACGGGGGCCGAAATGGTGGCCGTCGTGGGTTTGTCGCCGCCGAACAGATAGTTCTGGTTGCCGATCGAGATTTTGCGGATATAGTCGTAGTAGCCTACGTTCTGGTTGCCCAGCTGTCCGTACGAATACCTGATCTTGAAGTTGTTGAATTTTTCGCGGATGCCCTCGAAGAAAGGCTCTTCCGAGATGCGCCATCCGAGCGAGAACGAGGGGAAGAAACCCCAGCGGTGACCGCGCGCTTGAAGCGCGACGTGCCGTCGTAGCGGCCGCTCACCTCCACGAGGTATTTGCCTTTGTAGTCGTAGTTCAGACGGCCGAAGAAGCCCATCAGGGCGTATTCGTTCTGGCCGCCGCCGACCTCCATGCGTTCGTTGCCGTCGGCGTCCTGTCCCACCAGATTGAGGTCCATCAGCGTTTCGGAGAGCAGGTTGTAGCCCGTGGCCGATACGTCTTTGAGGTACTTGGTCTCCCAGTTGAAACCGGCCATCGCCTTGAAGTTGTGCTTCTCGTTCCACGTGTGTGCGTAGGTGGCGTAGACGTTGGCCTGATAGTAGTTGTGCATCATGGTCTTTTCGTAGAGCTTGTCTTGGAAGCGGCTGCCCGTCGAGAGGGTTTGCACTTCGCCCGGATACTGCGAGTATTCGGTATTGACCTGACGGTTGAGGTTGTGCTGGGTGTTGAACATGTAGGTGAAGTTACCCTTGATCTCCAACCCTTTGACCGGGGTCCACGTCAGCTCCGTGGTGGTCGACATGTTGTCGGTCTTGTCCTTGTTGTAGTGGCCGCCCTTGTTCATGATCGTGGGCAGGCCGTCCATGATCGAGTATTTCGACAGCGAGGTGTAGTAGACGCTCGTGCCGTCGGGGTTATAGGGCATCATCGAGGCCAGTGCGTGTACCGTGCCGAGCGAGAAGGCTGTATTGACTCCGCTGGGGCCGGGGTAGTAGTACTGGTAGTTGTAGTAGCTGGTGTTATTGCTGATTTTTAGCCACTTGTTGATGTCGAACGAAATTTTCGAACGGAAGTTGATCCGCTGCAAGCGGTCGGGGTCCTGACGGAAGAGTCCCTCTTCGCTGTAATAGTTGCCCGGAAAGCATGTACTTCACCTTCGAGTTGCCGCCCGACAGCGAGACGCTGTGGCTCGTGCTGGGATGCTCGTCCTTGAACAGGTAGTGGTACCAGTCGAAGTTGGCGTAATAGACATATGTGTCGCGGCCGTCGCGCTGGTCGATCTTCACCCACGGACGTTCGGGATTTTCGACCTTGTCGTTGCGGCGGGCCCATAATTCCATCATGTCCTGCTCGGTATAGTTGGTGTAGTTGGTACCTGCGTCGGCATGCCAGAACAGGTCGTTGACGTACACCGAATAGTAGCCGCGGGTCTCGTAATCGGTCGAGGTGGTGGGAGAATTCCAACCCCAGCGTCCACTGTACGACACGCGGGTTTTGTCCGAATCGTCGCCCTCCTTGGTAGTCACCAGTACGACGCCGTAAGCCGCGCGTGCGCCGTAGATGGCGGCGGCCGAGGCATCCTTGATCACCGAGATCGAGGCCACGTCGTTGGGGTTGAGTTTCATCAGGTCGCCTTCGGCGCCGTCGATCAGCACGAGCGGCGAACCGCCGTTGATCGAGGTGATACCGCGGATGTTCAGGTCGGCCGAGTTGCCCGGACGGCCCGACGAGGTCGAGATCGTCAGACCCGGAACCGCACCTTGAAGCATGTGGGCTACGGACGGCGCCGAACGGTTTTGCAAGCTGCGTGTCGTCCACCGTGGTGATGGCTCCCGTCAGATTGAC
>VOFK01003650.1_pt1 | contig 15943 bp, 25 predicted proteins | sample 5384121 | NCBI WGS metagenome assembly VOFK01 (sample SAMN12384730, study PRJNA508395) | human gut metagenome | isolation source: healthy gut J | host: Homo sapiens
AGTTACGTATTGCTGAAGGGACTTTATATAGAGGAAGAAGAGATGAATAAGTTTTTTGAATCGATGAGATGAAACAAGCCATTACAAAATATTGTATTGTATAGAAAATGATGATTTCATCCACATTGTAGTCGTTTTCGATTGCAGGCAACCCCCCAATAAATAAATATCTTTTTTCAAATAAAAAAACAGCTATATCAAAAGTATTATAACCGGACGTTGGTTTCACAGAAAAACATCTATTTGTAAAGTCTACGTTACCAACGCCCGATTATAAAAACTTACACTCTTAGGAGATGATCAGATCTCAATATCCCAAAAACCCGCCGAACGTTCTAATTCGACCAAGGCTGAGCTGTAATTAAACAGCGTCTCAATATACTGAGCTTGTACTTCATCGTAAGTACGCTGGGCGTCCAAGACTTCCAACAAAGAGACTTCCCCCCTATTATAGCTGTAAATCTTGCCATCCATCACCTCACGGGCTTGCCTTAAAGCCCATCCTGATAATGATTGACTTGCTCGGCGAAAGATTGATAATTGCGATATGCCTGCATCACCTCCGTCTGCACTTGCAAAAGAGCCTGCTTATATTGCGCTTCCGCTTGTTGCTCCCGATAACGAGCGGCACGAACCGTCCCCTTATTGAAATTAGAGAATTTCAAAGGAACAGCGATACCTGCCGTCACTCCGGTAAAAAGGAGGCGCCGGGGGGCTTCCTCATTATAAACCCGGGCATTACGGCTTACGGCGATAGACAAATCCACATCCGTATTCCGCTCCCGGCGAGCTACTTTCAAGGCTCTAGCGGCCACTTCCTTGTTTTTTAAGGCAGCTACCAAATCCGTACGCCCCTCGCTTGCCGCCGTTATTAAGTCAACAAGGATAAAATTCCGAGGCTCCATACGTAACTCGGCCTCTGGGTGAAATAAAGTATCCATACTGAAAGTCCCCGTCAAGAGGTTTAAGTTCGAGAAAGCATTCTTTAATTCCGCACCGGCTTTTGCAACAACTCGTTCCGCAAGACCCCGGCCTCCACCCGGCTCTGCGTAGCGTCCACCTCACGGATTTGCCCTAAAGAGAAACGGATACTGTCGCTCTCCGCCAATGCCCGGATATTCTCATAGGCATTCTCCCTTTACTTTATACAACTCATGTTGCTTTAAGGCTTCCATATAGGCAATCGTAGCGTCTGCCCGGAGATTCCGGAAATAATCGGCCAACAATGCCTCGGTCAACTCACTCTCGCTACGTGCCAATGAGATATTCGCACCCCGTTTCCCAAAAGAGAAAGTTTTGCTCAGTTCTACCTCAACACCTTCTCCCATCTGCAAGGAATTATTCTCATTATTGAAATAAGACACGGAAAGATTCGGATCGTTAAACACCTTTGCCGCCGTTACCTCGGCCTTAGCGGCCGGCACATTCAATTTCTCCGACGCATACTCAAGGTTACCTTCCGCAACCCGCTCCATATATTGCCGATACGTAAGCGGAACTTCATGGTCCGGGCATTCGCGGATAAGCATCCGCAGAGCTAACGACAGTGATTATATATTTCTTCATATCTTCTAATCTAAACATAGTACATCTTTTTAATTCCACCGCCGGATTAAGCGTGCAGCTCTTTTTCCTCCGATACCGGCGTCAAATCCTTCCTCATAATGCTTCTCGATCATATAGTATAAAGCGGGAAGCACATAAAGCGTGATTACCGTAGCAAATAAAAGCCCGTAAACGATTACCGTAGCCAAGGGACGCTGCACGTCCGAACCGATACCTGTACTAACAGAGGCAGGAAGCAATCCCAAGACCGCAAACCGTAGCCGTCATCAAGATCGGACGGAAACGGTGCTTAGTTCCCGTTATCACCGCATCTTTCAAATCTCGTTCCCTTGTACGTAGTAGTTATTGATATGGGAAATCATGATCACGCCATTTTGGATAGCGACACCGACCAAGGCAATAAAACCAACCGCCGAGGAAACATTCAATGTCATTCCCCGCACATTCAACGCCAACATACCACCAAACAAAGCCAAGGGAACGACACTCATCATTAAAGCCGCCTGCCGGAATTTACCGCAAGCCGCAAACAACAGAAGCAGCATCAGTCCCAACGCCAAAGGGAAACCACAGCCCCCCAAACGGGCATACGCACGATGCTGGTTCTCGAACTGTCCGGCCCATTTCAAATGCACGGAATCAATGATCGTATTTCACCTCTTTATCAATCAACGCATTCGCATTATTCAAGAACGCCGTCAAGTCACGCCACGTAAATTAACCCGTACCGTCAAGTGCCGCTTATTCATCTCACGGGTAATCGTACTGGCACCGGTTGTCATCTTAATCTCCGCTACTTGCGAAAGAGGAATCTTCGTTCCGGAACCGGTAGTCAGCAATAGATTACCGATACGTTCGGGGAGAATTGCGGCTAGCGTCATCGAAACGACAAATCACGTCATAACTTTTACTTCCGACAAATATCTGGGAAATAGAGGCTCCACCGATCGCTAACTCAATCAAATCGGCCACATCCGACACGTTCAAGCCATACTGGGCGATACGGGCACGATCGCGATAATCTGCAATTGCGGCAACGGAGGCTCTTGATCTACCGCTACGTCGGCAGCACCCGGTATTTCCTTCAACACATTAGCGACTTGATCCGCGAAGATATGGCGACTTTCCGTAATATCATCGCTATAGATCTTCAACGCCAAATCACTATGAGCCCCGGCGATCTGATCCATCACCATATCGATGATCGGCTGTGAAAAACCGACCGAGTAGCCGGGCATAGTCTCCAACTTAGCTGCCATCTCCTCGATCAAATCCGCTTTCGTCTTACCGAACTCCCATGTACTATAGGGCTTCAATCCCACGCCACACTCCACATGGGGAGAGTGAGAACGCTTCCGCCCCCCTCATCATCGCGACCTACGGGTCATTACATATGAGACTTCCTTAAACTCTTTCAAAGTCTTCCGAAGCTCCGCCCCCATCTCCTTAGATTTCTCAATGGAAATACCCGGAGGAAGCTGTACCTGTATCCAGATCGCCCCCTCATCCAACGGAGGCAAGAAGTCTTTTCCTACGGTATAACTTAAAATCCCTCGCTCCCCAGCAATATCGCCAGTAACGGTACAATAACCCGTCTTGGCTTCTCCATCAATCGGACAATTTGTGAATGATAAGCCGTGGAAAGTTTCTCCAACCAACGATTATGGTAAATCTTTCCCGGCTTACGATACGCATAAAAGGCCAATCCCGGAATCAAGAACAAGGCCACGCACAAAGCGCCCAGCAAAGCATACCCTACGGTATAAGCCATCGGCGTAAACAATTTTTTCTCAATATGCTCAAAAGCGAACAAAGGAAGATAGGCCGTTATAATAATTAATGTAGAGAAAAAGATCGGGCGAGCCACCTCAGTCGTACGGCGCAAGATCGAATCTTCCGTCAATACCTCATCCGGATGCCGTTCTCTTTTCTTCAAGACCGTCTCCATCATCACGATCGCTCCGTCTACCAAAAATACCGAAGTCTATAGCGCCTAAGGATAGTAGGTTCGCAGGAATATTCGTAACATGCATCAAGATAAAGGCAATCAATAGAGACAAGGGAATGGTTAAGGCCACCAACAAAGCGCCACGCCAACTCCCCAAGAATAAGATCAGTACTAAGACAACCAGTACCATCCCCTCGAACAACGTATGCGATACAGTATGCAAGGTCGTATTAACCAAATCCGTACGATCCATAAACGGATGGATACGGGTTCCCTCGGGAAGTGTCTCGTTATTTAGTTCGTCTACCGCCTTATGCACATCATCCAACACCGGGACGGATTCTCCCCCTGAGCATTTGCACGATACCTTCCACGCCATCGGAATAATCACGGGTATCGTCCGTAAAACCTAAAAAGCCCTTACGCTCCAAGTTTTCCGTATTTCAGTTTACCGATATCATTCAAGTAGACCGGGACACCATTCACGGTCTTGATCACGATATGTCCCAAGTCTTCCAAGTCCTTAACCAGACCGATTCCACGGATCACATAACTCAAATCCCCCGGCTTAACATACTACCACCGGCGTTCACGTTATTCTTCTCTATCTTTTCCGTAATATCCCCAAAAGGTAATGTCGTATTGCTCCATCTTATAAGGGTTCACCTCGATCTGATATTGGGTAGTGATACCGCCGTATTACACATCCGCTACACCTGTAACCTGTTTCAGTCTCGAATAATTACCCATTTATGCAAATCGGTCAACTCCCTCAAGTCCAAACGGTCACTTTCCACCACATAACGAAAGATCTCCCGTCGGCGAAGTCAAAGGATTTAAGCCGGGAACCGCATTATAAGGAAGCTCCACGTCTACCAACCGCTCTTGTACACGTTGCCGGGCCCAATAATCCTCAATACCATCATCAAAAACCAATACGACCGTAGATAAACCAAACGTATTCTTGCTACGCATTACGTTTAGTCCCGGCAGACCATTCATAGCCCGCTCGATCGGAATACTGATTTGTTGCTCGATCTCCTCGGCGGCCAATCCGGGAACCTGCGTCACGACTTGCACGGTGGTATCGGCGATATCCGGATAAGCATCTATCGCCAACCGCGTCCAAGAATAATAACCAACGATCGCTAAGAACAGAAATAACACGAACATCAGTCCTCGCCGATGTATCGCCAAGTAAATAATCCCTTTCATAATCCGTTAGCGTGCGTCAAGTAAATAAAACGCTCCCGTAGCTACGATCTCATCACCTACGTTCAAGCCGGATAAAACCACCGTCTTGCCATCTTCAGTAAGGCCGGTCTCGATCTTTTTTGTTTCCGGTAATCGTTATTCCCCAATTCCACCAATACGTACATATTCTCCTCTTCTTGCAAGATAGCGGAAGTCGGTATACGGATCACCTCCGCCTCACGGTCGCTCAACTTGACCGTGCCGTACATCTCCGGTTTCATCAAACGGGTACTGTTATCGCACTCGATCAAGACCTCCACCGAACGGGTATCGGGGTCCAGCATCTCGCTGATATGATAAATCTTTCCCGATATCGGTTTATCCGGCATGGCTACCAACCGGCTTTCCACCTCATCCAAAGCCTGTATTAACCTCAAATCCTTCTCTTTTACATGGGCGACCACCCATACCTTTCTCAAATCGGCGATGACAGCTACAGGCTCGGCGTCCTTTCATATATTGCCCCGATTACGATCCGATCTTTCACGACCTCACCGGCTATAGGCGAGCGAACGATCAATGGTTGCCCCCAAAGCCATTTCATCGGATTAATCTGAAAGACTTTCAATGCGGCGACCATATTCTCATAGTCTTTTTTTCTTTAACTCGTAATTCACCTCGGCCTCTTCCAATTCCTTTTTGGACACCAACCTTGTTTTTCATCAAGTCTTTCTCCCGATTCAAGCTTTTCAAAGCCAGTTCCATCTCTTGGCGAGCTTGGTAATAAGATTTCCCCGCCTCATAAACAGCGGGAGCGCTAATTTCGAAGATCGGACTACCCGGGGCCACTTTCTGCCCTAAGCGAACGAACGATTTCGTAATTCGCCCGCTTACCGGTGAAGCCACCTCCGCGTAATTAGAAGGAATCGCCTGTACGACCCCCGAGGTGGTAAACTCCATACGGTAAGGTTCCCGTTTAACCGTTTCCTTTGTCAACTTGGATAAAACAGGAGATTCGGAACCGATATGTATAATATCCCCTTTGAGTGTTACGGCATGCGCAGACTCATCCTCTTGCTTTTTGGGTATGGCAAGGCATAGTACTATCGCTGGAAGCAATAGTAAAAATATAGATTTCATATAAGATGCGTAAAATGTTTAGTATAAAAAGTGATTCTAATGCTTGATTCAAATTACTATACCAAACGAGGGAGGCGCACGGGATTCGCCACGCCGCACAAGACGCAAGACAACCTCTTTCTTTAGAAAGACGAGCACTACCATCAAAAGCGCCCAAGCCATAACCAAAAGGTAAGTACGGAATTAACTCCATACACAATTCGGTCAGCTCTTCAATCGTATTAAACGCTACCGTACTATGCTCATGATGAGGCAAGCCATCGGCTCCCGGCAGATAGGGATGAGAGTGAGTGATACTATAGTTTAGGAAATGATGCGTATGGGTAAAGGCCGTGCCACCCACGTAGTAACTCATAAAAGAGTACTACCAAGAGGGGTCTTAACCACTTCAAGCTACGCATTGTTTTCATTCGCCATCTGTTTACTCCGCAAAGTTATAAAAAGAAACTGCCATTTCATTTTGCAATAAGTCAAAATTTATTCCTTTATTTGCATACACTGAATAATAAACAGTCATATCAATGAAATAAACACTACTTTATGAGAAAAATCTTACTTGTTTGTGCGGCATTAGCCTGCATGACAGTCTCCCTGTACCAGCTCAGGACGCTGCCGTAAAAAAATCATCGAGATGGGTCAGAACGATAATCCAAGTGATGCATCAGCTGGATATCCTTACAAACCGCTTTGGCGGACGTTTAATAGGTTCCGACGCTTATGAGAACGCCGCCGAGTGGATGGTGCGTGAGTTTAAGAGTTGGGGACTCGATGTCCAATTAGAAGAGGCCGGTACCGTCCCTGTCGGCTTTAATCGAGGACCTTGGTTTCGGACGCTTGTTGAGCGACAACGGAATGATCCTGCATTTCGCCACCCCCTTCCTACACTTCCGGAACGAAAGGCGTGCAACGTGGGCATGCGGTGATGGAGCCTCGTAACGACGAGGAGTTCCAGCAAATCAAAGGAAGATTGAATGGTGTTGGGTTCTTATCTCAGGGAAAAAAATGTAGGTTGGCCTATCGACCGCTCCGCCTCGGGAGATTCCATCCGTGCGGAGATCAAGAAAGAGAACAACGAGATCATGAAGAAAAACAATGATCTAAGACGCCGCAACTGGGAAAACGGGGAGAAAAAACGAGATGTTGCCTTATAAAGAATTCCCCGGATTATATATATAAGTGTGCGAGGCCGGAGCTTTAGGTTTTATCCAATCCTCCACCGTACCTATCCGTGCGTTATACGACCGAGAAAATGATGAACGACCCGAATACGAACTTCGACAATCTGCCGGAACTTCCAGATATCAAATTAGACGAGCATCAATTTGCGATCATCGAACAAATGGTGAAAGAGAGGACGTACATTTCGAACTAGAGTTCGATATTCGTAATCATTTTAAATTAGGCCCGGTTAAATACCATAATGTCGTAGCGTCTATCAAAGGCAGCAAATACCCGGACGAATATGTTATTATCAGCGGTCACCTAGATGCTTTCGACGTGGCTACCGGAGGCATCGATTGCGGTACTGGAATCGGACCGATGATGGAAGCCGCTCGCATGATCGCCAAATCGGAGCAAGCCTAAGCGCACGATCTTATTTATCGGATTCGCCGGTGAGGAATTTGGCTTATTAGAGCACAAGCTTGGGTGAAAGCGCATAGGATAAATTACCCAAAATCGCTAATTTTGTTCAATCGTGACGGTGGGTCCGGAACCTCCTGTCGGTATCTCCGTCCTCAAGCCATGTATGATGATTTCGTGAAGATCAGCGAACCCATCCAAAAATCCGTCCGGACTATCCTTTCGAGGTAAAAGTTCGTGAACCCCGTAAACGCCCGACACGCATGGGGGGAACAGACGCATCAGTTTTCGCCATCGAAGGTGTCCCCACATTAGTGTTTCACCACAGAGGATTTCAAAGGATATGATTTTGATTACGGCGAAATCTGGCATACGGAACGGGATTTATACACAAAGAACATCCCCCGAATACCAGAACATACGGCTACGGTTACCGCTATCATAGCCCCTCGGTGTAGCGAATCTGGATAAGCAATTATCAAGAGAAGGGTTTATATACCGAAGAGTAGGTCAGCACGATCGCTATTATAAGGAGTTTACAATGCCTATTGTAAGCTCCTTATGATGGGCATCATAAAAGACTTACAATGCCCATTATAAGAAATAGAAAAAGGAGGTGTGTCAAAATGAAGTGCCCCCGAAAGTTGGACGTTAAATTATAACTTTATAAATTCTCTTCATAATGAGCTCGGTATTGTACCGGGCTCATTCCATTTAGCTTCATTTTAATCCTTTTCTTATTGTACCAATCAATATATTTCTCAAGTTCCTCTTTGAACTCCTGCATGGATTTAAACTCCCTGGAGTATAAGAGTTCGGACTTCATAATCCCAAAGAAGTTTTCCATGACAGAGTTATCCAAACAATTCCCCTTTCTGGACATACTTTGTATTATCCCGTGTTGGGCCAATGCATTCTGATAGTCTTTATGTTGATACTGCCATCCTTGATCAGAGTGCAACAGGATTTTATTCCCTGCCGGTGCTTTGTCTGTAATAGCAAAAACATCCTTCAACATTTTGTTTATTTGTTCTAAATCTGCTCTGTCAGATACATTATAACTAAGTATTTCTCCATTAAACATATCTATTATAGGCGACAAAAAACTTTTTTGTTGACCAATTGATATTTGTGACACATCTGTGGCAAGTTTACTATAAGGGCAATCTGCCTTAAAATCCCTATTGAGGATATTTGGTGCAATTTTGCCGACAGTTCCTTTATAGGAGCGATACCGCTTTTTGCGTATCAGACACTTGATTCCCAAATCCTGCATCAGTTTCTCTACCGTCTTGTGATTTATAACATATCCATCATTACGTAATTGCAAGGTGATGCGGCGATAACCATAGCGTCCTTTGCTTTCCTGAAAGATTTCCTTTATACGTTTCTTTTCCTCTTTATATTTTGAGGTATTGCCAAGTCGTTTAAGGTGGTAATAAAACGTAGAACGAGCCATTCCTTTAATCTCTAACAATAGGTCGAGACCATATTCCGGCCTTAATGAATGGATGACTAGAGACCAGAGGCTTTCGTTTTGGCCCTTTTTTTTTCTTCCATTAAGGCCTTTGCTTTTTTTTAGCAAGGCGTTCTCTGCCCGCAGGCGTAAGTTTTCAGCCTGGAGCTTTTCTAATTCCGTTTGAGGTTCTTTCTTTTTTGGTCGTCCCATATTCTTGATTGGTCGCCCTCGCTGCTTATGACGGTACAATTCTTCATATCCTCCAGATTTGTATTGCTGTATCCAACGGCAAATACTGGAATGACTGACGTCATACTTCACGCAAAGCTGCCACAAAGGTAAGCAATCTTCCTCATACTCCTTGATTATTTGCAACTTCAATGCCAAACTTATAACGGTTTTCTTGTAATTTTCTAAACCGTCAATGCCATATTTCTTATATCTTCCAAAAAGAATATATAAATAATAATCGCTGACATGAAAACGAGTCATCAACTCAACCATGCTGGCTCCCTCTTCATGAAGACGGAGGATTTCTTGTTTTTCTGCTAATGTGTGATGTCTTGACATAAATAAACCCCGAAAGTTTTTTGTCCAACTTTCGGGGTTCACAAAATGCACATCTCCTTTTTATGCACAAAGCCCCGACTTTCACAAGCTGGGGCTTTGTTATTCTAAAGAATTTGTATCTTTAAGCATACAATTTATACTATGGCAAAGATACATTTTTCGTCCTTACAATCCCAACCAAACAGTGCTTTTTTCCTCCAAGAATTGACGAGGATATTGCAGAGAACGAACCGGTGCGCATGGTTAACGCTCTGGTTGAGAGCCTGAATCTTGAAAGTTTCAGAAAGTTGTATAAGGAATGCGGCCGCAGCGCTTACCATCCCAGGATGATGCTCAAGGTCATTCTGTATGCCTATATGAACAACATCTACTCCTGCCGTAAAATCGAAAAGCTCCTTCACCGTGACATCCATTATATCTGGCTTGCCGGATATGAGAAACCGGATTTCATCACCATCAACCGTTTCCGCAACCGGGTGAAGAAGGAAATCAACGAGGTGTTTACCCAAACCGTACTCCTTCTCTCTTCCAAAGGCTTCATCAGTCTGAATGTGGAATACATTGACGGGACAAAGATTGAATCCAAAGCCAACAAGTATACTTTCGTCTGGCGAAAAACGGTCGAGCAGAACCGTGAACGTCTGATGAAGAAGATACATGTCCTGTTGGAACAGATAGACGATGTCATCGCCCAGGAGAACTCATCGGAAAGCAATGAGAAAATAGAATTCACTCCGGCCATGCTGACTGAAATGGCGGGAGAATTGCGTCGTAAGCACCTTGAACAGGTTCCTGAACCCTCCACGAAAGAGGAAAAGACTGCGTTGAAAAAAGAAACGCAAACAGCTGAAGGAGCTGGAAGAGCACAGGGACAAGCTACAGGAAAACGACAACTGTCTGGACACGCTGCAGGACAGGAACTCCCTATTCCAAAACGGACAACGACGCTACTTTTTATGAGAATGAAGGAGGATGCCATGCGTAACGGCCAGACAAAAGCCCGGTTACAACCTCCAGATCGGCACCGAGAACCAGTTCATTACCGATTTTTGCATTTTCTTCCCGAACCCTACGGATACACTGACCATGATACCTTTCCTGCAATCCTTCTCAAGCAGATATGACAGGTTGGCCCATACGGTGGTTGCCGATTCCGGCTACGGTTCTGAGGAGAATTACCGCTTCATGTCAGAAAACGGTATGGAAGCCTACGTCAAGTACAACTACTTCCACATGGAACAGCGGCCGAGGTTCAAACCGGACCCGTTCAAGGCGGAAAATTTCTACTACAATGAAGAACATGACTTTTTGCATTTGCCCCATGGGACAGAAGATGCAAAGAATAGGGACCGGACATGTGAAAACCGCATCCGGATATATCAGCGAAAATGCCAGATACAGAGCCGTCAGATGTGAAGGTTGTCCGCTAAGATGCCGATGTTTTAAAGCAAAAGGAAATAGGACGATAGAACTGAATCACAGGCTCAGAAAATATAGGCAGAATGCCAAAGAGCTGCTCTGCTCCGAGGAAGGGCTGAAACACAGAGGACAGAGATGTATAGAGCCGGAAGCCGTGTTCGGACAAATGAAATACAATATGAACTACAAACGTTTCCGCCATTTTGGAAAGGATAAGGTCTTCATGGACTTTTGCCTTCTTTGCCGTTGCCTTCAATATAAAAAAAAGATGTGTGCAAAAATGGCTAAAGAAGGTATGGATTGGCTGATTAGACGGTTTTATGAGCTTACAGTAGCTATATTTAGATGTTGCGAACACATAAATCAAAGAAATCCTCAAAATATCGCAGCTTAAAGAAAATGAACCGAGTGGTATAGTAATGAATAAAAAAGAAGGTGCATCGTGCATTACGACACACCTCCTTTTCTCATTCTAGGGTGAAAGATGGGGCTCGAACCCACGACCCTCGGAACCACAATCCGATGCTCTAACCAACTGAGCTACTCTCACCATAAAAAAAAACTTTCATTCTTCATAGACGCCTTTGGTTTATAAAACCTTGTTTTATTCATAACAAGATTTTTATCTAAAAAACCACAATGGGTGAAAGATGGGGCTCGAACCCACGACCCTCGGAACCACAATCCGATGCTCTAACCAACTGAGCTACTCTCACCATATCCGCCTTTCAAAGGATCCCCCTTTAAGACGGCGCAAAAGATAGGTATAAATTCTGATTACACAAACCTTTTTGCGAACTTTTTTATCCATCCATTATTTTATAGATCGCTTTCTTTCCCGCTAACAATGTGTTACGCATCAAAGAAATGATTGTCATAGGCCCTATGCCACCGGAACCGGAGTGATATAGGAACATTTAGAGCGACCTCATTAAACAAGACATCTCCCGTTAACTTAAATCCGCTCTTGGTTATGCTGCTTGGCATACGGGTTGTTCTCCACGTCAACGATCACGGCGCCTTCCTTCACCATATCCCCCTTTCAAGAATTCAGGAACACCTAAAGCCACGATAATAATATCAGCAGACAAGCACATCTCCTTCAAGTTCTTAGAACGGCTATGGCATACGGTCACCGTACAATCGCCCGGATAAGATTTCTGCATCATCAAGGTAGCCATCGGTCTTGCCGACAATATTGCTGCGTCCCAAAACCACGCAATGCTTTCCTTGCGTCTCGATATGATAACGCTTCAATAATTCCAAGATACCGGCAGGCGTAGCCGATACGAAACAAGGTAAAACCGATAGACATACGTCCAACGTTAATCGGATGGAAACCGTCCACATCTTTACGATAATCGATCGCCTCGATCACCTTCTGCTCGGATATATGTTTCGGAAGCGGAAGCTGTACGATAAAGCCATCCACATCCGGATCATTATTTAACTCATCGACCTTACGAAGCAATTCTTCCTCCGTAACATCCTCCTCAAAGCGAATTAAAGGTAGACTTAAAACCAATCTCCTGACAAGTCTTGACTTTACTAGCCACATAAGTCTCGCTACCGCCGTCATGGCCCACCAAAAAATAGCAGCCAAGTGAGGGATCTTACCTCCCGGCAGCCTTGATCTGGCTACCTCCTCAGCCATCTCCTTCTTCATCTGAGCGGAAACGGCCTTACCATCCAGCAATTGATAATGTTGTTCTTCCATATTATTGATTGTCTCCTGTTAATTAACGTCTGAACGAGGGCTTCATCGAAGGTAGCTTCATCTTCCCCGACTTCGCGGAAGTAAGCATACGCATCATCTTACGGGTCTCATCAAATTGCTTTGATCAGCTTGTTTACCTCCTGGATGCTCGTACCGCTACCTTTGGCGATACGCTGACGGCGTGAGCCATTCAAGATAGCCGGGTTGCTGCGCTCATCCGGAGTCATCGAATAAATGATAGCCTCGATACTCTTGAACGCGTTATCATCGATATCCACATCTTTCAATGCCTTTCCTACACCCGGGATCATGGATGCCAACTCTTTCAAGTTACCCATCTTCTTGATCTGTTGGATCTGGGAGATAAAGTCGTTAAAATCGAACTGGTTCTTAGCGATCTTCTTCTGCAAACGTTTCGCTTCTTCCTCGTCATATTGCTCTTGCGCACGTTCCACCAAAGACACGATATCACCCATGCCTAAGATTCGATCCGCCATACGTTCAGGGTGGAAAATATCCAAGGCATCCATCTTCTCGCCCGTACCGACAAACTTAATCGGCTTATCAACAACCGTACGGATCGACAAAGCGGCACCACCACGGGTATCACCATCCAACTTCGTAAGTACGACGCCGTCGAAGTTCAGCCGCTCATTAAATTCCCTCGCGGTATTCACGGCATCCTGACCCGTCATGGCATCTACCACGAACAAGGTCTCATCCGGCTGGATAGCGCTCTTGATAGCGGCGATCTCGTTCATCATCTGCTCATCGATAGCCAAACGACCGGCGGTATCCACGATCACGACGTCATTGCCTTTAGCCCGTGCCTCGCGGATAGCGTTCATAGCGATCTCCACCGGATTCTTATTCTCCAATTCCATGTATACCGGAACACCTACCTGCTCTCCGACTACACGCAACTGCTCGATAGCTGCCGGACGATACACGTCGCAAGCGGCTAATAAGTTTCTTATTTTTTCTTGGTCTTTAATAAAGACGCTAGTTTACCTGTGAAAGTTGTCTTACCCGAACCTTGCAAACCCGACATCAATATAATGGCGGGATTTCCTGCAAATTCGTCGACTGCCGTACCTCCCATCAAGCTGGCCAACTCATCGTGAACAATCTTAACCATCAACTGACTAGGCTTAACCGATGTAAGCAATATTCTGTCCTAAAGCCTTCTTTCACCGTATCTGTAAAACTCTTGGCTACCTTATAGTTGACGTCGGCATCAAGCAACGCTTTACGAACATCCTTCAATGTTTCCGCCACATTGATCTCGGTAATCTTGCCTTCGCCCTTCAACAGTTTAAACGATCTGTCTAACCTTTCGCTTAAGTTCTCAAACATAATTCGTATGTGTATTTATATTATTTTCTACTGGATTAAGGGGCAAAAGGTACGAAAAGAGATGAGTATGCGATGAAAGCGATCTCGAAATTCTTCACTTCTCAACGTTTTAGTATACGGATCGAATTAAAAGAACCGCCAGCAAAGATACGCCTACATCCGCAAAAACAGCTTCCCAAAAGCGTGGCAAAAACCGAAGGCTCCCGCCACAAGGGACTATCACCTTCACGCCAATAGATCCCACGATATTCTGACGGACGATATTCCGGGTAGCACGTCCGATAGAAATAGCTTCCGCTACTTTAGAGGGCTGGTCCGTTTGGATAACCACGTCCGCGCTCTCGATGGCCGCATCCGATCCCAATCCACCCATCGCAATACCGACATCACTTAAAGCCAGTACCGGCGCATCGTTCATCCCATCGCCCACAAAGGCAACCGACTTATCCGGCTCCGCCGTTAATCGCTCTATATAAGCGGCTTTATCCTCCGGCAGCAGATTACCATACGCTTTATCGACACCCAAACGCTCAGCGAATTGATTCCACGATCTCTTGCTTATCCCCGGACAACAAGCAAATATCTTTAACATCCAGATCCTTTAACCGACGAATCGCATCCACGGCATCCTTCTTCAAGGTATCCGAAAGGAGAAGATGCCCCGCATATTTCCCATCGATCGCACAAACCACCACGGTAGAAACACTATCGGATAATTCCTTTCGGGACAGGAATATCACGTTCGGCCAATAAACGAATGTTACCGACAAGCACCTGCCGACCGTTCACGATAGCCTCGACACCATGCCCCTGCCAATTCCCGCATGTCAGTGATTTCCATCGGCACGCTATCTTGTTTTCCGCATAGCGAACTACAGCCTGCGCTACCGGATGGGTACTTTTCCGCTCTACTGATAACAAAACACTCAAAAGATCAGAAGCCGGGATACCCGTGCTTTCCACCGTTGTGACCTCAAAACGCCCGGTAGTCAATGTACCGGTCTTATCGAACGCTACCGTATTTACCCGTGTGATCGCATCTAAATAATTACCGCCCTTAAATAATATCCCGGCACGAGAAGCGGCGCCTATACCACCGAAATATCCGAGCGGAACACTTATAACCAAGGCACAAGGACAAGAAATAACCAAGAAAACCAATCCCCTATATAACCAATCCGAGAAAACATACTGGAAAGAAGGCGTCACCATCCCTACCAAGGCTGGAACCGACACGATTAGAAACGACAGAAGAATCACGATTGGGGTATAAATCCGTGCGAAACGCCGAATAAACAATTCCGCCGGCGCTTTCCGCTCCGAGGCATCTTTCACCAAAGCCAAAATACGGGCCAAGGCACTTTGCTCGTACGGCCGATTCACTTGTATACGTACCGCCTGCCCCTGCACGATCATTCCGGCAAGCACCTCCTCACCCTCACGGATAGAACGAGGCATACTTTCCCCGGTTAATGCCGAGGTATCGAACTGTGCCTCGGCTTCCAATAAAACGCCATCAAAGGCACACGTCCGCCGGGTTTTCACCTCGATCCGCTCGCCTACTTTTACATCCTTCGGAGATACATTCATATATGTACCCGTCCGCCATACATCCGTTCGTTCCGGCCGGACATCTAACAAGTCACTGATATTCTTCGAGACTTTATTCACGGCTAGAAGTTGCAACCTCTCTCCTACCGTATAGAAAAGCATCACGGCTACGGCCTCGGGATACTCCCCAATACAAAACGCCCCAATCGAGGCGATCGCCATTAACGAGAACTCACTAAAAAGTCTTTCCGCAAAGCCGCTTCCCAAGCTTCTCGCATAACAGGAAGTCCTACCGGCAAAAAGCGACCAGAAACCAAATGGCCTCTATCCAAGACTCAGCAAACCAACTTATCCCCGAGTACTTCCCGATAAGTCCTATCACCAACAAAACGAAAGAAATCGTCGGCATCCATAAACCGGAACTTCCGTGCGAATGGCAATG
>VOFK01001896.1_pt1 | contig 15942 bp, 13 predicted proteins | sample 5384121 | NCBI WGS metagenome assembly VOFK01 (sample SAMN12384730, study PRJNA508395) | human gut metagenome | isolation source: healthy gut J | host: Homo sapiens
CTCGTGTACTTCGTTCGGTGCTGAAACCAGCTCAACGGCGGTATCGATTTTGAGGCGCTTGATTTCCGCCTCATGGGCCTTCGTCGCTGCGGTGTTCTCAGTCTGGAGAGTAGCGATTTGTGTCTTGAGCGCCTCGACGTCACCGGTAGAGGCCTTGAGGGTCTCAAGTTGCTTGTCGCGCTCGCCCTTGACGGTATCGGCGAGAGCTTTCTTCTCAGTGTTCAGAGTGTTGAAGTCTGCACGTGCCACGAAGTTCTTGCCGATTTCCTCGGAGACCTTTTTATCAATCTCCTCGGAGTACGCTTCTCCCAAAATAGTTTTCAGCCAGTCCAACATTTTGTCCTCCTGTCTCCCGCTGTCCTTTTTATCCGGCCAGTCCCGGTATTGCGGGTACGCTATTTGTTGTCCGCCGCGTAAGGCGGTAATTTTTGTATGAAAAAAGCGCCTCCTGCTAAAAAGCAGGGACGCTCTAATCAACTATTGCTTCTGTGGGGCTCCACGGTCTCCCCGTATCGCATTTTAACTGAGGGGCCCTTAGATTTACCCTCTGAAAAAATCGGACTCAAATCAGGAGCCTTCTGGCTCGCCTGAATATCGACCGCACTTCTTACATACCTCGAGGGCCTTATCCCAGTCAGGGACGGTATCGCCCTCAAGAAGAATATCGTCGGTAGCGATATTGCAAAGCTCCCAGCAATAGCCCCAGTCAATTTCCTTATTCAGTAAAGGGCACTTGACCTTATTTTGCTCGGACATGTTTCATCACCTCGTCATACAGCAGCTTGCCGCGTTCGTCCAGTTGACCGGCGGTACCAATCTCGCCGTTATTATCAAGGACTGCAAAGCCCCCACTTGTGTAGAAGGCGTATTGCGTGCCTCTGCGCTGTTTGAGCGCGAAGTCTGCGTTATCAATAATATTCTGAGTCCATTCTAAGGTTATACCGCGAGAAGCAAACCGTTTTTCGGCGTGCTCGTTCGCTTTGACGGCAACTCGACCCAGAGGCGGGGCGACCAGAGTTCCGGTCATTCGGATTTTGCCCTCGTCGTGAGCCTTGACCGCTTTATGCGCCGTCCAAAAGCGCTTATCGCTTGTGGGATTCGCGCCTTTATACCGGTAGTAGCCGGTAAGGTCCTTATAGTCTTCAGAATTATACTTTAACTGCTGAAAAGCTGCAAAGCTCTTAGGCGCGTCTGCGCCGAGTCGGGCCTTGTAGTTCTCATACTGCTTTTTATCAACAGTTTCATTATACCACATATTTTTGAACTTTTCCACGGTACCAGTGCCATAGGCGCCGTCTTGTCTCGCTTTCCAGTCCTTATATGTCATCATCCTTCGGAATATTGAAGCTCTCGCCGGTCTTCACGTCTCTCGCGAAGCGGTCTCCGAGGCCTTGCATATCCTCGTAGTAGGGGGCAGTCGTGCCACGGCACCACGGATGAAAAGGCGGCGCAGTAACGCCGACTTGATACTCACTCATCGGATAGACCTTACCATCAAGCCCTGCGCAGAGGCTGCAAGTCTCGTTGTCGAGGGGTTTCCACGATAACGTACCTCTCAACGCCGAGGTCTTTGAAGCAGTCCTTGCGGGCCTCGTTCGCAAAGGCTGCGCTCTCGGTCATAACCAGACGCCCAGCCTGCGACTTAGAGAGCAGATACGTAAATGTGGAACCGAAGCGCCGAGCAATTTTCCGGCCTTTTTTCTTATCCATGTGCAAGCCCTCCTTTGCCTGGTTTGGGGGCGCTTTGCCGCCTGTTTTTGGGAAACAGTCTCCAAATCCGGGCGGGGTTCCTGCGCCGGTGGATAAGGAATTGCCTTCGGCACGTTTCCTTTTCCAAAATGGAGCATAGTCCCCTCAATAACCGTGAGAAAACGGTGGGATTTTGCAAGGGCTTTTCGCATATTGGAGAAAAAAAAGCGCGGCCAGCCTCCATATGGAAGCTGACCGCAGCGTTTACCGGCACCGTATGAAATCCCGCAGGGCGTAGTTTACATTCTGCAAAAGCCCCAGCACCCGAACCGCCAGCATGGGAAGTCCAAAGGGGCTTAACAGAAACGCGATTACCAGCAGGATGATTCCGTTTTTCACAGAATAAGTGATAAGCACCGCCAGCCCTAAGAGGGCCACCACCGTCCCGGCCAGTCCGAGGATCAATGCGGAGATATGGAGCATCAGGACGCACACCCACACAAACACCGTCAGCACCGCGACCACCGGCGCAGCTAAAATCTTTAACAGTAGCTTCATTTCTTCTGGGCCTCCCATCGCTTTTCTAAGTAGGGCCTGCATCGCGCCTTGACCAGCCGAATGTCCTCCGGGGTCAGGCTCCGCACCCCCTTTGTCCGCTCCAGCTCGTAGTAGCTCTGGCAGTCCTCCAGCAGCAGATCAAACAATTCCTCCGGCGTCCGGCATAGCTTTCCGTCATCGCAAAAGGAAAAATCCCCCGGCCAGACAATCCGCAGATACCCGCGCTTTGTCAGCAGCACCTCTACTTCATCATCCGTTTCCAGATAGTCCTTGAAAATCTCTAAAACCTGTTCAAAGGTCAGCACACATCTCAGCTCCTTTCGATTGCCTATTCTCATTTTACTGTCTGCCGACAAACTCTGCAATGTTGTCACCGGCAAGAAAAAAGCAGAGGAGAACAGACCTATAACCGGCTGTTCTCCCTCCAAGTGTGGGGAACCAGGCCCCATTCACGAAACACGGCCCAGGCGGGACAGTATCTCGTTCATCTGCTCCCAAAGCTCCTGTTGTTTTTGGGAAATGTCCTCCAAATCGGTATCGTAAACATTCCCGGTCTGATGCACCCGGCGGGCCACCTGGTTGACATTGTTGCTGGTTCGCCGCAGGAGGGACAAAAGCTCCGAAAGTTCCGGCAGATCCAGCTTGACGATGTAGCCATCTATGGCCATCTTGCGAAGATAGGCCCCCAGGTTGTTGGTTCCAAGCTGCTCCATTTTCTGACGGATCAGCTCACGCTCATGCTCTGTGACCATGAAATGAAGCTGTACCGTCCGTTTTCGATGGGCCATCAACGCACCTCCCGTTCCGGCTTGCGCTTTTTCGCTGCGCCGGGGGCGGGCTTTTCAGGGGCTTTTTTCAGATTCTTTCGGACAGAACTTCTGGTTTTTCTCAAAGGCTGGCTTCGATCTTCCTCTTTGGAAATCAGCACGAAATGCCCCTTCCGGTCATTCAACCCGGAAAACGACATAGATTTGAAAGGCAGCATCACCATGAGCTTCTCCGTATCTTTGGAATTAGCCCTTGCCAGAAAGTCCGGTGAGATCTGCGCCATGAAGTGCGTCCCGTTGGGGCTGTTGGGTTCCTGGGGCTTTTGAATCTCTGAAAGTAACCGCGCCGCTTCGGTCTTGATCTCCTCATGGGAGAGCGGTGTGCGAAGAAGCTGTTCTCTCCGCACCTGGTTCAAAAAAATGTCCGTCAGGCCGGGATGGGATTTATCCACCACAAAGGAAGTATTGCGGTCATCCCCCCAGGCATCCGTATCCTCATAGACCGGAATCGTTCTTGCCCATACCTTATTGTCATGGGAGATGCGCCCATCCCAATCCTTATGCCGGACGGTATTTGCCAGGACATACAGCGTCCGATCCATACCGAAAGCGTCAATGACCTCCATCGCCGCCTCTTTTCCCAGGCGGTTATCACGGTAATGCTCGGAAATCGCCGCTTCAATCGCTTCCTTGCAGGCGATATTTGCTTTATGGGAGGCGCGGTACTGTTCCAGTTCCCCATGCTCGCGGGCGTAGCTGGCCGGATATGGGTAAACCGGCGTCTCCCGCAGGATGCGCCGGTTTTCTGCCTCCGCCTCGATCACGGTATTTGCCCGACAAACAATGGAATCATACACCGTATCCATGTAGTCGGTTTCCCGCTTTTCAAACTCTTTGAACACATCGCCCAGGGGCGCGGGAGATTTTAACAGGGCCTCCGCCTGGGTGCCTGTCAGGTTATGGTATTCCAATGACATCAGGATGTCCTCCCGGACAGTGTATTCATAGGTATGCTTCAAAATTTCCTCCGGCGGCTGTTCAAGCAGCCACTTCCGGTAGGTTTCCTGTTCGGCAAACATCTTCTGATAGAGCGCCGTATTCTGTTCTTCGTGTGTCATGTTATCTTACCTCCATTTCTTTTTTATGTGGCCTGTCCGGTGTCCCACGGACAGAAGATACTTTCAGTTTCTCCAAAACGGAGGGCCGTTCCGTCTTTGCCAGCCGCCTTGCGGCCTCCTGCTGGGGCGCAGGCCTGCCCGCATCCATATCCAGCAGGGTATTTAGCTCCGCGAGACGGGCGCTTTTCCGTTGCAGCTCCGCCTCCTGGGGGAAAGGCTTTCCCAGCTCCGCCTTTGCCGCCGCCTGTTGCTGGTACAGGTTATCAAGCTGGGCTTGCACCGCTTTCAGGCGCTCTGGCAGCGCAGCCAGGGCGTTGTCAATACGGGGCAGGTTGCCGCGCGCATCCGGGCCTAACTCAACCTTGTGGCTCATGGCCCCCTTTAAGGTCAACTGATGATGAAAGCCCTCAAAGGAGAGGGACATGGTAAAGCCCCGATAGGTTCCGATTTCCACGGCCTCGGTTCCCTTGATTTCCTTGCAGGCTTCCAGAATGGCGGCACCGGCGTTGTCCTTGTCGGTTAGGGTATCGCCGCGAATGAGCATCCCGGCAAATTCACCCTCTGGCGGCTGATGCGCGGCCAGTGTCTCCATATCCTTTTGAAAGCCCGCGATAAAGCCTTTGTTTTGCTCGATCTGCTCCGGGAAGTAGGTCAGCAGATTATCTTCCAGGCGGTATTGCTGGCTCTGGTGGTTGGCTTTTAAGAGCTTCAGCCTGGATACATCAATATCCAAGTCCATTTTTTCCTTGATGCGCGGATCACCGGCACACAGCGCCTTGATTTCCGCATAGGACAGCGCCGTTTCGTCAATATCATCGCAGGAGCGCACCGGCGATTTGGAAGTCATGATCTGGCTGATGAATTTCTGCTTGTTCTCCACGGTCTGCCATAAGTAGCTGTCAAAGGTTCCCTCGGTAACATAGCGGTAAACGTGGACGGTGGGATTTTGGTTGCCCTGGCGGACAATCCGGCCTTTTCTCTGTTCCAGATCACCGGGCCTCCAGGGGCAGTCCAGGTCATGCAGGGCAATGAGCCGATCCTGGACGTTCATGCCAGCGCCCATTTTGAACGTGCTTCCCATGAGAACGCGAACCTGTCCGCTGCGTACCTTTGCAAACAATTCTTTCTTGCGGGCCTCGGTATTCGCGTCATGGATAAAGGCGATTTCTCCGGGTGGGATGCCGCTGGCAATGAGCTTGGAGCGAATATCATCATAGACGCTGAACGGCGGCGCGGCGTCTCCCGGCTCGGTCAGCATTTCCAGCGCCCGAAGCTCCGGGCTGTCAAGCCCGCCTGCAGCTTTGGCCACGCGCTTGGAGGGTGCGGCCTTTGGCGTGGAAATGTCGCAAAATAACAAGCTGGGTCAGCTTATCCGCCTGCCCGTCCCGCCAGATCTGGAGGATGTTTCGGACGCATTGGTTGACCTTGCTTTCCGGGTCATCGGGCAGCATGGGATTTAAGATACGCTGGTCAAGGCCCAGCTTGCGCCCATCGCTGGTGATTTTCAGCATATTGTCCTGCCAGGGAGCCACCTTGCCGGAATGGACTTCTGCGGCCCGCTCGGAAAGCTGCTGCACCATTTCCTGCTGATGTTCCGTAGGCTGGGCTACTTCATTGTGGTACACCACCTCCGGCGTGGGGAGATGGAGCTGGTCGGCGGTCTTGATGTCCGCTGCCTCTTTCCAGAGCGTCATAAGCTCCGGGAGGTTGAAAAACTTTGCAAAGCGCGTCCGCGCCCGGTAGCCGGTTCCCTCCGGGGCCAGCTCAATGGCGGTGGTGGTTTCTCCGAAAGTGCTGGCCCAATTATCGAAGTGGGTCAGGTGGTTACGCTGGAGCATATCGTGCTGAAGGTAGCGCATCATGGTGTAAAGCTCGGTCATGGAATTGCTCACCGGCGTTCCGGTGGCAAATACCACGCCTTTTCCTCCGGTCAGCTCATCCAGATAGCGGCACTTTAAGAGCATATCCGAAGATTTCTGCGCCTCGGTGGTGGAGATACCTGCCACGTTCCGCATTTTGGTGTATAAAAACAGGTTCTTGTAGCTATGGGCCTCGTCCACAAAGAGCCGGTCAACGCCCAACTGCTCAAAAGTCACAACATTGTCTTTCCGTTCTGCCTTGTGGAGCTTATCTAACCTCGCCTCCAATGATTTCTTGGTCTTTTCAAGCTGCTTGATGGTGAACCGTTCCGCTTGGCTGGCCTTTAACTCCGACAGGCCATCCTCGATCTCCCAAATCTGTTCCTGAAGGAGCCGTTCCTGACGCTCGGCGGATACCGGAATCCGTTCAAACTGGCTGTGTCCGATAATGACCGCATCATCGTAATCGCCGGTGGCAATGCGGGAGCAGAATTTTTTCCGGTTGCGGGTTTCAAAGTCCTTTTTGGTTGCCACCAAAATGTTGGCCGAAGGGTAGAGACGCAAAAACTCCGACGCCCATTGCTCGGTCAGGTGGTTCGGCACCACAAAGAGGGATTTCTGGCACAGGCCCAGGCGCTTGCTCTCCATCGCAGCGGCCACCATTTCAAAGGTCTTGCCCGCGCCGACCTCATGGGCCAGAAGCGTATTGCCGCCATAGAGAACGTGGGCGATAGCATTGAGCTGGTGGGGCCGCAGGCTGATCTCCGGGTTGATGCCGCCGAAAACGATATGGCTCCCATCGTATTCCCGGAGGCGGCAGGCATTGAAAAGCTCGTTGTATTTCTGTACCAGCGTCCGGCGGCGTTCCGGGTCGCGCCATATCCAGTCCTGAAAAGCGTCCTTGATGGCCTGCTGTTTCTGCTGGGCCAGAGTGGTTTCCTTCTGGTTCAGGACACGGCGTTCCTTGCCGTCCGGGTCTTGTACGGTGTCATAAATGCGGACATCCCGGAGGTTTAAGGTATCCTCCAGGATGCGGTAGGCGTTGGCCCGTTCTGTTCCGTAGGTGGTATAAGCGGCCACATCACTAAAAGCGGGGGCGCTTTTTCCGGTGATGTTCCATTCAGCGGTGAACTCGGAATAATTGACCTTGATGGAGCCTCTTTGGTAATACGGCGTATCAAACAGCTCATACATAAACTCCTGAATATAGCTCTTATCCACCCAGGTCGCGCCCAGGCGCACATCAATCTCCGAAGCCTCCAGGTCTTTGGGCTGCGCCGCTTTCAGCGCCTCTGCGTTGACCTTGGCAGCGTCATACAGCGGATCGTCCGGTGAGAACGTTTCCAGCGCCTTTTCATATTTGCGGAGCTTATCCCGGACATTGCCGGAAAGAAATTCATCGGCGGTTTGGTAACTTTGATAACCACCCGGCCCCAGGTCAAAGTCCAGGAACACAACGCCCCGCAGCTCGGCGGCAAGGGCCTGTTCGTCTTTGCCGGTGAGGGAGGACATATACTCCATATCCACGCGGGCCTTTTCCGAAATGGAAACGGCTAACGCTTCGCTGGCCGTGTCCACGCTGGTCACAGCGGTATGCTGCTTGATGGTACGCTTGGTAAACATATCCGCTTTGCGCTCCAACCGGCCTTCTTCGTCCAGCACTTCCAAAGAGCAGAGCAGGTAATAGGAGCTGTCATCGGCAAAGGCCAGGGCGTTGCCTCGGTTGTTGATAAGGCCGTATTTGTCGGTGAAAGCGTCATAGAGCTGGTTCAACCGGTTCTGTTCCATACGGATGGACACCATATCGGCATCCCCTAACTGGAGGTCGATCAGCCGCTGCACACATTCCCGCAGCTCCACCAGACCTTTTACACGCGCCTTGGCGGTAGCGTTCAGATCGGGTTTCACCATACGGCTGTTTTCCCGGAAGTACACTTCACCGTCCACCACGGTATAGGAATAGTTTTTCACGTTGGGGTCAGCAGGGATAGAGGTATCAATGTCCTCGCCCTCGGAAAGCTCCGGCAGCTCGGCCTCCTGATACTGGCCGCGAATATATTTGACCGCATCGTGGAGTTGGTCGGCCAGCCGCAGGCTCTCAATGGGCGCAACGGTGTAGTCCTGCCTCCCGTACTGGGTGCTTTCTGATGTGGGTGTACCCAGCACCATTTCGGGGTGGTCGAGAAAATAGCGGTTGATAGCAAACCCATCCTCGTTTTCCCCCAGGTGTACCCAGTCCGGCTCTATGACAATGGGCCGGTCACGCTTTTGCAGAAACAGAATGTCCGAAACGACTTCCGTTCCGGCATTGGCCTTGAACGCATTGTTGGGGAGACGGATCGCGCCTAACAGTTCGGCCCGTTCTGCGATATACCGGCGCACTTCCGGGGACTGCTTATCCATTGTATAGCGGGAAGTGATAAAAGCCACCACACCGCCAGGGCGTACCTGATCGAGCGTTTTGGCAAAAAAGTAATCGTGAATGGAGAAGCCCAGCTTGTCATAGGCCCTGTCAGATACCTTGTACTGGCCGAAAGGTACGTTTCCAATGGCAAGATCGTAGAAGTCGCGCCGGTCAGTGGTTTCAAATCCCGCCACGGTAATATCCGCCTTGGGGTAGAGCTGCTTGGCAATTCGCCCGCTGATGGAATCCAGCTCCACGCCGTACAGACGGGACGCTGCCATGCTCTCCGGCAGGAGGCCGAAGAAGTTGCCGACACCGCAGGCCGGTTCCAGAATGTTCCCGGCAGTAAAGCCCATTTTTTCAACCGCCTCATAGATGGCCCGGATAACGGTGGGGCTTGTGTAGTGGGCATTTAAGGTGGAGGCCCTGGCCGCTTCATATTCCGCTGGCGTAAGCAGTTCCTTTAACTCGGCATACTCCGCCCGCCAGTTCTCTTTGGTCGGGTCAAAGGCATCTGCCAGACCGCCCCAGCCCACATACCTTGACAAAACCTCCTGCTGTTCCGGGCTGGCCTGCCTTCCGTCTGCCTCCAGATATTTCCAGCAGCTTAATGGCATTGATATTTGCTTGATACTTGGTCTTGGCACCGCCTACGCCCAGGTTGTCATCGGTGATATGAAAGTTTTGGGCGCTCCTGTGGCTCTCCGCGATGGAATCCTCATACACGGCTCGCTCGGCAGCTTCCTGATTGGGAAAAGCCTGCCATTCACCGTTTACCGGCACAGAAACAGGATTGCCGCCCCTTGTGGCATCTGTCTGAACCGCTTCCTGCTTCGGCGGGTCAGGCTCCGGTTCTTCGATATGCAGCCGCTCCACCACAATGTCATAGGGCAGGCCGTTTTTCGCTCCCGGATAGACCGCCTCTGTCTCTGTTGTGATTTCCGGCTGTGCAGCTTCTTTCTCAACGGGCCGGAACAGATGCGCGTTGCGCTCATCCTGGCGGAGATATTCTTCAAACTGCTCCCGATTGATGGTTTCATGGCTCCAGGAGTAAGGGCCGGTGTCAATGCGGACATCCACCTCACCGATATAGCCGATGGTGCCGGAGATCTCCCGGTCAGCAAAAGGCAGAGTGACTGTATCGCCCACCTGATAGGTCGGTACGCCCTCCAGGTGAACCGCCTCCCACTGTGCAGGCTCATGGGAAAATCCGTCCAGCTCCTGCTGATACAGGGCGCGGAGAAGCATCGCGGCCTCATTCCAGGACATAGAGCGTCTGGAATTGTATTTGTCATGGATGTCCACCTTCAGGCTGTTGGTGTCCGCATAGTAATCCGCCGTTTCGCCGGTGATAAACTCCATCGTTCCATCGCGGCCCGCGAGAGTTTCCGAAAGCCGCGAGGAAATACGGACATTGCCCTCGCCGGAGCGCAGCCAGCGGGAAATGTATTCTTTGTCCCGGTCAGTCAGCAGGCCGGAAGTCAGCACCTCCCGCAGATCGGCGTCCGCCTTTTCCAGATCAGCCACGAAAAACTCGGTGATGGGGCCGTTGCGGATGTCGTACTGCAATAGCTGTTCAAAGCGTTCTCTGCTTTCAGACCGGAATATCGGATAACGCTGGGCAGGGTCGCGGAGCTGCACATCAAATGTGCCGATGTTCTCAATGACAAAGGCGGTATCGTCCAGATAGACGGTATCGCCCACCTGATAGGCCGGGGCCAGCGGGTCACGGGCTGGGTTTTTCGTATCAGGAATGGCCTCCTGAATCTGCTCCCATTCCTCATCCGATACCGTAATGTCGATCTCATGGGTGGCAGGGCCATCCCCGATGGTAATGGTATCGCCCTGGCGGGTCACAGGCTGGCCGGACAGAACCGGCGCGGCGCTTTCAGCTCCTTCCTGGGCGATGTGCGCTGCATCGGCGGTCACTTGCTGAATGAAAGGATCACGCTCCAGGGCCTCCGGGTCAACCAGCTTGCCCCCCACAATACCACGCTGGGCCAAATCCTCCCGAATGGCCATCGGGTCAATATCGTCCAGATTGTCGTATTCTTCCTGGGTGTAGAAGCGATCTTCCTTGATGAGCTGGGCAATCTGGCGCTGCACCTTGGGCCAGGGTAAATCCGTAGCCGCGCCCGGAACCGGAAAAGCTGGCAGCTCATCGCCGTATTCCTGCTTCAGCCATGCCGCTGTACCTTTGTCGCGGGCATGGCCTTTCATATAGCGGACTACCGCCTGTTTGCTGGCAATATCCCCGTTCCATTCCTGGAGTGCAGCATCAATCGCAGCCTGGGTATCCATAGGCCGCGCCGGTTCCGGGGCAGGAGCTTCCTGCGCGGGCTTTTCTTCTACAACCTCCGAGGCCGGTGTTTCCGGTTCCGGCTTCGCAGGCGTACCGGCCTGGGGCATAGAAAAAGCGGAGGGCTGTCGGCTCTCCGCTTCGTCAATGGCTTTGATCTGTTCCTGCTCCGAAAGGAACAGGGGCAGGGTCAGTTGTATATAAGTTCCGTCAAGATCATTTCCTCGGCCTGGGCCTTGCAGTTGTTCATCAGGCCCACCCACTTCATCGGGTCGCTGGCTTTCAGGCTCTCGGTCACGCCCGCCGCTTTCATCAGCTCCGGCATCATCTGCTCTAAGCGCCGGTTCGCCGTCTCGTCGATCTCCTGAAGATGTGCGGTCAGGTTCCCGGACAGAAGAAAGTTGTTGTAAAGCACCGTCCGATGCTCCTTCAGATACCTCTTCCGTATCCTGCCGTATTTGCCCAGGGGCTTCACTTCGGCCTGTTCCTCCAAGGTCAGGTTGGGAATCTGATAATCCCCGCTCTGGATGTAAGTCAATTCGCTCATTCGTCTGGCTCCTTTCATATTCATAGTGCTTGATGGCTGCGCCAATCTGCCGAAGCACCTGCTGGCTGGACTGGCTGACCGCTGTGCCAAGGGCATTGACCACAGCAGGGGGGGTATTGAAATCAAAGATGCTTAAAAAGTCCTCATGGTCGAAATAGCTTTCCGGCTCCAGCCCGCAGCGGGACATCAGCGAGTAGGTAATGCTGACCGTTGCGGCGCTTCTGAAAGCCACTCCGATGTTGAACTCATCATACTCCTCCAGAAAACTATCGTCAACGATACGGAGAATGTCGCGCTGGTTCTCCGCCCAATATTCATCCGCAAGCTGTGCAGCCACTTTTTCAAGCTGGTCGGCAAGGCCATATTCACCGGAAATCTCATAAGCATCACGAAGCACAGCCGTAACCGTTTCCTCATGCTCCGGGCGGTATTGCCAGAGATAAAGCTGGCGGGCGTTTTCGCGCCCGCCGGTATCGGAAACATCAAACACATATCGAAGCCTCGGAACATCCCCGCTGTCATCAATGAGCGCGATCCCCTTGGAGCCGCGCCGCACATACCGCCGCATGGTGTTGTTCCAGAGGTCATATTCCGCGCAGGCGGTGGCGTCGGGCCGCTGGGCGAAAATCATCATCTGTTCCGGGAAAGGATATTTATAGAGCCGCGCCGCCGTAGTCAGAAAGGCCGTCCACCGCTGGTAGCTGCCTGTCAGCCCGGACGCGACGCTTTCGGCCATCTGTGTATAGCTTTGCAGTTTACTCGGCATCCGCATCCTCCTCATCTCCAAAATCCGGGTACAGCTCCAGCGCGTCAAATGCTTCATCGCTCATGCAGGAGAGCTTTTCCAGCGTGGAATCGGTGAGCATCAAAAGCTCCGTCTCGTCCGGTTCCAGATAGCCGCGCATCTCGGTAAGCGCCCCGATCAGGCCCTCCCGCGTCCCGGTGTTGTAAATGCACATCAAATTCATTTCCTCAAACGTAAAGTTTTCCATATCAAAGCTCCCTTTCTGCGCTCCTTTTGGGCGCTGCTTTTTTGTGTTCCTGCTTCGGCTTTGCTTTAAGTTGCTCCACCACAGACTTTTTCTTTTCCCGCTGTTCCCGGTGAACGGCATCGGCCAGATCCATGAGAGATATTGGCTGGCCTGACCGGGCCTGCTGTTCCAGCTCGGCAACCGTAGGCTCCTTGGGGCCATTGTTGATGATCCCGTCAATCATGCCGTAATCATCCTCTAGCATCATTTCTGCATTTCTCAGCGGATTGTCCTGGGGAAGAAAGCCGGAAATCTCCTGAAAGCCAAAGCTGTCGCAGTAATGGCAGGATACCACGCCATTTTGCTTGACCGCAATGATGTCGCTGACGCTCATAGACGGGTGGTGGTAATCTGCCGGATGATGAAGATTGAATTGCTCATACAGGGCCTCCAGCGTCCGTCCGGTACTTCCGTCTGCTGTAAGCTCTCCGGTGTAAACCAGATCATAGTTAGCACGTTCCACCGTCAGGCCATGTGATTGCAGCCAGTCCATATTCATAAACCGGAGGCGCTGCGGGTCATCATCTTTCACCTGATAGATGGCGAAGCAGTCTCCCTCATGGGCCAGAAAAGCCGCCTCCCGTTCCTCCTGGTGGTCGTGCCGCTCCATGATTTTCTCATGGAACAGCGGACTTGCCTCCCATTCCTCACGGGAAACGGCAAACAGAATCTCCGGGGCCTGGGTGTCAAAGTCCTCCCCGGTCAAAAGAGCATTTCCGCGCTGCCTCCGTCCACAATGGCATAGACCGTCAGCTCCTTGTCGAACAGCTCCATTGCCTGCTCTTTGGAAAGGGGCAGCATATCGCCGTCCAGGTAGCCGCAGGCTTCCAGATCAGCCACGCTCAGAGTTTCATCCGGCATGGGGTATTCATCCAGGGCCTGCTCCGGTGCATCCGGCAGCATGGACGCGGGCGGTGTTTCTGCATCAGTGGACACTTCTTCCTGCTGTACCGGCATTTGTCCGGCTTCCAGCCACCCGACCGCTTCATTAGAGGGAATCACGCCGCTGTTAAGCTGTCCGGCCATTTCCTCGCACAGCTCTTTTGTGCCGTATCCAACAATTTCGGCCCCAATGGAACCGCCAGGGGTGGAATCATACGCCTGGATATAGTAGCGGTCATGTTCGCCGGTGGCGCGGGGATTGGCGTGTGCCATGTAACTTTTTCTTATATCCTCCTGCGCCGGTTCCGCCGCTTGTTGCTGGAGCTGCTGGACAGCCGCCTCCTGCAAGGTTTCGATCATCGCCACCGGAGCATATTTGATAGACTGAGAACCGATGTTGTGCATCTCACATATCTGCAAACAGGCGGTGGAAAACGGAAGTTCCGGCGCGTCAAGCTGTCCTCCGTCCAGCTCCCGCAGGGTATTGATGTCATAGAGAGTGTAGTCATAGCCGTTTTCGCTGGTCTGGAGGTGCAGATATACAGCATCATCCAGCGCATAGAGCTTCTCCGCCTGCATCGTTGCCGCGACCTCGGCAGGAACCAGACCGCTTTCTTTGATCTGCTCCGGGGTCAGGGCCTGGGGATATTCGATATAGCCATACGCCTCAATCCGGCTGTTTTCATACAAATGAAGCTCCGGTGTCTCATGTACTTTGCTTCCATCCATCGCCGGGTAGGTGCCGTGGCCTAATGCCTCCTGGGTAATGTAATAGCGGTGCGGCGGTTCAATCTGGCCCGGTTCCGGCAGGGGTAAATCGCCCAAAGCCCAAACATCCTTGTAGCCGATCAGCCCCGCATTAAGCTGTTCCAGGATTTTGTCACATTGTTCCCTGGAACCGGCGAAGATGATTTCCCTTGGAACCGGCTCTCCATCCGTGGATTTTTCGTATGCCTGGATATAGCTTGCCTCCTGACCGTTGACCGCCTGCGGGTTATCGTGGACGCGATAGGAAAGCTCGGCCTCCCGTTCACGTTCCAATTTATCCAGCCGGTACAGTAAAGCCTCGGCAGACGGTGCGCCCTCCAGTCCAGACATATAGGAAAGGCGATCCCGCAGATTGGAAAACTCACCATGATGCAGCTCATGGGCAAGGTCAGCCACCGTCTGTTCTTTGGAATCCAGAGAAATGGGATGGGATGTCACTCCGTCCTGATAAAGCCGATCCATGTATTCATACAAATCAGCGGCAAACAGTTCAATAGAATCCACCTCTGGAATGACCTCCTGCTGTACGGTCAAATCAATGCCGCGCTCCTTGCAAATCTCCAGGAAGTGCCGGTCAATATCGGTAATCAGGCCGTTGGCGGTCTTTTGAATGGTTTCCAGGCTGGCCCTAAGCTCCGGCAGCTCCTTTCCGCTGCTCCAGTTGGCGATATAACCGAAGCTGTTCTCGCCGGTTTCAATGCCATAATACTGGCACACCGCATAGGAGACGCTTTCGGCCTCCACTTCCTCGGTATGCCGGTCTTTGGGCTTGGGCGGTTCTTTTGTGTCATCACCGACAGCGGCGGCAAGGCGTTCTTTCTCATAGTTGTGGAGCTTGGAATGGGTGATCTCATGGATAGCGGCGCATACCGTCTGTACCTCGCTCATATCGTCCCGAAGGGTGATGCTCTGATTCTCCGGGTCAAAATAGCCATCCATAGCATCCTGGATAGACCGGATTTCCAGCGGCATAGGGGAAGCACGCCGCAGGGCCTCCATGAAAATCTCGTAATTCCGCACGCTGCCGGTCAGGTCGCTGGCAAGCTGGGGGAGGGGCCTGCCCTCGGTCTGGGAAACATCGAACACGGACACCACCTTAAACCTGGGGATGGAAATTTCTTTTTCCTCCATAACTGCGTTTCCGTTCTTATCCAACACGGGAGCTTTGGTATCCGGGTCGCGCTTGATTTCCTCAATTTTTTTTCTTGTAGGGAGTGGGCGCGATGATCTTGATACCCTTTTCGCCCCGCTTTACATGACGCCCGAACTGGTCGCGCCATTTGTTAAAACCGGCCACATGGGTAGCATGGGGATTTTGCAGATGAATGAGCGTGATGTTGTTGACAGAGTAGCGGTGAAAGCGGGACATCACACGCAGATACTGCATATATTTCTCGCTTTCAAACAGCTCTTTGATTCCCTGCTCAATGCTTTCAGTGATTTCCCGCAGCCGTTCCTTATTGGTCTGCTTCGGTTCAGCCATAATTACATCTCCTTTCCTGGCTTAAAATAGGGATAACGGTTCCAAAGAAAAAAGCGCCCCGGCGCAGGAGTAAATCATCCTGTACCGGGGCGCAGCTCTTATTCAGTTTTGGAGCCTGCGCCCCTTTTGGGGGGCCTGATGCCGCCGCCTTTGCCCGCTCACTGGCAGCGGCGCGGCGTTTTTTCGCTGTACGGCTCCCGGATCAGCACACAGCCCTTTGGAACAAGATAGGTGTTGGGGCCGTCCGGTCTGATCTGCTGGGGTATTCTTTCATCAGGCGGGCCAGCTTTTTAAGAGCTTCGGGTCATGGGTATAGACGCTGGCGGTCTGCTCGGCCTGATTGTAGAGGATAATGGTTTCCTGCTCGTATCGGGATAATTCCATAGGCCGCGCCTCCATTTGGACTTGCGCCAGACGCAAACTCCAGCTTGAAATTCACATATTTATTTGCCGCCGTCATCGTCCAGCACCACCACGGCATCGTAGGTCTTTGCCGCTCTTTTCCGAATAGCAGCCGGAAAGCCTTGCCCGTCCACT
>VOFK01000678.1_pt1 | contig 15939 bp, 18 predicted proteins | sample 5384121 | NCBI WGS metagenome assembly VOFK01 (sample SAMN12384730, study PRJNA508395) | human gut metagenome | isolation source: healthy gut J | host: Homo sapiens
CTCCATTTGACGCTTCGTTCGGTTACGTATTGCTGCCTCGCTGGATATTCATTACATGATGAATTACATACGGCAGTTCAGCTACGAATGGAACACCTACAACAACCCCGAACTGGATGTGCCTACCCAGTTCTCGCACGATCTTTTTCGTGAGCTACAATTTCGGCAGGAAGTCGGAGTTCACGGTCTCGGCCGAGTGCACCAACATTTTCAACGCCCACCTGTACGACAACTTCAAGATGCAGAAGCCGGGACGCGCCTTCGCCGTCAAATTCGGATATAATTTCATTAAATAACAAATACAAGTGCAAATGAGAACCGATTTCAAATTTTTCAGCTTAGCTTTGTGCGTATGCGCTCTGGGGAGCGTGCAGCGACGATGACCCGATTCGACCGGGACGGGCAGCAGCGGCAGTTCCGATAAGCAGTACGTGGTAATGAGCGGATCGGGAGAGAACAACGGCGCATACTTGCAGACGACCGACGATCCGACGACCGGCAACGCTCGACCCTGCAAATCCCGACGGGCGCATCTTTTTTCAGCGGGAACAATCCGGACTTCGTAAATTATAACAACGAGATCCTCATCGGCATGAACTACCCGTCGCAGGGAGGTTCTTCTTCGGACTACATCACGATGGCCTGGAAGCTGGTGGACGGAAAGCTGACCCAGCACGGAGGCGGCGTAGCTCTGGACGGAGACGTGAAGGCACGCGGTATCTTCAAGAACTACCTGATCGGCATGTCCGACCAAGCTACCGACTACGACCATTACGAACGTGTGAAGTTCATCGAGTTGAACAGTTTCGGCGCAGCCGTAGTGGACGGAATAATCGACTGCGACGACATGTCCAAGGAACCGCAGAGCCAGATGGAAGGCGAAACATGGGGCGTGGGCGACATCGCCGAGTTCGGCGACTATGTGCTGCTTCCTCATACAGTACCAAGCACCTGGTAAAAGACGGGGCCAGCGGCGCCAAAGCGAAAGCGACTTACAGTACGGATTTGGCAAACAACCTCTATTTGGGCGTATATGAATTCGACCCCACCGACGCGGACAAGGAATACCTGAAATACCAGAACATGATTGTCCGCAAGAGTGAGGATCATGTCGGCGAGGAGGCCGGACAGATCAAAGGCAATCTGCGTTCGCGCACGGAGACCGGCATCGAAGTGTTGGGCGACGAGATTTATCTGTTCTGCCAGGGCTCCAAAAACTCCGGCAGGATTATCCCGACGTTCCGTCGGCCGTATTGCGCATCAGCGGCAACAGTATTCAGAACGGCAAACCGGTGGCTATCGACGACGACTATTATGTGAATCTGACCGAAGTGACCGGACACTACATGTGGAAATGTTTCTACATCGGCGGCAACAAGTTCTGCCTGCAACTCTATACCGAAAAAGGAACGGCAGGGTTCGTGGAAGGATCGCACAAGGCCTTCGGTATCTTCGACGTGAAGACCGAGCAATATACTCCGGTCACCGGCCTGCCCGATGCGGACCTGATCTACGATATTGCTCTGGCATACGCCGCGGATACGGACAACAACACCATTACGTTCGAAGTGGAGACTACCGACAGCCAGCTGCCGGCCCTCTATACCATCGGCAAAGACGGGGTGGCTAAACGCGGTATGGAAGTCGACACGGAATCGATCAAAGGTGTAAGCCTGTTGAAGCAGAAATAAACACTCCGTCGTGCACAATGAACAAGGTATTTCGGAAAATACATCTCTGGCTCTCTGTCCCCGTCGGGTTGATAATCACGGTTATCTGCCTCACGGGGGCAGCCCTCGTTTTCGAGCGGGACATAACGGAAAGCCTCGATCCCGAACTTTACAAGGTCACGTACACGGAAGGGAACGCTCCGCTGCCGCCGTCCGAACTGGTCGCCGCTATCCGCCGGCAGGTTCCGGATTCGCTGGAACTGCTCTCCCTGCAACTGCCCGGCGAACGGGATGGCGTCTGCATGGCGACATTCAAGGGTACGGGAAAGCGTTCGCTGAGCGTGAACCCCTATACCGGAGAGGTGAACGGGTGGACCAAAAGCTACCCTTTCTTCCAGACCATGCGCAAACTGCACCGGTGGCTGATGGACCCGCCTGCCTATAAAGGGGCGAAGTCAGCCGGCAAGGTTATCGTGGGCGTCACTACCCTCGTAATGGTTGTCATCCTCGTCTCCGGCGTCGCGATATGGGTTCCGCGTACCCGCAAGGCATTGAAGAACCGCCTGCTCGTGTCGTGTACGAAGGGATGGCGGCGCTTCTGGTACGACAGCCATGTTTCGCTGGGCATATATGCCACCCTGTTTCTGCTGGTCATGGCCCTGACCGGACTTACCTGGTCTTTCCAATGGTATCGCACGGCGGCTTACGGTCTGTTCGGGGTGTCGACGGCCCGTCCCGCCATGTCCGCTCCGCAACAGCGGGGCAAGGAGAAACAGGATAAAAAGCCGGAGTTCGATTATGCGGTATGGGACGCCGTGGTATCCGAACTGCAAGTCCGTTATTCCTCGTACGCCTCCATCTCGCTGACGGCAGGGAAGGCACAGGTAAACAAGCCCGGCAATATGCGCAGCAGCGATACGGCGGCATTCAACGCTCGAACGGGGGAGATCACGTCTGTAACGGCTTACGACGATATTCCCAGAGCACAGAAAATGAAGGGATGGTTCTATGCCTTCCACACCGGCTCCTGGGGCGGCATGACGACCAAGGCGCTCTACTTTCTGGCAGCCTTCATCGGCGGAATACTGCCTCTGAGCGGATATTATTTGTGGTTGAAGAAAAAAAGACGGCCTTCGAGAAAAAAGGCGCTGTAACCTGTGTCTTTTAACGGGGAGACGGCCCCTGAGTTCGAAAGATTCATTCCGTCGCTCCAATTCCGAAGCGGGCAGCCTGTTTCCTAGCAAGGCCGAATGGCAAAAACTCGGTTTCGTCTTTTAGTCGATTACGGTACGCCACCGCCGGTTTCCGGCGAAACTACCGGTAGGATTCTGACTGATATAACCCTCCGGCGGATTTACCTGACAGACTCATCCCGGCTGCGGTTCTCTCAGCCGGGATGGATTTTTACATGCCGGAGTACATCCGCTGATTGCATGATGCGACCGCACTGTCTATTGTCAGAAAGACAGCGTTTTCCCGATACCCGAGGTCGTAGCGCTCGATGCGCCGCCTTTCGGTGCGTTCACTTACAAAGGGGCCTTGAACCCACGAATTGCAAATGCAAACCCGAACAAGCAATATGAGAAGTCGTTTTCCATAGGACAGACCGTATTCCGGTCTGCAAAATCAAAAAACGCCGGAAGAATCCGAAAACTCTCCCGGCGGCCCTCATCAACGAATCTAAAACGGATTTTTCATTCAGCGGTTGTACTCAGTGCGGAGTACATCCTACCGTCTTCGTCTATCGCAGCCCATGACCGACGACACCGCTGCCGAAGGCCGCTATCACGATGACTCGATTCGTGTATTCGATGCTCAATCGTCGATGTCTATAACGTTGAATTGATTGTCGAATTTGATCTCCAAACCGTTCGACAACTCCACCTCCCACGTGTAGGCGTTGCGGTCGATCTGACGGATGAACTGCCCGGGATAGTTGCTTCCGGAAACGAAGGTTTGGATAGGCTGCGGGACGATGGATGCAGGAACAGGGCTGTATTTGCGCCCGACGCTTTCCCACTGCCCGTCGCTGCGGAATTCGATCTCCGTACGGTCGGTGTAGACCACCTCGTACTCCTTGCCCGTGTATTTCTGCTCCTCGACGGCATATGCCACCGTGAGATCCTTGAAATGCGCGGAGAGGAACTCCTGCGCCGCCTGCGGGAGCTTGTCCACGCTCGTGGGCTTTTCGCGGCCGTCGGCATACGCCGCTCCAAACATCGTCGTCATAAGGAACAGGGTCAAAAATGTCTTTTTCATCGTTCTTTTTGTTTATTTAGTTAGACAATCTCTCGCTGCAAATATTGCCCCCGATTTTGAAAGGAATTTGAAATACGACAATTTATATAACCGTCTGCAAAAAAAACAAGCGGCCGAAGGTCAGAAGCGGCCCCCCCGAAACAGCGTCTCAGGGAGGGGGGGGGGCAGACGTCGGGAAGGCCCCCGCGGTATAGGCGGACAACGGGAAATGCCTGCCGGGAAGACTTCTTCTCCGGCAGGCATTTTCGCTACGTGCGAGGCCGCATTACTTCTCGGAATGGCTGCGGAAATACACCTCTCAGGCGTCCTGACCTATGGTGCAGACCTCGATCCGCTGAATCGGCATATAGCTGCCCGGCACGCTGCTTTCGGTATACGTGCCTCCGTCTTCCAGACAGACGATCTCCATGTAGAGGAGGCCGATGTGCTCGCCGTCTGCCGTTCCGGAATGTTGACTGAAATCGTTCGGATTCACATAGTAGACTCCTTTGACATATCCCTCGTCGTAGTCCGCACCCCAGACGACGTGCTGGTGTATTTTTCCTGCGGAGGCATGTCCAGTCCGATGGCCATATATCTTCCTCGAAGGCTCTGGTGATGAACTCGGCGAAGGCCCCGCGGGAAACGGCCTGGCGTCCGCCGATGGATACCTTTGAACTTTTCGCTGGCGCCGCCGACGTTGTCGTCCACGATATGCCAGACATATTTGCGGCCAACGGCGGACATCGGCTCACTCGGCTGGCTGAAAATAAAACCGTTCTTTTAGCAATTTCAGGCGTAAAGCCTTTTATCGCGTCTTCAAAAATCGGGGTTTTCATAAAATTTAGGAATTATTTTACCATATCCAATTTTTTCGCCACATTTACGAAATACAGCGATCCGAAGCGGCTGTACGGTTCTTATCGCTATCTGCCGTATTCTTTTAAAGCCGATAAAGCCGAAATTGACGATTTCTTTCAAATCTGCATTTTTCAGTCAAGAACAGTTCAACAAATAAGCGGGGCCGAATTTAACTTCCGGCCCCGCCTGTCTGGATTCGTCTATCCGATTCCTGTCCGTTACATGGAGATATCCCCGTCGACGGTTTCCCTGATCTTCCCAGCCGCCGATCTGGGAGCCTTCCACGACGATACCGTCCTTGCCGAAAGTCAGGTTCAGCGTCAGGCACTTGCCGCCGTCGAGCGCGGCAGGAATCTCCTGCGTCGCATTCTTCAACACCTCGTTCAGTCCGGCGAGCGTGTGCTCTACGGTCTTGCCTCCGATCTCGATTTTGAGCGTCACCTCTTCCGAGGTCTGCGGCACGAGAAGGAAACGGACGGCCTTGCCCGCGGCTTCGAATGCAGCCGTCTTGTCGGCGGTCTTGCTTACCGTCGCGGCAGCCATGTTCACCTCGCAGGAGGACTTCGCCGTGCAGGTGGTCTTCACCGCTTCGAGCTGCTCCTGCGTATAGGTGCCGTCCGAAGCGTAGTTGATCGCCAGCTTGTGCATAGCGTGCTTGAACGCCAGATTCACCTTCGTGTCGGCGCTCTTGGAGACCTTCATGGCCGGAGCCAGCAACAGGTCCTTGTCCGCGGCGGTCGAGAGGTCGAAGGTGAATGCGGTGCCTTCGGCCGACTCGGGTGCCGGATAGCAGCCGGCGAAGGAGGCTTCGGTCGTACCCGAAGGCAGGCCCAGGTCTTCCCAGTAAAGCGCGGCCCCGCCGATCGTGTACTCTTTCCGCACGGCCTTGCCGCCGCCCGTGACCGTCAGGGCGATCTTGTCGCCGTCCTGGAAATAACCCGAACCGTCCTCGTTCAGGTGCGGCGCGCGCGTCAGTGCCTCGATACCCGCCGTAACGGTGATCTTCCCTCGCCCGGCGCGGGCTTCGTCTGTTCTTTGTCGTCGTTGCAGCCTACCAAAACCAGCAGGACGGCTGCAGTGAAAAACGTCTTGTTCATAATCTCTCGTATTTATGAATCCAATCTATTGCTGTTTCCTTAAAATAATTCAATGCGGGTCAATCTTCGGGCTGGACGTCGGGGAACGCCTGCCGCCAGATGTCGCGATGCAGGTCTGCCACACCCAAAGCCGTAATTCGGATCGAAGTGCCCAGATAAGTCTGATCGTTCAATCCCATTATATCGTCCTTTTGATAGGTAACTTCTTTACGGATACAGGCGGCTCCCAACGGATCCTGATCACCGAAGTTATTGTCTGCGTAATAAATATAACCGATATATCCTTCATCGTCGAACTCCGCGCCCCAGATCGTCATGGCATGGTTGCCGTCGGTCGTGAATTCAAGCGCCTGACGGTTTTTCAGAGCATGTTTGATGATGCTGTTGAAACGCGATTTCGACATGGCCCGGTTATCCGTATAAACGACATCGGTTTTCTTAAACACCCTGCCGAAATAGCCCGGGCAGTCCAGCATGGTCGGATTGTCGATGCCAGACGTATTGGCATTGAGTCCGGTGATGAACCAGCTTACCCCCTCTCCGGCCCCGCGGTTCTGAAACGTGTCGATGAAGAGCCGAAATATCGCACTCTTCGATGCGGGAGAAAAGTCGGCCGAAGGACGCGGATACTTTTCGAACTCCGGCTCATTCCGTATCTGGCATCGTAGGCTGCGACATACTCCTTGTTGCGGTCTATCCACCAGTGCAAAATATTGGAAGAAGCACCTGCCCAACACATGTATCCATCTTCGGCATCATCCTTCCAGTAGGTTTTGTTGACGTCGTACCAACCGCAGCCTTCGCCCCACGGCAGCTTCAGGATTCTGTCGTCGTGCCGTCGCTCAATGATACACATACTTGACCCATACGTTGGGTGTGTAGTTGTCAATAGGATTGCCCGGCGAAACCTCGATGACCGTTTCCGGGTCATACACGGGCGAATCGATGCCGTAGAGCCACAACTTCTTGTTGCGGAACTCCTCGTCCGGTTCAAGGCCCGGATCGGGTTCCGGACCGGGCTCCACATTCCCGTCCGTCAGGCGCAGGTCGAGCGTCGTAGTTTTGCCCGCTTCGAACGATTTCGAACCGCCGATTTCATTCGGAGCATCGAACGTTATCGTCTTTCCTCCGGCATGGATGCGCAGCCAGCCGTCGCCCGAAGTGTAGGGCGCGAGTTTCTGCGGAAAGAGAAGCGCCGTGAACTCCCCCGCCGTCTCTCCGGCGTGCGGCGTAATCCAGACTTCGTCCATCCCGGGGTCTTGCGGAGTGCCCGTGAAAAGCGAGAACGAGCCTTCGTTGCGGTTGCGCACCTCGACCGAGAGATCTTCGAGAAGTTCCCCGTCGGCACTTGTCAGACGGATTTTCAGACGGTGCATCCCATGTGCAAACGGCAGTTCGATGCGATTCGACACCGTCGACAAGTCGATTTCCCGGTGCGCCCAAAGCATGTCCGACTCTGCGTAGCCCTCGCCGCTCTGGTCGGCCGCGACCGCATGGATGTGCCGGTTCTCCTCCGGACGGACGTCCTCGCGGGCCGGATAGTAAGCCGAAATTTTGCCGTCGCCCAAGTCGCTCTTTTTCAATTTCGGCCTCCACGCGCCGTTCTCACGTGTAAGAACGAAATGCTGCGAGGGCGAGCCGAATACATAGAGACCGATCCGGTCGCCGTCTTCGAACGCCCCGCTTCCGTCCTCGCCGATCGCGGCCCGCGCGGCGGACAGATCGAACACGAATTCCACCTCTCCGTCGGGAGCGGCGCCGAGACCCTCGGTCGCAGGATCGCTCTCGCTGCATCCGGCCATAAGAAGAGCCGCCCCCCAAAGGAGCAGGACGGTCTTTCGTAGGATGTCCTCAAACAATCTGCTCATGATATTATCCATAGAACTCTGCGACAAAGATAGTGTAAAATCCCTCTCCCTTCCAAACGGATTGCTTCCGCAGCGAAGGGTCGATCTACACCATTTTTCAGATGGATTGCGTCTTCGTACCCCTAAAAGCACGTAATATCGTCATGCAAAGCGCACTGCAATTTACCGAGGCTCTCGACGAGGAACCGGTTCAAAAACAGAACTGCGACCTGAAAGGAATCCATCCGTTCCGGAATATGCCCGACCGCAGGGAACGCACGGTATTTACCAACGTCGTTCCTAAATCAGACAGAACGACAGTAAAACGCTCTCGCACCGAGCCCATATAAGATTACAGCAAGTCGAAACTTTATGCCGGGGCCGGAGTTTACCCTCTTATTTCCGTCCGGGATTTTCAATCAAAAAACACTTCCGAAGCTCGCATTACCAATTGAATAGTACGGAGAGTATCCACGTATTGCGCAAGGGGGATGAACTTCCGGCCAACAGATAAGCGGCGTCCGCCGCGACATATTTCCATCGAAGGCCGGCGCCGGCCGAGCCGTAGCGGTATTCTCCCGTACTGCGATCCCCCATGCGGTAACCTCCTCGCAGGGCGAGTATTCCGAAACAGCGGTATTCAGCACCGAAACTTCCCGACCAGCCTCGGGTTCCGAGGGGCCGCAGGCGGTATTCGGTTTCGGCGGTCAGCGTCAGGCCGTGCGCTTCTGAAAATCCGAGTTCCGCGGCTGCGCCCGCCTTCAACACCCACGGCAGCTGACGGTTTCCTGCGCCGCGTAGTCGAGGGCGCCACCGACGTTGGCAGCCTGAAAACCGAACGTCACGCGGTGCGAAGCGGCCACTGCATGCCGGTAAAAGAGTCCGGCATCGACGGCGAACGTCTGTGCAACGTCGTCCGCTCCGGGCTCCGAACGGACGTAACGCGCCGTAAGGGCCACGGACAATCCTTCGGCAACCGTTCGGGAGTAGCCGACGTCGAAGGCCATGTCGTGCGGTTCCAGCCGTCCGAGCACGTTGCCCTCTTCGTCGGTTCGTTCCGAACCGTATTGCGAGAAATAGCGGAAGGAGGCTGAAACGGCCTGTTTGCCGTCGGGTTTGAAATAAGGACCGCCGCCGTGTGCAGAGCCGTTCGGGGCGTCAAGTCGCGCATCCACGGCAGATAACTGTAACCGGCGCCGAAGCGCTCCTCCGAAAGGCAGCTGCGCCGCGTTGCGGAGGGCCGAAAAAAACATCGGCTGAGAGTGCGACGCCCGCACCGCCCATCGCCGCGCTGCGGGGGCGTCCGGAACGACGGACAGGAAAGCGGCGGCGTTTTTGAGCCGTACCGGCGAGCGGTACCGCAAGCAGAGCCGCTGCGATGAGTATGTTGCGAAAAAAGGACTGCATCTTTTTCAGGTTTTAGAGTTTGACGATGGAGCGCGTGAGCGAACCGCCTTCGTATCGCAGTTCGATCGTATAGGTTCCGCCCCCGAGCGACGAGATCGACTACGGCGGGAGCGGTCGGAGCGATCCGTACTTCGGCGGCGAACGCCCTGCGTCCCGCAGCATCGTACAGTGTGACGCGCAACGCCCCTTCGACGTCGCGCCCCATGCGGATCGACAACCGGTCGCGGACGGGATTGGGATAAAGATCGACCTCGCGCGAATCGTCGCGGCACATCACGGCGAAGGTGTCGCGTCCCGCGAGACCGCCTTCGTCGGTCGCCACGACGGTCACCTCCGAACGGCCGTAACGCAGCGGCATGATCCGGTAGCCCGAAGCGACCGGTTGGAGATAGAGCATCTCCTCGTCGTATTCGAGCGCATAGGCAACCGTCCCGGGCACCTCGTCGTCGAAACCCTGCGACGGTGTGAACTCCGCCGTCTCCCTGCATCGAACCGAGATAGACCGGCCGGAATCCGCCGGTGGCCACCGGCGGCTGGTCGGGCAGCAGCGTGAAAATCGAAATCGGCCGTATCGGAAGCGCCGAAACTGTCGCTTACCGAAACATGCGCCGTATAGTTCCCCGGGGTGCGTTTGTAATTGAAGATGTCGAGACAGAGGCGGTCGCCCTCCTTGCGGATCGCAACGGCGCCGGAAGGATCCTGCAACTCGCAGGTGAAACCGTGGCTATCGGGATCAAACATGGTACCGCACCGTTTCGGTGCGGTTGTAGAACCGACCCGCACCTCCTCCGTGCTCCGAGGATCAGCGCAGGCGGCGTGTTGGCCGGCGTGCCGAAGGAAATGACCGTCGTCTCAGAACGATTGCCCCAAGGATCGACGGCGACGATGGGCCACCGTGTAGCGCGTCTGTTCGGCGATATCGGTCAGCACGTAGGTGATCTCGTCGCCCGCCTGCTTGTCGCGCACGGGGATGACGACCGATTCCGCCCCCTCGGGCAGATCGTCGGGATCGGGATTTTCCAATGTTCCCACGCGCCACATCAGAATGAACGAATCGGCGCGTCCGTCGTCGCCGTCGGCCGGAACGCTCCACGTCAGTTCGACCTCGCCCGCCGTATCGCTGTGCCGCAGATCGGCGACGGGATCGGGATCGATGCCCCCTGTCCATCGACACGGCCAGATAAGCGTCCACGAGTCCCGAACCCAGCCGTCCTTCGTAGTCGGGATTGTAACTGTCCACCTCGTGCACGCCCCTTTCCAGATAGGAACGCAGCTTGTCGGGCGTGAACCCTGGACCGCCGTATTTCGCCACGGCCAGCGCCGCGATGCCCGAAACGTGGGGACAGGCCATCGACGTCCCCTGCATGTAGCCGTAGGCGTTGCCCGGAAGGGTGCTGTACACGGCGTATTCGTCGCCGTAACGACCCTCGTACTTGTAGGAACCGCCCGGAGCGGCCACGTCGATCCACTCCGAAAAGTTCGAGTAATAGCTCTTGCGATAGTCGGGCGCCAATGCCGACACGGAAAGCACCCGCTCGTAACAGGCGGGATAGCTGCGGTAGTCGCGCTCCTCGTTGCCGGCCGCGAAGATCACGATGCCGCCCTTCATCGGCCCGACCTGCACGCCGTTCTCGTCGAGACCGGCGTATTCGATGAAATAGTCGATGGCATCCTTGGTGATTTCGGGCATCTCGTAGACGTTGGTGTATCCCCAGCTGTTCTGACTGATGACGGCTCCCGCGTCGGCGCCGTATTTGAGCGCCACGATCTCGTCGCCGTTGTCGTTCCGGTTCTCGGTGAACATCTGGCAGCTGATTACCCGCACGCCAGAGTGCCCGCCGCGACCGCCGGCGACACCGCAAACGCCGATACCGTTGCCGTTCTCGGCAGCGATCGTTCCAGCGACGTGTGCCGTGTTCGACCGGCGTGATGCGGTTCGATCCCATCGGATAAGCAGAAGAATAGATGAAATTCCAGCCGTAGATGTCGTCGACATAGCCGTTCCCGTCATCGTCCACGCCCTCTTCGCCGTAGAGCTCGGCCCAGTTGCCGACATTGCCGACGAGGTCTTCGTGCGCATAGTCGATGCCTCCCTCCGTCTACGACCGCCACGACCACGTCGTTCGATCCGGCGGTCACCTCCCACGCCCGAAACAGATTGATGTCGGCTCCGGCGACGGCATCGGGCATCGATCCGTCGTTGGAATAGTGCCACTGCTTCGCAAGCCCCGGATCGTCGAACGGCAGCGAGGCGGTTCTCGTCGCGGCAGGCAACGGAGCCGCGACGGCCCGCTCGGACCCGATACTCCGGATCGCATAGACCGGCTCGACGCACCTCGATCCCTTCGAGCCGCGACAGATCGAGCGTCGCCCGCGTCACGGAACGCAGAAGAATCGAACCAGACGTCGTACCAGCGATCCAGTCCGGCACGGCGCGTGCGCGCCTCGAAGCGACCCGCCGGCGGAAAGACGCGCTGCATCCGCGTGACGCCGAGCGCCGCGATGGTGCGGTCCAACGGCTCGGAACCCGTTTGCAGCCCGCTGCGGGTCTTCGATGATCCGCTCCGGAACCTCTCCCTGTTTGAACTTGACGCGAAGGCGCCCGTCGCCGCAGTTTCCTGCGACGGTTCCCCGACCGGCTGCGGCGCCTCCCTCTCCGATCGGATCGGAGGCGCAGGCGGCCAGCAGAGACAACGCACAAAGGGCGATATGCAACCGGCTTTTCTTTTCGAATGAATGCATTTTATTATTTATTACGGTATAAAGGTCTGTCGATCGAAATCCATTGCAAAAATAGGAATCCTGCCCGTCGTATGCAGTCCCCATTTGTCGGGATTTATGCAGATCAAAATCCCTACATTTGACGATGGCGCATTCGGAGAGGTTGCCTTACCTTTGTCACCGAATCGCAGAGGAGGGCCACAGCCCCTCCGCGTACCGAAAAACGATATGTCGCTTCGACCTCACATAACTTTTCTAACCCGCCTCGCAACGTTTCTGCCGCTCTTCGCAACGATCACCGCATTCGGGCAGCAATCCGCAGGAACGTTCCGCATAGCGGGCAGCGTGACGGACTACGCCACGGGAGAGCCCGTCGTCGGAGCCAACGTCGTGGCTTACGACGCAGGCGGCCGTCCCCACGGCGCTGCGGTCGGGGCGGACGGACGTTTCGCATTCAACTGCCCGACGAAAGCCGCGACGCTGCGCGTCTCGATGCTGGGATATCGCAACGAGACGGTCAAACTCGTTCCGGGACGCACCGACTACGACATCCGCCTGAGAGAGGCGCCGTCCGACGTCGGAGAGGTCGTGGTGACTGGATTCGTCGACAAGAAACGGGAGAGTTACACGGGCGCCACGCATGTCATCCAGCGGCAGGAGATCGAGAACATGGTACACACCAACGTGCTGAACATCATTCAACTGCGCACGCCGGGCTTCGAGATCTTCGACGATATCGCCAACGGTTCGGATCCCAACAAGATTCCCGACATGGTGCTCCGCGGACGAAGCAGTTTCATCGAGGGCGACCAGACCAACGTCCCGCTCTTCATCCTCGACGGCACGGAGGTGGACATCTCCTACGTCTTCGACATGCCCTCGGACGACATCGAGTCGATCTCGGTGCTCAAAGACGCTTCGGCCACCTCGTTCTACGGTTCGAAAGCGGCCAACGGCGTGGTGGTCATCACCACCCGCCCTACGCAAGCCGGCAGGCTCCAAGTCAACTATTCGGGCAATTTCAGGTCAGCATCCCCGATCTGTCGGACTACCGGCTGCTCAACGCACGCGAAAAAGCTCGAATACGAACGTCGAGGCCGGCGTCTACGGCGATTTCACGGGCAGCAGCAATACCGACGTCACCAACCAGAAATCCTACTACGAAAAAACTCGACCGGGTCAACGCCGGCGTCAACACCGACTGGAAGCGAATGGCGCTGCGCACGGGATTCAACCACATCCATAATCTGATGCTCTCGGGCGGCAGCCAAGATTTCCGTTACAACGTGTCGGGCAGCTACAACTCCACGACGGGCGTGATGGACGAGTCGGACAAGCAGACGGCGTCGCTGCGCATCAACCTCACCTACGGCGACATGAACAAGCTCTTCTTCCAAAACATCGCTTCGCTCACGCAGAGCGATTCGAACGACGTGCCCTACGGAAGCTTTCTCGGACTACGTGTCGCTCAATCCCTACGATCGCCCCCTACAACGACGACGGCTCGCTCAACAGCGTCCTCTCGTTCAATACGGCCAATCCGCTCTACGAAAAGTCGCTGAGCAGCTACATCCGCAACACGTCGGGCAGTTTCATCGACACGTTCCGCGTGCGCTGGAACATTCTCAAAGGGCTGCGCGTCGAAGCGTCGCTGTCGTACACCCAGACCAAAAGCGAAGGCGAGACCTTCTACTCGCCCCTCTCGCAACAGTTCAACAACACGATCGACGCGAACAAGAAGGGCAGTTTCGACGTCTCCAACGGCACGACGCACAACCTGTCGGGAAACGCCTTCGCCGTCTACAACAAAGCATGGAACCGGCGAGGAGGAGACGCCTCCGACCTGCTCAGCCTCACGGCTGGATTCAACATCGAATCGACCCGTTCAGAAAGCCACTCTTTCTCGGCGCTGGGCATCCTTTCGGACAAACTCGAACATCCCTCGATGGCCACGGGATACGCCGAAAGCCGCCCGGGCGGCAGCGAAGACCGTTCGCGTATGCTCGGATTCTACGTCAACGCCAACTACATCTGGCACAACCGCTATTTCATCGATCTCTCGTTCCGTTACGAGGGCTCCTCGAAATTCGGCGCCGACAACAAGTACGCCCCCTTCGGATCGCTGGGGCTCGGCTGGAACCTTCACAAGGAAAGGTTCCTCAAAGGGAGCGCCGTCTCGCTGCTCAAACTGCGCATGAGCATGGGTTACGTCGGCAACGCCGGATTCAGCCCTTATCAGGCGCAGCTGGCCTACCAATACAGCTCCTCGCTCCAATACAACGGCGGAATCGGCGCCGTGCCCGTCTCGATGGTCAACCCCCGTCTGAAATGGGAACGCAGTCTCAAACGCAATCTCGGCCTCGATTTCGGACTGTGGCGCGACCGCCTCAACGGCAGCGTCGACGTCTACTACGACACGACCAACGATCTGGTGATGGACATTTCCAAACCGGCGCATATCGGATTCACGAGCGCCAAGGAGAACCTCGGCAAGATCCGCAACAGCGGTATCGAACTGTCGCTGCGCGGGAACGTGCTGCAACGCAAACACACGAATCTGAACCTCTTCCTCAATCTGAGCCACAACCGCAACCGGATCGTCGAGATCAGCGACTACCTGAAAAACAAGAACGCCGAGAACGAAGCCAACGCCACCTCGTCGCTTCCGGCCGCCTTCTACGAAGAAGGCGAGTCGATGACGGCACTCAAAGTGATGCGCTCGGCGGGAATCAATCCGGCCAACGGCAAGGAGGTCTTCATCGACCGCGACGGCAATCCCACCTACGAATACGACTACCGCGACAAGTACGTCGCGGGCGACGACCCCCCGCCGTACAGGGATCGTTCGGACTCTGGATGAGCTGGCGCTCGTTCGACCTCTCGATGAATTTCGCCTACCGGCTCGGCGCGAGCATCTACAACCAGACCCTCGCCACGAAGGTCGAGGGCGCCTCCCCGACCTCCAACGCCGACCGGCGAGTATTCTACGACCGCTGGAAGGCTCCGGGCGACAAGGCGCGTTACAAGAACATCGCCAACCGCGAAACGACGCCTCCGACCGACCGTTTCGTGGCCACGGAGTATGCGCTCGAAGGCTCGTCGCTCAAACTCTCCTACACGCTGCCGGACGCCTTCTGCCGCCGGCTGCATCTGCGGCGCGTCCGCATCTCCGCCTCGACGGGCGACCTGTTCAACATCTCGACGATCCGCCGCGAACGCGGACTGGACTATCCGTTCGCCCGCGTCTTTCAGGCGTCGCTGACCGTAAATCTCTGATCCGATGGAACGCATCCCGATCCGCATAACCGCACTGCTGGTAATGACGACTCTCGCCGCCTGCGATTTTCTGGACATCGACACGCCGGGAATCGTCAACCGCGACAAGATGTTCGAGAACGAACAGGGATTCATCGACGCCATGAACGGCGTCTACGCCTCGATGGCCGACGCCGACCTCTACGGCGAACAGCTCTCGTTCGGATTCGTCGACGAAATCGCGCAACTCTACTACAACGACTACGAAGCCAACGAGACGACGCTGACCAAGACCTTCGACCTGCGCTACCGCGACGAAGACGTGCGCCCGCAGATCGACGCCATCTGGTCGAAAGCCTACAACACGATCGCCTCGGCCAACAGCGTGCTGGACAACATCTCCGGACACGACTTCGCAATTCTGCCGCGCATCCGCGGCGAAGCGCTGACCGTGCGCGCCTTCCTGCATTTCGACCTGCTCAGACTCTTCGCGCCCAACATCGAACGCGGCGACGAGCAGGCGATCCCCTACGTCGAGCATTTCTCGATCTCCCCTGTCGAACGGAGCACGGTGCGCGAGGTCTACGAACGCATCGTCGCCGACCTGACGGAGGCCTACGGACTGCTGCGGGATGCGCAGCCGGCTTCGGGGCGCACGCCCGAGGAGCTCTACGTCTCGCAATACGCCGCCGCCGCACTGCTGGCGCGCGTCTGCAACTGGGGCGGCGACCACGAAACGGCCGAACGCTACGCCCTCGAAGCGCTGAAAGGACCGTTCGCCTTCATTCGCGAGGAGCAGATCAAGAACCTCTTTCTGGGTTATACGGCACGCACGGAGTGCAT
>VOFK01004162.1_pt1 | contig 15929 bp, 25 predicted proteins | sample 5384121 | NCBI WGS metagenome assembly VOFK01 (sample SAMN12384730, study PRJNA508395) | human gut metagenome | isolation source: healthy gut J | host: Homo sapiens
AATTTCTGCCAACGGCAGCATCTGTGCTCTTTCCGTGGGGTTCTCACGAGTCTTATCAGGAGGCGTCCCCGTTAAGGACAGCTGTACTTTTTCCGTCAAACCTTATCAGTTCGGATCCTAAAATCGGGGGAGAAGCATGTGGAGATGATGGTGCTCTCCAGTGCCACCACGGGCTTGCCCTGCTCCAGAGCCTCTTTGACCTCAGTGGAAATGTCCAGATAACGATTCAGCATGATTCAGTTCCTCCTGTTGATAAATTCGATTGGGTTCGGATTGAAATGTATAGAAACGATAAGGAATGACTTACAGGGCCATGCGCCGCAGCAGCTCCGCCTCGCTCATGGAGGGGTGGATGGTCTCGGCGCTCTCCATGGTCAGGGGAGGAGGCCGCCAGACCCGCACGGGCCGACCTCTCCAGATCGCTGCCCCTGCAGGTAGGCCCACGTCAGAGCCGCCATAAAGGAATCGCCGCAGCCGGTGGTACTGACCATCTCCGCCTTGGGGGGCGGGCAGGGTCACGCTGCCGCTCTGATCGGCGGCATAGACGCCGTCGGCTCCCAGTGAGATGAACACCCGATGCAGTCCCGTCTCCAGCAGGGTCCGGGCCGCACGGTGGAGGCTGTCGGTATCCGTGATAGGCACGCCGGACAGCAGCTCCGCCTCCAGCCGGTTTGGCTTCAGGGTGTGGAGCTTTCCCAGCACCGGCCGCAGCTTCTCGGCCTTCACCGTGGACACGGGGTCGGCAAAAATAGGGGCGTGGCAGTTATCCGCCAGCCATGCGATGCTCTCCGCCGGGAGGTTGGTGTCGATGACCACCACCTGACTGCCCTCCAGCAGCTGCTTGCGCCCCGCCAGCACACGGGGCGTCCGATTCCGATAGATGTCCATATCCGACACCGCCAGCTGCATATCCCTGCTGGTCGTTGATGAAAAAAGATAGGTGGAGGTGTGACCGCCGGGGATCACCGGGGACTGGGAGATGTCGATGCCCAGCTCGCCGCACACCGCCGCCAGCTTCTGGGCGTACACATCGTCGCCGAAGGCTGTCAGCAGCCGCACATCCAGCCCCAGCAGGGCCATGTTGTGGGCGATGTTGCGGCCCACGCCGCCCAGGCTCATCCGCACCCGGCCGGGGTTGGAGTCCTGTGCCACCAGTTCCTCACCGGGCCAGCCGCCGATGTCCATGTTCATACCGCCCACCACCGTGACGTAGGGGCTGCCGGGTCACGATGTAGCCCTTTCCGGCGATGCAGCCCTTTTTCATCAGGTTGGAAATATGCACCGCCACGCTGGACCGTGTGATGCCCGCCCGCTCCGCCAGCTCCTGCTGGGAGATCATGGGATCCGCTTCGATCCAGTTGGTATCTGCCGTTCCCGTTGGGTCATGCCGCACCTCCATAAGCAAAACTTTACTTTCTAATCATATGCTTATTATACCATGCGTTCCCGCCGTGTCAAGTCCTTTTCCATAGGCGGAAAAACTTTTTTGCTCCCGATGGGGACGGGCTCTTGCAAAAGTGGCGACGGGCGGTTATAATCTACGTTATACCGATTTTTAGTGCAAGGAGGAACGCACGATGGAGCGAATGAAGATCGCGCCCTTTTTGCCGACCAGGAACAGCTGGACGGCAAGGAAGTCACCGTGTGCGGCTGGGCCCGCACCATCCGGGATATGAAAACCTTTGGGTTCATCGAGCTCAATGACGGCTCCTGCTTCAAGAATTTGCAGGTGGTCATGTCCGCTGATGAGCTGAATAATTATAAGGAGATCGCCGGGCAGAACGTGGGCGCCGCTCTCATCGTCCGTGGCGCCGTGGTGCTGACGCCGGAGGCCAAGCGAGCCTCTGGAGGTAAAGGCCTCCTCCGTCGAGGTGGAGGGCAAGTCCACCCCCGACTATCCTCTGCAGAAAAAGCGCCACAGCGTGGAGTTCCTGCGGACCATCCAGCACCTGCGGCCCCGGACCAACCTGTTCTCCGCCACCTTCCGGGTCCCGCGCAGCGTAGCGCCTACGCCATCCACGAATTCTTCCAGAGCCGTGGCTTCGTATGTCCACACTCCCATCATCACCGGCTCCGACTGCGAAGGCGCCGGCGAGATGTTTCAGGTGACGACGCTGGATCTCAACGACGTTCCCCGGACCGAAGACGGGCAGGTGGATTACAGCAAGGACTTCTTCGGCAAAAGACCAGCCTCACCGTGTCCGGCCAGCTGAATGCCGAGAACTTCGCCATGGCCTTCGGTGACGTGTATACCTTCGGTCCCACCTTCCGGGCGGAGAATTCCAACACCCAGCGCCACGCCGCCGAGTTCTGGATGATCGAGCCGGAGATGGCCTTTTACCGATCTGGCGGGGGATATGGATGTGGCCGAGGCCATGATCAAGCACATCATCCGCCGGGTGCTGGAGCGCTGCCCCGACGAGATCAACTTCTTCAACAGCTTCGTGGAAATAAGGGGCTCAAGGGCGCCTGACCCATGTGATGACCTCCGATTTCGGCCGGGTCAGCTACCGAGGCGGTGGAGATCCTGAAGCAGCACAATGACCAGTTCGACTTCAAGGTAGACTGGGGCACCGACCTCCAGACGGAGCACGAGCGGTTCCTGACGGAGCAGGTGTTCAAGCGCCCGGTGTTCGTCACCGACTACCCCGAGGAGATCAAAGCCTTCTATATGCGCCAGAACGATGACGGCAAGACGGTGGCGGCGGCGGACTGTCTGGTCCCCGGCATCGGCGAGATCATCGGCGGCAGCCAGCGCGAGGAGCGACTGGAGGTACTGGAGGAGCGCATCCGCCAGCTGGGCATGAACCCGGAGGACTACTGGTGGTACTGCGATCTGCGGCGCTACGGCTCCTGCAAGCACGCAGGCTTCGGTCTGGGCTTCGAGCGGATGGTGATGTACCTGACAGGTGTCAGCAACATCCGGGACGTGGAGCTGCATCCCCGCACCGTGGGCAATGCGGAGTTCTGATGCACTTCCGGGCTTTGACAGCAATACAAAGCTTCTGCCGTTCCAATAAAATAGCTGCATCGAGGGCGCTGGCGCAAGCCGGCGCCCCTTTTTTCTTTTGACTCCAATGGATCACTCTTCCCAGCAGTTTTTCTTTTTTGTCTTGTCTCCGACGGGTGACTTTCTGCCAATAGCAGCAGAAAGTCACCAAAAAGAACGCCAGCAGAAACCCATGGTTTCTGCACTTCCTTCGTCATTTGCAAGAGTTGCTACCTAAAATTTGCCGAAGCAGGGAATTGGTCTGCTTCTACTCACGCTGCCGCTGCATTGGGAGGTTGAAGAAGCTTGCTATTCTATCGTGGGGCACGGATTGCCACATCAAGAAAGTAGAAGGTAATTGGGGCCGCTGGAAGTTCTCTCATAAGATAATTCTGTCATTCCGAGCCGGGGCGTAGACCGGCGTGGGAATCCGTACTCAAAACCATAGACCCACGCTCCTTCGCCTGAGTGGGGCGGCGGCAGAATCTGTTTGCTGAATCAGTTCCCGCTACGGCCCATAACGAACGGTAGTTCTTGAAGGTAAAGGGAGTCCAGAGACCATTGGTCACTGGCGGCTTTGCATACTTTTTGTCGCTGTTGACAAAAAGTATGCCGCCGGAGGCATAAAAAGAAAAAGCTGCTGGGAAAAGTGGGCCGCCGGAGGTAAAAGCCTGTGAAAGTCCCGTCCCACATCATAGGCGCTATTTTGGCCCTTCCGGCATATGGCAACTGATATTTCAGCAGGAAGACACTTTGTATTGCAAAATTGTACACATTTCTCTCTTCTCGGCGGCCCCCCTCTCCCCGTCTGCGAAAAATGCAAAAAAAGTGGCATTTCTCTGGGCAGTCTGTTATAATAGCTTATTATGGGGTCAAATTGTTACTGGGCGCATCTAATATGCAGCACAACATAAACTTGTAAAAACAGATATTTCATAATAGGAGAAGTCAATGGAAACACAGAAAAAGCGGCGGGGCGACCGCAAGTGACGGTCGGCTGCTGCGGGAGCTGGATTCCCTGCACTACGTCACCGGCATCCTCTACCCCAACCGATGCGACAACGAGGCCTACATCTCCCAGCGCATCGACCTGACCCCGGTGAAGGCCTATATCGCCAAGAGGAACGAGACGGAGACGGACTTTCCCTATACCTATTTCCACCTGGTGCTGGCAGCCCTGATGAAAACCATCACCCTGCGCCCCAAGCTGAACCGCTTCATCGTCAACAGCAACTTCTATCAGCGCAACGAGGTATCCGCCTCCTTCGTGGTGAAAAAGCAGTTTTCCGACAAGGGGGCCGAGGCTCTGGCCATGCTGCACACCACCGGCAGGACGACACCATCGACACCGTCCATGAATACATCCGCCAGCAGGTGACGGAGTGCCGCTCCGACAAGGTGGACAGCACCACCGGCGAGATGGACATCCTCAACAAGCTGCCCCGGTGGCTGGGCAAGGCGGCGGTACGGTTCATCATGTGGCTGGATAAGCGCGGCTGGGTCCCCGACAGCATGACCTGCAACGACCCCTACTACAGCTCTGTGGTGCTGTCGAACCTGGGCTCCATCAAGCTCAAGTGCGGCTATCACCACCTGACCAACTGGGGCACCTGCTCCGTGTTCTGCATCATCGGCGAAAAGAAGATGAGTCCCTTTTACGACGCCGACGGCAATGTGACCATGCGGGAGACCCTGGATCTGGGTCTGACCATCGACGAGCGCCTGGCCGACGGTTATTATTACTCCAAGTCCATCCGGCTGCTGAAGTATCTGCTGGAGCACCCGGAGGAGCTGGAGAAGCCCTTGAAGGAGGAAGTATCTTATGAGTAAAGCCGCTCAGGTAAAAGCGCCCTGGCTCAACAGCAGGGACCCCGGGGTGCCCGCTACCCTGACGTATTCGGAGCTGTCCATGTGCGGCCGGGTGGAGGAGATGGTGCGCCGCTATCCCGACTACATCGCCTATGAGTTCATGGGCAAGTGCACCACCTATGCCGACATGTGGAAGAAGATCAACGCCTGCGCCAAGAGCCTGAAGGCCATCGGCATCCGGGAGGGTGACAAGGTCACCATCTGTATGCCCAACGCCCCTCAGACCCTGTGTATGTTTTACGCCGTGAACATGGTGGGTGCCATCGCCAACATGGTCCACCCCCTGTCCGCCGAAAGCGAGATCGCCTTCTATCTGCGGGATTCCGGCTCCGTGGCGGCCATCACCCTGGACCAGTTTTATCCCAAGTTTGAAAGCGTCCGCAAGGCCGTGGACCTGCCGTGCCTGATCGTCACCTCCGTGGCCGACGAGCTCAAGCCCCTGCTGAAGGTGGGCTATAAGCTCACCGAGGGCCGCAAGAATCCCAAGATCCCCGCCGGCCGGGCAGGCGTTCTGTCCTGGAAAGAGTTCCTGCGCCGGGGCGAATATGTGGAGATCTATCAGGTCCGCCGCAAGGCCGAGGACCCCGCCGCCATCCTGTATTCCGGCGGCACCACCGGCGTGACCAAGGGCATCCTGCTGTCCAACCGCAACTTTAACGCTCTGGCCGCCCAGATCATCGCCACCAACCCCTTCTTCCGCCCCGGCCACAAGATGCTGGCCATCATGCCCATGTTCCACGGCTTCGGCCTGGGCGTGTCCATCCACTCCATGGTGGCCAACGGCGGCCACTGCATCCTGATCCCCCGCTTCACCCCTCAGAGCTACGCCGAGCTCATCAAAAAGCACAAGCCCAATCTCATCGCCGGCGTCCCCTCCCTGTTCGAGGCGCTGCTGCGGGTCAAGGAGATCGAGGGGGCCGACCTGAGCTGCCTGCTGGGCGTGTTCTCCGGCGGCGACAGCCTGTCCGTGGAGCTGAAGAAGCGGTTCGACGCCTTCCTGAAGGAGCACGGCGCATCCATCACCGTCCGGGAGGGCTACGGCACCACCGAGTGTGTGACCGCCAGCTGCCTGACTCCCACCCATATGGCGAAGGAGGGCTCCATCGGCATCCCCTTCCCGGACACCTATTACAAGATCGTCAAGCCCGGCACTCAGGAGGAGGTCCCCTACGGTGAGGAGGGTGAGATCTGCCTGACCGGCCCCACCATGATGCTGGAGTATGTGAACCACCCCGAGGAGACGGCCCAGACCAAGCAGACCCACGCCGACGGCCTGACCTGGGTCCACACCGGCGACCTGGGCATGATGGACGAGGAGGGCTTCATCTACTTCCGTCAGCGCATCAAGCGCATGATCGTCACCAACGGCTACAACGTGTATCCCTCCCAGCTGGAGAACATCCTGGACGGCCACGAGTACGTCCACCTGAGCTGCGTCATCGGCGTCAAGGACCCCATCAAGATGCAGCGAGTCAAGGCATTCGTGGTGCTCAAGCCCGGCTATGTGCCCACGGAGGCCTGCAAGCAGGAGCTGCTGGACTACTGCCGCAAGCACATCGCCAAGTACGCCATGCCCTCCGACATTGAGTTCCGTGAGGAACTGCCCAAGACACTGGTGGGCAAGGTGGCCTACCGTGTGCTGGAGGAGGAAGAAAACGCCAAGCTGGACGCCAAGGCCGCCGAAAATGCCAAGATCGGACGCCCAGCGCCGCCAGCTGGAGGAGGAGCGCAAGGCCGCCGTTCAGGAGCGCAAGGCCAAGAAGGCCGCCGAGGCCAAGGCAAAAAATCCGGACAAGGACGAGGCCAAGGCAAAAAATCCGGACAAGGACGAGGCCAAGGCCCAAGAGGCTGAAACCCCCAAGGAATAAAGCAAGGAGGCTTGTCAATGGACAGGGAAATGAGACGGCAATACACCGTATTGGTGGACTTCCTGGGCCACATTCTGGGCCCGGACTATGAGGTGGCCCTTCACGAGCTGAAGGACGACTCCAACGAGATCATCGCCATTGCCAACGGCGAGCTGACCGGCCGCCACCTGGGCTCCCCCCTGAGCAACAAAATGCTGGAGTATCTCACCAGCCACCTGTACGAGACCCAGGACTATGTGCTGCGGTTCGAGTCCACCGCCATCACCGGCAAGAAGATGTGCTCCAACTCCCTGTTCATCAAGGGGCCCCACAGCCGGCTGGCGGGCCTGCTGTGCATCAACTTCGACAGCAGCCGCTACCGGGAGCTGTCGGCCCGTGTCATGGACCTGTGCAGCAATATGCTGACACCGGGGGTGCAGAGCGGCACCCGCCTGATCGTGGAGGACGACACCGACCCCACCGCCGAGCCGCCGGAAAAGACCTATCCCACCTCCATCGCCGGGGCCACCGCCAGCATCGTGTCCGAGGTGGTGTCCAGCTATCCCGTGCCGGTGGAGCGTCTGACGCAGGACGAGAAGATGGAGATCATGGATGCGCTGAACCGCAAGGGCGTGTTCCTGCTGAAGGGCTCCGTCAGCTATGTGGCACGGGAGCTGCACAGCTCCGAGGCCAGCATCTACCGCTATCTGGGAAAGCTCAACAACAAGGACTGACCGATCGGGAGGGACGGCGCCGTCCCTCCCGAAAATTTTCCCTTCGCCGCATTTCCCCCTATTTCCGGGAAATTCTTCCGTCACTGTTGCAAATATCACGGTTATTTGGCAGCAGGTGTGGTATACTACCGGCAAATAGAAATAGAAAAAGGAGATCTTAACTATGGCCATCGTACACGCAAACGCACAGACCTTCCCGCAGGAAGTGCTTTCAGTCCAACGAAACGGTGCTGGTGGATTTTTTGGGCCGCCTGGGCGGTCCCTGCAAGATGCTGGCCCCCATTCTGGAGGAGCTGGACGGCGTGGCTCCCTGCAAGATCGTGAAGGTGGATGTGGATGAAAACCGGGCGCTGGCGCTGCAATACGCCGTGGCCAGCATCCCCACGCTGCTGGTGTTCCGCAATGGTCAGCTGGTGAACCGCTCCGTGGGTCTTATCTCCCGAGAGGACGTGCTGAAGCTGGTGCAGGCGTAAGCTTTTTAACGAAAAATGTGCGGGGCTGATGCCCCGCACATTTTCTCACAGCTGCTTCCATGGTGCGGGCCACCTGTCCCTCACAGGAACGCATGGCCTCCAGCGTCCGCTCCAGCAGCATATCCAGCTCCCAGCCCAGACGCTCCGCCCCTTGGGCGATGACGTCACGGGAGCACCCGGCGGCGAACTTCTTGTCCTTGTACTTCTTTTTCAGGCTCTTCAGCTCCATATCCTGACAGCTGTGGCTGGGCCGCATCAACGCCGCTGCGCCCGATCAGGCCCGTCAGCTCATCTGCTGCAAACAGCACCTTCTCCATCTCATGCTCCGGAGCCACGTCGCAGCAATCACAGGCCGTAGCCGTGGCTGCACACGGCGGGATGATGTCCTCGCCGCAGCCTGCCTCCCGCAGCAGCTCCGGTGCCTTTTGGCAGTGCTCCTCCGGCCAGCGTTCAAAGTCGATGTCGTGGAGCAAGCCCACAATGCCCCAGAATTCGGCATCGTCGCCGTAGCCCAACTCCTTGGCATACCACTGCATGACCCCCTCCACCGTCAGGGCGTGCTGCAGGTGGAACGGCTCCTGATTGTACCTCCGCAGGGCGGCCCACGCCGCCTCCCGGCTGATGTGCTCTCTCATGGGAGATCCTCCTTTGTTGCTGATGTTTTCCATAGGATAGCACCATCCGCCGGGCTATGCAAGCACCATCTGCTCCAACAGGCTCAGCAGGCTGCCGGGCATGGCGATATTCCGCCGCCGACAACTCCTCCCATATCTCCCGCAGACACGTCCCTCCGTGACCTCTGCCGCCTGTGCATAGCGCAGACCGCCGCAGGTCTCGGCGTGATACCGGGTCCGGCACCTCCCGCCACGGCAGACTCTCCACCCGTCCCCCTGCAAGCGGGGCTGATAGCAGCACCCGTCACCAGATAGTACACTCCCATGAGACGGCGGGCGTGGCTCCCCTCCTCCCCTGCCAGCTGCCGCAGCAGGCGGGGCAGCCACATTCGGGGCGCAGGCGGCATAGGCCAGATAGGCCCTCCGGTCCGCCAGCTCATCCTCGATGAAATCCTGAATGAGCCGGATGCTGCCCATGGCCCTGCCTGCAAAGGCAGCACCCGCTCTCCGCCGGCTCCGCCGGTATCTCCGGTGCAGCAGGCACCGCCGCAGCCCCCGTCCTCTCCGGAATATTCTCTGCCCCCGGTTCTCTCGATGGCTCCCCGACAGGCGGCCCGCACCTCCGGGTACGGGTCCAGCTCCGGCGATACCCGCTGCCAGATGCGGTCGCAGCGCTGCGGGTCCATGTGCTCCATCTTCTCCATATGCAGCCCCCCTTTTTCTCGCATTATTCTATGCTCCGGCGGAAAAACGTCCTGTCCATTGCTTTTTCCCGAAAACTCTGCTAAAATGTATGTTTTGTAAAGGCTTTTTGTGTCCTATCCCGTCCCTTTCGACGGGGTCCAATATACTCAAAGGAGGAATCGTTCCATGCTGGAACTGAAACACATCAGTTACCGGGTGTCCACCCCCGACGGGGAACAGGACATCCTCAAGGACATCAGCATCACCATTCCCGATGAGAAGCTGGTGGTCTTTACCGGCCCCAACGGCGGCGGCAAGACCACCATGGCCAAGGTCATCATGGGTCTGGCGGAGCCCACATCGGGCCAGATCCTGTATAATGGGCAGGATATCACCCACCTCTCCATCACGGAGCGGGCCAGACTGGGCATCAGCTACGGCTTCCAGCAGCCCCCCCGCTTCAAGGGCATCACCGTCCATGACCTGCTGCTTCTGGCGGCGGGCAAGGGAAAAGCTCACCAAGGACCAGTGCTGCCAGTACCTGACCCGTGTGGTCCTGTGCGCCAACGACTATCTGGAGCGTGAGGTGGATGTGTCCCCTCCGGCGGCGAGGTCAAGCGCATCGAGATCGCCACCATTGGCCCGGCAGGGCAGCCTCATGATCTTCGACGAGCCAGAGGCGGGCATCGACCTGTGGAGTTTCGCCCGCCTGACGGAGACCTTCGAGCAGATCCATCAGCAGCACCGGGCCACCATGATCATCATCTCCCATCAGGAGCGCATCATCCGTCTGGCGGACGAGATCGTGGTCATCTCCGGCGGGCAGATCGCCCACCGGGGCAATACGGAGGAGATCTTCCCCCTGATTTTGGCGGACACCCTGGGCGGCTGTCCCGTACTGGAGCACAAGGAGGTGCAGCTATGATCACCGAGATCGATGCCAGCCTGCTGGAAAAGATCGCAGACCTCACCGGCAAGCCCGTGGGGGCCTTCAACATCCGCAAGGACATGGGCTGCGAGGCCCGTCAGTCCACGGAGCATATCGCCATCGACCCCCGTGCCGATGGCAAGCCCGGTATCGACATCCACTTCAAAGAGGGTACCAGGGGAGAGACCTGCCACATCCCCGTCATCATCAGCCAGACGGGCATGAGCGACATGGTGTATAACGACTTTTATGTAGCCGACGACTGCGACGTCACCATCGTGGCGGGCTGCGGCATCCACAACTCCGGCTGCGACGAGAGCCGCCACGACGGCATCCACACCTTCCACATCGGCAAGAAACTGCCGCGTGCGCTACACGGAGAAGCACTACGGCGAGGACGCCAAGGGCGAGACCGGCAAGAACATCATGAACCCCCAGACCATTGTCTATATGGGGGGGAGAATTCCACCATGCAGATGGACACCATCCAGATCCGGGGCATCGACTCCACCCTGCGGGACACCCAGTTCTACTGCGAGGCCGGCAGCGAGGTGGTGGTGACGGAGCGCCTGCTGACCCACGGGGCCCAGACCGCCGAGAGCGACATGACCATCCAGCTCAACGGCCGGGGGCCAAGGGCCGTGTCATCTCCCGCTCCGTGGCGCAGGACACCTCCCGTCAGGTGTTCCACCCGGTGATGGTGGGCAACAGCCAGTGCTTCGGCCATGTGCAGTGCGACTCCATCATCATGGGACAGGCCCACATCGAGTCCATCCCCGCCATCACCGCCAACTGTCCGGACGCCCAGCTGATCCACGAGGCCGCCATCGGCAAGATCGCCGGGGATCAGCTGCTGAAGCTGGAGACGCTGGGTCTTTCCCCGGAGGAAGCGGAGGAGACCATCCTCAAAGGCTTCCTGGCATAAACAAATCGTATATTCCCGCCGTAATTCTACCATTTGTTATCGTTTTTCTCATAAAGCTCCCCCCTCCTGCCGATGCAGGAGGGAGCTTCACTTACAGGTCAAATTCCTTGATGCGGGAGGTACGCTCCTCCATGGGGACGTAGTGGCCCCGGATGGTGACGGCCCGGTAGGCCGGACGCATGATGCGGTGACCGGTGATGACCTCCTCCATGCGGTTGGCACACCAGCCTGCAATACGGGCGGAGGCGAACAGCGGCGTGAACACATCCTCCGGGATGCCCAGCATGGTATAGACCAGCCCGGAGTACATATCCACATTGGCGCACATGGGGGTGTCGCTGTGACGCCGCTCCTGCACCAGCGGGATGCCCAGCTCCTCCACCTTCTGCAGTAGGTCGAACTCCTCCTCGTACCCCTTGATCTGGGCCATGTGCCGGGCATACTTCTTCAGCAGCACCGCACGGGGATCCGACAGGGGTGTAAACGGCGTGGCCCAAGCCGTAGAGCTTGCCGGAGCGATCCCCCGGCCTCCCCGTCCAGCAGACGCACCAGATAATCCCGGATGGATCCGTCGTCGTGGGGATCCACATTCTCCTGAATGTAGTGGAACATCTCCATGACCTTGGCGTTGGCGCCGCCGTGGAGCGGCCCCTTCAGGGAGCCCACCGCTCCGGCGATGGCGCTGTAAGTATCCGTACCGCTGGAGGACAGCGCCCGGCACACGAAGGTGGAGTTGTTGCCGCCGCCGTGCTCGGCATGGAGCATCAGCATCATATCCAGCAGATGGGCCTCCTCCTCGGTGTAGCTTTTATCCGGACGGATCATCCGCAGGAAGTTCTCCGCCGTGCTGAGTCCCTCCTCCGGGTAGTGGATGTGCAGGGACTCGCCGCCGAAATGGTGGCGCTTGACGGCGTAGGCATTGGCCACGATGGAGGAAAATACCCGATGAGCTCCACCGACTGGCGCAGCAGATTGTCCACCGACAGATCGTCCGGATCCGGGTCGTAGGAGTACAGCGACAGGATCTTTGCGGCCCAGTTCATTCATGATGTTGCCGCTGGTGCGCCGCATGATCATCCCCTCGGTGAAGCCCTCCGGCAGTTTTCTGGCCCGGTTCATGATCTCATTGAAGTGCCGCAGCCCCCTGCGAGGGCAGATATCCCATCAGCAGCAGATACGCCACCTCCTCGAACCCGAAGGTTCCCTCCGCCCGGTGGGCCTCCACAATGTCGTTGAGCTCGATGCCCCGGTAGTAAAGCCTTCCGGGGATGGGGGATGCGCTGGCCGTCCTGCAGCAGATAGCCCTGCACGCTGCCCACCTTGGTGACGCCCACCAGCACGCCGGTGCCGTCGCTGTTGCGCAGACCCCGTTTGATCTCGCCGTGGTAATATTCCTCACTGATGTGATATTCCTCCCGGATCCTGACGGCTCAGCGACCCGGTGTACTCCTGAATGACACCGTTTTCCTTCATTTCCTGCTCCCCTTCCCCGGTGGCCTGCTTCCCCGGCGGCTGTGATTTTCCCGTATTGTATCTCATTTTCCTCCATTTTGCAAGAAAAATTTCTGTAACTTTCAAAATATCCATGCATAACCCATTTATTTTAGATTATCTCCGGTCTGCTCACGGAAAATTTGCAAGAATTTCATTTTATTCATTCATTTTCTCTTGCATCCTGGCTTTTTTGTGTTATACTGTATCCAACAAAACCATCATCCGAAAAGGGGTGCTTACCGATGATCCAACTGCACAGCGGCAGCATCATGCTGCAGGGCGGCGTACCCGTACCCATCCCGCCGCCGGCAGCGGCCGGGATAAGACCATGGCCTATCAGATCCTCCGCCGTCACCACCGGGGGCCGTGGGAGGGGCAGCTTCACCTGACCTTCGATAGTCTCATCTCCCACGACATCACCTATGTGGGCATCATTCAGACCGCCAAGGCCAGCGGCCTGCGGGATTTCCCGGTGCCTTACGTCCTCACCAACTGTCACAACAGCCTCTGCGCCGTAGGCGGCACCATCAACGAGGACGACCACGCCTTCGGCCTGTCTGCCGCCGTGAAGTACGGCGGAAACTACGTCCCCGCCAATCAGGCGGTGATCCACCAGTATGCGCGGGAGATGATGTCCGGCTGCGGGCGGATGATCCTGGGCTCCGACAGCCACACCCGCTACGGCGCTCTGGGTACCATGGGGGTGGGCGAGGGCGGCCCGGAGATCGTCAAGCAGCTGCTGAAAAACACCTATGACATCGCCGCCCCGCAGGTGGTGCTGGTGTGGCTCACCGGCACGCCGCCCCACGGCGTGGGTCCCCACGACGTGGCCATCGCCCTGTGCGGGGCCGTGTATGGAAACGGCTTCGCCAAAAAACAGAATTCTGGAATTTGCCGGCCCCGGCGTGACAAACCTGCCCATGGATTACCGCATCGGCATCGACGTAATGACCACGGAGACGGCGTGCCTGTCCTCCATCTGGCAGACGGACGATGCCGTGGCGGAGTACCTGACCATCCACGGACGGCCGGAGGCCTATACCCGGCTGGCCCCGGAGGAGGGCGCCTGCTATGACGCCATGATCTCCATAGACCTCTCCCGGCTGGAGCCCATGGCCGCCCTCCCCTTCCCCCCTCCGAAGCGGTGACGCTGCGGGAGCGCTCCACGATCCCGGCGATTATCTGCGTCAGGTGGAGGCAGCGGGCGGCGGAGCAGTTCGGCGGCAAGGCCACCCTCTCCCTCACCGACCAACTGGTGGACGGCAAGCTGGTGGTGCAGCAGGGGATCATCGCCGGGTGCGCCGGCGGAATGTATGACAACATTGCTGAGGCCGCCGCCATTCTCTCCGGCGGTGACGTGGGCTGCGGCCCCTTCTGTCGGTGTATCCCCCCTCCATCCCGGTGAATCTGGAGCTGATGCAAAAACGGCGTGCAGCAGGCGCTGCTGGAGGCCGGGGTCCTCTTCAAGCCCTGCTTCTGCGGCCCCTGCTTCGGAGCCGGGGATGTCCCCGCCAACAACGCCCTCTCCGTGCGCCACACCACCCGCAACTTCCCCAACCGGGAGGGATCCAAGCCCGGTGACGGCCAGTTGTCCGGCGTGCTGCTGATGGACGCCCGTTCCATCGCCGCCACAGCCCGGAACCACGGTGTAGTCACCCTCCGCCGCCGAGGTGGACTATCCCGCCCCGGCCCCGGTGCGCCGCACCTTCGACGGCGGGGTCTATGGCCGCCGGGTGTACTTCGGCTATGGCAAGGCCCGACCGGAGGCCCCCCCTCCACTACGGCCCCAACATTGCCGAGTGGCCCGCCATCCCGCCGCTGGGGAGGAGCTGCTGCTGCAGGTGGCCTCCGTACTGCGGGATCCCGTCACCACCACCGATGAGCTGATCCCCTCCGGCGAAACCTCCTCCTACCGCCTCCGATCCCCCTGAAGCTGGCGTCCTTCGCCCTGTCCCGCCGGGACCCGGACTATGTTCCCCGTGCCAAGGCCACTCAGGCGCTGGAGGAGACCCGCCGCAGCGGCGCCATACCCCCGGAGCTGCAAAGCGTGCAAAAGGTCCTCTCCATCCCCGACATGGGCCGGGTGCAGATCGGCTCGGTGCTGTTTGCCAACAAGCCCGGCGACGGCTCGGCACGGGAGCAGGCCGCCTCCTGCCAGCGGGTGCTGGGGGGCTGCGCCAACATCTGCTATGAGTTTGCCACCAAGCGGTACCGCTCCAACTGCGTCAACTGGGGCATGCTGCCCGCTTTACGCTGGCGGAGGGAACGGACTTCCCGGCCGCCCCGGCGACTTCTCTATCTGTGCCGCAGGTGCGGGAAAAGGTGCTGGCGTGGCGATGAGGAGTTCCCGCCCTGGCTGACGGACAGCGGCATCCACGCCCTGACCCTTTATCTGAAAAAAATACCACCGCCGAGGAGGGGAGCTGCTGCTCACCGGCTGTCTCATGAACCACACTATGCGGCCCAAAATGCCGCCGAAAACCGGAGGTGAACCCCATGGAAAAAATCAAAATGCCCCACCCCATTGCGGAGCTGGACGGCGACGAAATGACCCATGTGCTTTGGGGGAAGATCAAAGAGCAGCTGATCCTGCCCTTTGTGGAGCTGAACACAGAGTACTACGACTTGGGCCTGCCCAAAAACCGGGAGCGACGGCGGATCAGGTGACACGGGATGCGGCGGAGGCCATCCGCCGCCTGCACATCGGCGTCAAGTGCGCCACCATCACCCCCAACCTCCAGCGACAGGAGGAGTACGGCCTGAGCCAACTGTGGAAGTCCCCCAACGCCACCATCCGGGCGGCGCTGGACGGCACGGTGTTCCGGGCTCCCATCCTCATTTCACGGGTCAAGCCTGTGGTGACCAGCTGGAAAAGCCCGTCACCATCGCCCGCCACGCCTACGGGTGATCTGTATAAGGCCGTGGAATACCGGGTCCCCGGAAAGGGAAAGGCGGAGCTGGTCTTCACCGATGAAAACGGCGTGGAGACTCTCCCGCCAGACGGTGTATCAGTTCAAGTGGCCCCGGCGTGGTGCAGGCCATGCACAACCGGGACGACTCCATCCTCTCCTTCGCCCGGTGCGCTTCACCTATGCCCTGGAGGTGGGCCAGGACGTGTGGTTTCTCCTCCAAGGATAGCATCTCAAGGACTACGATCAGACCTTCAAGCTGCTGTTTCAGAAGGTGTACGACGAGGGAGTACCAGGACGGCCTTTGAGAAGGCGGGTCTCACCTATCGCTACGCCCTCATCGACGACGTGGCGGCAAAGGTCATCCGCTCCTCGGCGGCATCATCTGGGCCTGCAAGAACTACGACGGCGACGTGATGAGCGACCTCATCGCCGCCGCCTACTTTCGCCCATGATGACCAGT
>VOFK01004240.1_pt1 | contig 15923 bp, 34 predicted proteins | sample 5384121 | NCBI WGS metagenome assembly VOFK01 (sample SAMN12384730, study PRJNA508395) | human gut metagenome | isolation source: healthy gut J | host: Homo sapiens
ACTTTGCTGAATTTTCAATGCGAATTTTGTTCATACTCACCATTTGAGAATTGTTTAAACAAATTTTAGCGTTTGCTCTTTTCATGGGAGCGTCTTTGTGTTAAAATGAACATGGAATCTTTCGGCCAGCACTGATTGCAGCCGTGCAGCGATACCAGCAATGCCCGTAGAAGATACGCGCTGCCGCACCCATGAAAAAAGCTGCGGTGCGGCGGGATGTTTTGTGGTTTCTATAAAGGAGAGATTGGAATGAGTTTTAGAGGAATCAATACGACGGTCATCCAGATCCGCCGCCAGGTGTTCACCGAGGTCGCGCGGATGGCCTATGCCAATGAAGAAGGGCGAGGCCGCCAACCACCTGATGCGCAAAGATCCCTACACCATCATCCCCGGTGAAGAGGGTAAGCTCCGCAAGGACATCTTCTTGAGAGCGCGCCATCGTCGAGCGCGTCCGTCTGGCCATGGGTCTGCCCACCCGCCGCATGGACGAGCACAACAGCGTCGTCTCCGGTCTGGAGGGACGCTTCCATCGCCGATAAGTATTTACGATCCCCCGCTGGTCAACGTGATCAAGTTCGCCTGCAACCGCTGCCCCGAAAGCTGGTCAAGGTCTCCTGACCTGTGCCAAGGCTGCCTTGCTCACCCCTGCATGGAGGTCTGCCCCAAGAAGGCGATCACTTGGGAGAGCGGCCGTTCCATCATCGATCAGGACAAGTGCATCAAGTGCGGCCGCTGCGTCGATGTTTGCCCCTACAATGCCATCGTCAAGACCGAGCGTCCCTGCGCTGCGGCGCGGCATGAACGCCATCCACTCCGATGAGCTGGGCCGTGCCGAGATCGATTACAGCAAGTGCGTTTCCTGCGGCCAGTGCTCGTCAACTGCCCCTTCGGTGCCATCGCCGACAAGGGCCAGATCTATCAGCTGATCCAAGGCTTCAACCGCGGCGACCGCATCTATGCGCTGGTCGCTCCCGCCTTCATCAACCAGTTCCCCTCTCTTGCTTCCACCGGCAAAGCTGAAGTCCGCCCTGAAGGCCATCGGCTTCTGCGACGTGGTGGAGGTTGCCATCGGTGCCGACCTGTGCACTGTGGACGAGGCACACGACTTCCTTGAGGAAGTGTCCCGAGAAGCTGGACTTTATGGCTACCTCCTGCTGCCCGGCATGGAGCATGATGGCAAAGACCGCCTTCCCCCGGCCTGGCCAAGAACATCTCCATGACCATGACCCCCATGGTGTTCACCGCCCGCATGATGAAGCAGGCCGACCCCGATGCCCGTATGTGCTTCATCGGACCCTGCGCCGCCAAGCTGGAGGAGGCTCCCGCCGCACCGTCCGCTCCGACGTGGACTTCGTGCTGACCTTTGAAGAGCTGGCCGGCATCATTGAGGCAAAGGACCTGGATCTGGACAATCTGGAAGTGGATCCCGCCGAGATGGATCTGTGCTACGCTTCTGCTGCCGGCCGCGGCTTTGCACAGTCCGGCGGCGTGGCCAAAGGCCGTTGCCGACAAGATCAAGGAATGGCGTCCCGACATGGAGGTGAAGATCGCCTCCGCACAGGGTCTGGCCGACTGCAAGAAGCTGCTGATGCTGGCCAAGGCCGGCAAGTACAACGGCTACCTGCTGGAGGGCATGGGCTGCCCCGGCGGCTGCATCGGCGGTGCCGGTACCATTGCCGACCCCGGCCACACCGCTGCTGTGCTGAACAAGTATGTGAAGGACGCCACGTTCACCGACCCCGAGCAGAGCGCCTTTATGTCCAACATCCACATGCTGAAGGACGACCCCAACTTTGAGGTCTGAGCCGCTATAACGTAACCACCAAAAGGACGCCGCAATGCCGCAGCGTCCTTTTTTCATCATCTTCCACATTCTGTGTTGGATTCGAAACATTTTTGTGAAAGACTGCCAAGGCGCATTGACAAGGCTGTCCGGTCATGCTATGTTAGTATTGACAAATCAGTACCTTATGGAGCATTATATACCTTGTTTCACCCTGCTGCCCCGGTGCCGCTCTTTGCGGCAGAAAGGATAAAACCATGACTACCGCCTTAAAACGTTCCGGCGCGGCGCTGCTCTCGCTGCTGCTGCTGTGCGTGCTGGCCATCGGGGCCGGTGCAGCGGCCGCAAAGACCGTCGGCGTCAAATTCTGGAAGGAAAAGTCCGACAAAGGAATCCATGGCCAACTCCGGCATGGACTCCGGACCGCGAGGCCACCCTCACCCGCCAGTCCAACGGCACCTATACCCTGACCCTGCCCGGTCAAGCAGGTATCCAAGCTGGGTGTCACCGGCTATCTGTCCGGCCTGACCATCGGCGATGTGACCCTACGACGGCACCCTGACCGGTGACTTTTCAAAAGGCCACGGCGGTGCTCACCATCAAGAACCTGCCCGCCTCGGTGCTCACCGGCAGCGACGTGAACAGATCCATCACCGTCACCTGCAACATCCAGATGGATATGTCCCTCCTCGGCGAGCTGAACACCACCGCCCGGATGTGCATCTGGAACAAAAAGTAAAGGCTCCGCATCCAAAACCTCCCCCGCCCGCACAATGCGCGGACAGGGAGGTTTTTCGTTTCGGGGTTACAGGTCCATCTTCCGTTCCACGAAATCGCTGACCATGTCATCCAGCTGAGTCACGGCGCGTTCCGCGCCTTCATCACCTTGGCCACATTATTGCGGGCCGTGCGCTTGACCTGCCGTGGATTCTGATTCATGGCCATCATCCCGGCAGCCCCCAGCGCTGCGCCCGCCGCCATGCCCAGAAGCAACCCACTGCCCGGAAGACTGTCTGTGTTCATTTCATTCATAAAAATTTCTCCTTTCGTTCCCTGCATTTTTTTGGCCGCTGCAGTGCTATTATTTCCGCAAAAATGAATCTGGTATACGCTTTTTTGTGCAGCAATTTGTGGTATACTGTTCTATGATGCTGGGCTTTATATGGGTGCGTTTTTTTCGCGCGAGGAGGCCTATTTTGTTGAAACCGACTGAACCAAAAAAAAGGTTCTTTGTATCCACGACCTGTCCGGTGTGGGGCGGTGCAGCCTTGTGCAGCGATCCTGCCGGTGCTGTCGGTCATGGGCATTCAGCCCGTGGCGCTGCCCACGGTGGTGCTGTCCACCCACACAGGCGGCTTTGGCACCCCGGCCCGGATGGACGGCGGCGCTGGCATGCCGCGCGCTGGAGCACTATCACGCGCTGGGTCTGGAATTTGAGTGCATCTATACCGGCTATCTCGGCGGCGAGGAACAGGTCGCGCTGGCGAAAAAAGCCTTTGCCCTCTGGCCCAATGCCCGGCAAGGTGGTGGATCCCGTCATGGGCGATAACGGCAAAGCCTACGCCACCGTGACCCCGGCTTTCATCGACCGGATCGGAAGCCTGACCGCACAGGCCGACCTCATCCTGCCCAATGCCACCGAGGCCGCCCTGCTGCTCCAGAAAGCCACCCTGCTCACCGCCGAGCTGGACGATACCGCCGCGCAGGCGCTGGCCGACGGCTGACAGCCGCTGGCCCCAGCGCGGTGGTCACCGGACTTCCCATGGGCAAGTACATCGGCTGTGCCGGTTCCGGCAAGGACCGCTTCGTCATCAAAAAGCTGCACATCGGCCGCAGCTTCCCCGGCACAGGGGATCTGTACGGCGCGGTGCTCATCGGCTCGCTGCCGCAGGGCAACGCCCTGAGCGCCGCCGCCGACAACGCTGCCGAGTTCGTGGCGCTTGGCCATCCAGGGCACGCCCTGCCGCGCAGGATACCCGCTACGGGGTCTGGTTCGAGCCGCTTCTGCCGCGCCTGTGCCCGGCAAAGCTCGGCAGAACCGGAGGCATTACACCGATGAACGAAAAGCCAACCTTGAACATCGTTCTGGTGGAGCCCCGCATCCCGCAGAACACCGGCAACGTGGCCCGCACCTGTGCCTGCACGGCCTGCCGCCTGCATCTGGTGGGCCCCATGGGCTTTGCCATCGATGACAAAAAGCTCAAGCACGCCGGGGCTGGATTACTGGCACTACCTCGACATCAGCTATTACGACGGTCTGGACGAGTTCTTTGCCAAAAACAGCGGCCCCTATTACTATTTTTTACCACCAAGGCACCGCAGCGCTACACCGATGTGAGCTACCCGGACGGGGCATACCTGGTGTTCGGCCGCGAGGATGCCGGCCTGCCGGAAGCCTGCTTGCCGAAAATCAGAGCACTGCATCCGGATGCCCATGCGGGACACCTGCCGCAGCCTGAACCTTCCAACAGCGTGGCGGTGGGCGTGTACGAGGTGCTGCGGCAGTGGGATTTCCCGGAGCTGCTGGACCACGGCCACCTACGAGATTATGAATGGAAATGAGGGAAATTATGAGCAAGATCGCGATCCCGAACGATTCCTCCTGCGATATCCCGCAGGAGATGGCCGAAAAAATACGGCATTGATATCATGAGCTTCCACATCCTGCTGGATGATGTGGACTACGTGGAGCGTGTAAAGCTGCACCAACACCGAATGTTCTACGATAAAATGCGTGCGGCTAAGGGCGTGCCCTCTACTGCCGCCATTACCCCATCCAGTTCTGTGAAAAAATACTGCCAATATGTGGACGAGGGCTATACTGATGTCATTCATGTACCCATCAACAAATCCGGTTCTTCCACCTACAATAACGCCCCGTCATGGCGCAGGGGATGCTGCGGGAGGAGCGCCCGGAACACCACTTGAAGATTCATCTGCTCGACCCCCACACCTACTCGATGGTGTTCGGCTGGTATCTGTGCGAGATGGCCCGCAAGCTGAAAGAACGGCGCAGAGATCAGCCATGTCATCCGCGAGTTTGAACGGCAGATGGACTGCATGGAGATCGTGCTGGGCCCCTACAGCCTGAGGCAGATGAAAAAGAGCGGACCGCATCTCTGCCGCAGCAGCCGTCATGGGCGAACTGATGGGTATCCGTCCCATCATTACCCTGATCGACGGCAAAAGACCAAGGTAGAGGCCAAGGTCCGCGGCGATGACAAGGTGGTGCCCGCCATGGTGGAGCTGGCCAAGAAGCGGAGCGAGGCGTGGAGGATTTCGACTATATGATCGGCCACACCAACATCCCGCAGACCGCCGATCTGGAAAAGGCCTGCCGCAAGGCTTTTGGCAAGCCGCCGCTGGCCGTGTTTGAGCTGGGCGGCGTGGTCTCTGCCAACACCGGCCCCGACACCGTAGCGCTGACATATACCGGCCACCCCAGAGGGTAAACAACATCCGGCAGAGGGCTGCCGCAGAATAGCATACCTTCAAAATATTGAAAGCTCCAAGACAGCTTCTCAAAAAGGGTAAAAAAGCTGAGCATCTGTGAAAGATCAGGTGCTCAGCTTTTTCGTTGACGCTGTTTCGCGGCAGTCCTTTTGTTATTTATTTCTCGTGTTTTACCGTTGGATATCTCCCAAATCGTAGGGGGTGTTTCTGGTAGACGTAGTAGTTCAGCCAGTTCTCATACAGCAGGTGGGCGTGGGCACGCCAGCGGAACAGCGGCGGCTTTGTGGGATCATCGTCTGGGTAGTAATTCACCGGCACATGGATGGGCAGGCCCTTGGTCCACGTCCCGCTTGTACTCGGCATCCAGCGTGTACTTGTCGTACTCCGGGTGGCCGGTGACAAAGATTTGCCGCCCGTTCTCGGTGCTCATAAGGAAGGGCCCGGCGGCATCGCTCTCGGCCAGAATGCGCAGTGCGGCGCGGTTGTCCCATCCTCCCGGCTGATGCCGGTGTGGCGGCTGTGGGGGGCGTAGAACACCTCATCAAAGCCGCGCACCAAAGGGTTTGCCGGGCGGGTGACCCGGTGCTCGAACACGCCGAACATCTTTTCCGGCAGCAGCTGCTTGTGCACGCCGTAGTGGTAGTACAGGCCCGCCTGTGCGCCCCAGCACACATGCAGGGTAGAGTAGACGTTCGTCTCGCTGAAGTCCATGATCTCGCACAGCTCCTGCCAGTAGTCCACCTGTTCAAAGTCTATTTTCTCCACAGGCGCGCCGGTGATGATCATGCCATCGTAGCGGTTGTTCTTTACCTCGTCAAAGGTCTTGTAAAAGGCCTCAAGGTGGGCAGCCGACACATGGGTGGCAGCAGTGGCTGGCCGTCTGCAGCAGGGTCATGTGCACCTGCAGCGGGGTATTTGGCCAGCAGACGGGCGATCTGGGTCTCGGTGGTGATCTTGGTGGGCATCAGGTTCAGGATCAAAATTTCCAGCGGACGGATGCTGCGCCAGCGCCCGCTCCCGGTGCATAACAAAGATTTTCGTTGTAGAGGGCGTCAAAGCGGGTAGGGTCTTGGGGATGATCAGCGGGCATAACGGAAAGTCGCTGACGCTTCTGGCTATCTTCACGATTCAAAATTTGGCGCCGCGTTCGCTTTGCTCCATCTTCAGAAGGAATCATGATTTTTGATTTGCTGGAACTCACCTTTTCAGACCTTATCCAGTGCCTGCGCGATATCGGCGATGAGATCCTCGGCGGATTCCAGACCGCAGCTCATGCGCACCAGCTCGGCGGGCACACCGGCGGCAGCCAGCTCCTCGTCGTTCATCTGGCGGTGGGTGGAGGAAGCCGGGTTCAGGCAGCAGGTGCGGGCATCGGCCACGTGGGTCTCAATGGCGGCCAGCTTGAGGCTCTCCTTCATAAAGATGCTGGCAGCTTCGCGGCCGCCGGCCAGACCAAAGCTCACGACGCCGCAGCTGCCGTTGGGCAGGTACTTCTGCGCCAGTGCGTGGTAGGGGGCTGGACTTTCCAGGCCGCAGTAATTCACATAGGCCACCTTGGGATGGCTTTCAGGAACTTTGCCACGGCCATACCGTTGGCGCACAGTGGCGCTGCATCCGGACATGGAGGCTTTCTAGACCGAGGTTCAGCATATAGGCATTCATGGGGACTGCATGGATCCGAAGTCACGCATGAGCTGAGCCGTAGCCTTTGTAATGAAAGGCACCCTCTTTTGCCGAAGCGCTCGGCGTAGGTGATGCCGTGGTAGCTGTCATCGGGGGTGGTCAGACCCGGGAACTTGTCCGCGTGCGCCATCCAGTCGAACTTACCGCTGTCCACGATAGCACCGCCCAACACAGCACCGTGGCCGTCCATATATTTGGTGGTGGAGTGGGTCACGATGTCGGCGCCCCACTCGAAGGGGCGGCAGTTGACCGGCGTGGGGAAAGTGTTGTCCACGATCAGCGGCACACCGTGGGCGTGTGCAGCCTTGGCAAACTTCTCAATGTCCAGCACCGCGAGCGCGGGGTTGGCGATGGTCTCCCCGAAGACCGCCTTGGTGTTGGGTCGGAAGGCGGCCTCCAGCTCCTTCCTCGGTGCACAGGGGTCCACGAAGGTGGCGGTCAATGCCCATTTTCTTCATGGTGACGGAAATCAGGTTGTAGGTGCCGCCGTAGATGGTGCTGGACGCCACGATGTGGTCGCCTGCCTCGCAGATATTGAACAGCGCAAAGAAGTTGGCCGCCTGACCGCTGGCAGGTAAGCATAGCGGCGGTGCCGCCTTCCAGCTCGCAGATCTTTCTTGGCCACAAGGTCACAGGTGGGGTTCTGCAGGCGGGAGTAGAAGTAGCCGTCGGCTTCCAGGTCGAAGAGCTTGCCCATATCCCCGATGGTAGCGTATTTGAACGTAGTGGACTGGATAATGGGGATCTGACGGGGTTCGCCGTTGCCGGGGGTATAGCCGCCCTGCACGCAGATGGTATCACGGTTCATTGCAACATACTCCTTTACTGGCTTTGCTTGTTTTTTGGTCCGGCGGGGAAGGAAACGATTCCCCGAAAGGAGGGGCTGCCTTTCCGGCGGCTTTGGGAATCAACCGAAAAATCGCCAAAAGCTTGGCGCACTTATTTCCGCAGGCGCTTATCGCTCCTGGTCGCCCAGAAGGTACCGACAGTCTGGAACACCTGAACCAGCAGCACCAGCAAAATGACGCACACGATCATAATATTAGTCTGGTAGCGGTAATAGCCGTAGGACAAGGCGATCTTGCCCAGGCCGCCGCCGCCGATAATGCCGGCCATGGCGGAGTAGCCCAGAATGGTGGTCAGCGCAATGGTGACGTTGGCGATAAACCCAGGCAGGCTCTCGGGGACCATGACCCTGGAGATGATCTGGAAGGGAGTTGCGCCCATGCTCTGGGGCCGCCTCCACGACACCCTTCGTCCAGCTCACGGAGACTGGTCTCCACCAGACGGGCCACAAATGGGAATGCCGCCACCACCAGCGGAACGATGGTGGCTGTGGTACCCACCGTGGTGCCCACGATGGCACGGGTAAGCGGGGAATACACAGATCATCAAAATCAGGAACGGAACGCTGCGCAGAATGTTGATAACGATGTTCAGGATGATGCATCAGCCAGCCCGGCAGGGGCAGGACGCCGTCCTTATCGCCAGCCACCAGCAGAACGCCCAGCGGCAGCCCCAGCACCAGCGCAAACGCGGTGGAAAGGACCGTCACATAAAAGGTCTCCCCAGATGGCAAAACCGTAAGCTGCGATACTCATATACCGGTCACCTCCTCTACCGTTACGCCGGGCTGGCTGCGCATATAGGCCGCAGCCTGCTTTGCCTGCTCCACATCAGTGGGCAGCTTGAGCAGCATGGAGCCGTAGCACTGGCCGCTCAGATCGCGGGTATCGGCGCTGAGCACCGACACCAGAATGCCTTTTTTTCTGCGGCAAGGCTTGCCACCAAGGGCTTAGCCGTGGACGAACCGTTGAAGGTGACGCGCACCACATGGTCGTCCGGTGCAAAGCTGGACAGATCCCGTGCGGCGCTGCCGCCGTTGGGAGCCACCAGACGCTTTGCTGCGGGCCGTTTTGGGGTTCGAGAAGATTTCCTGCACGGAGCCCCTGTTCCTCCACCACACGCCGCCGTCCAGAATGGCGACGGAGTCGCAGATCTCTTCCACGACGCTCATCTGATGGGTGATGACCACAACGGTGATGCCCAGCTTCTGTTGATGTCCTTGATGAGGGTCAGGATAGCATGGGTGGTGTTGGGGGTCCAGTGCACTGGTAGCTTCGTCGCACAGCAGAACTTTGGGGTTGGTGGCCAGTGCGCGGGCAATGGCGATGCGCTGCTTCTGACCGCCGGACAGCTGTGCCGGGTAGGCGTTGGCCTTATCCGGCAGACCCACCACTCCAGCAGCTCTCTGGCACGCTTTTCGGCCTCCGCCTTCTTTACGCCTGCCAGCTCCATGGGGAAGCAGACGTTCTTCAGACAGGTGCGCTGCATCAGCAGATTGAACTGCTGGAAGATCATGGTGATGTCCCGACGGCGCTTGCGCAGCTGGGCGGCGGGGACAGGGTCTCCATCGCCACGCCGTCGATGACGACACTGCCCTCGGTGGGGCGCTCCAGCAGGTTGATGCAGCGCACCAGCGTGGATTTGCCCGCGCCGGACATGCCGATGATGCCGTAGATCGAGCCATCCGGAATGGTCAGGCTGATGTTCTGCAGCGCTTTCACTGCGCCGTCCTTCATCTGGAAGGTCTTGGAAAGGTACTTGAGTTCGATCACAGAAATTGCTCCTTGCTGTTGATCCCTTCAGTCAAACCCTTGCGGGTTTGCCAGCCGATTCATGGATCCCTGGGTGCGAGGGGCTGTTTAAGGTGACTGGGAGTTTCCTGTTTGCCGCCGTCGGTGCCAGACTGGGCTTGCCGCCGTAGATGCCCACCGGCAACGTGGATGCCGGCAACCGACCAAATGGGTGCCCTTTTTTCGGCGTTGAAGTCGTCCAGATACGGCTGATGCTGGAAATAGTTGGTGTCTACCTGACCGTCCTCGACGATCTGGTTGGGGAATCACATAGTCATCGTACTCCTGGATATCCAGCGTGATGCCCTTTTCGGCAAGAATGTCCTTGCAGATCTCCAGAACCTCGCAGTGAGGAGCCGGAGTAGCGCAGCTGACGGTCTCGCCGTTCAGTGCATCGTAGTCGATGGAGGAGTCATAGCCGTCGGTGGGGTTCTCCACAACGGACACCACCAGGGAGCCCCTTGTAGTTTTTCATCCATGAAGTCCTTCACCTTCTGGCTCTGCAGAGCAGCGGCCAGAGCCTTGATCTTCGGCTCCTCCTCATTGCCTTCCTTGCACACCAGAACGTTGACGTAGGCAGAGGTGCCATCCTCCATGGCCAGAGCGTCGGTCATGGGGTTCAGACCGGCAGAGATGGCGTAGTTGGAGTTGATGACGGCGTAGTCCTCGTCCTGCAGGACGTTGGGCACCTGAGCGGCCTCCACCTCATCGACGGAAACATTCAGGGGTTCTCCTCGATGTCCTTTGCGGTTGCGGTCAGGCCTGCATCAGCCTTCAGCTTGAAGAAGCCGTTCTTCTCCAGCAGGGTCAGAGCACGTGCCTCGTTGGTGGTATCGTTGGGCACAGCCACCTTCACCTTATCCAGCTTAGCCACAGCAGAAGAAGCTGCAGAAGAAGCAGTGCCGGAAGCAGCGGAAGATGCGGTGGAAGAAGAGCCGCCGCATGCGCTCAGGGCAGCTGCAGCAGCTGCGACGCCAGAAACCTTCAGAAAATCACGACGAGTAATCATAGTTTTGTTCCCTCTCTATTTTGCTTAATAAAATGTACTGCGGCCCGCACGGCACAGTTCCGTGCTAAGGGCCTTTGACGGATGCATGAAAAAAGCTCCCGTCCTTGACGAGCCAACGCTCGACAAGGACGGAGCATAACATACTTCCGTGGTACCACCTTGGTTTACCGCACCCTGCGGGCACAGCCTCAATGCTGCGGCAGCTTTGCTGCTTACAGCCGGACGCTGTAACGGGCGCATCCGTTGCGGGCTTAGCACTCCTGCGCCTCGTCCGCACGGCTCCGAGACCATTTTCAGCTTCCTGTTTCCTGCCCTTTTTCATCGCCCGGGCTCTCTGGTAAGGATCAATGCGAAGGCCTACTCTTCTCTTCACAGCCATTTTTTGTGATATTGCATTTATAATAATCCAATCGACCGGATTTGTCAACACCTACAACGAAGTTTTTAGTAGGAAATTGCGTTTTTTTTATCTTGTGCGCCAGCCGCGGACATGGTAGAATAAGACAGCATTATTTATAAAGGAGGTGCGGCAATGAACAGCCGCGAGGTTTTCCCGGATGAAGAACTGCGCCGCCGCATCATGGATTTTATCATGGCGGCAGGCCAGACATTGCTGGAAAACGGTGCCGAGGTGTTCTGCGGAGCAGACCATGGAGATCATGGCCCGGTCATTCCACCTGCGGGAGTTCCATAAGTTTACGTGCTGACCAACGGCATCTTTGCCAGTGCGGGCACCGCCGAGATCAGCGAGGTGCGCAATGTGCCCGCGACCTGGGCCCGAAGGTGGCTGCGGTGAACCCAGCTCTCCCATAATTCGCGGCGGGCGGCATCATCGGCAAGGCCGCCCCGTCCCTTCCCGGATGCGGGTCCAGCTGGCCGCCGGGCGCTTCGGGCGCGTTCTCTTCGCGCTCATCTTCCGGCAGCGGCACGCTGCGGTCCATGGCGGCAGCAGTGGCCCGATCTTGCAGCCAGCGCCTACCTGCTGTTCGCGAGCGGCACGGCAGGCGGCTTCCAGACCACTCTCCCACCGCCTCCTCATTACTCATCTGCATCCTCAGCTGCCACCTGCTCCGCACCGAGGCCAGCCACGCCATCATCGGCAGCGACGCATCCTGACGCGGCGTAGCGCTGTTTTCATCGCATCCGATGTCGTGCAGGGGCGATTATCTCTCCGGCACCATTCGGACGATATCGGCAACGCTCTCCTCATCGTGCTGCAGTATCGCCATCGGCACCGTGGCTCTGTGCTGGGGGCTCTTATTCCATGCCTGACGATTGTGGAAAGCTGGCATGACGGCTGCTTTGACGTGAGGCAGTATCGCGTTGCTGGTCGCGCAAGTTTTTCATCGCCGGGGCGGCACCCCAGCTTGGCTTACCCTTCGCGTGCCCCAAACGCATCACCCCTGCCCTACTGCGGCTCGTGGGCGCGGTGGGCTGGTTCGTCTCACGCACCGCCATCCTGCCTGGCCAAGCCTTTTGCCGCTTCCCCTGCTGGCCGTGTCATCCTTTCGACCCCTGCGGTTCTGCATCTTCGTGGCCCTCAAAACCCCGGTCACCATCTTCCTGCTGACCGGTATCTTCCCTCGTGCCCGGTGCCGGTATTCTCCAATTACGCCGCTCACTATTTTATTCAGGGCAGTAACGACGGGTTCTTGCCAACGGCAGCATCTCCACGTTTAAGATGGGTCGCGCTGCCGGCCGTCGGCATCGCACTGGTGCTTGGGCTGCCGATGCCCCATTTCACTCCCCCGCAAATAAGGTTTCCTTTCACAAACCACTTTTCGTACCGATCCCCACGGAAAGTGGCTCTTTTTTTTTCAGGCGTGCTTTCCCACAATAAAAAAACAAACACAAAAACCCGCCTGGCAGCGGGTTTTTGTGTATAGAGGGGTGGGAAAGTATATAAAGTTGGGAATCGCATATTCAGATGCAGGGTGGGCACAGCAGAGTTGTTTGCGCCCTGCAAGATGTATTATACCCATTTTTTTCTTTTCTTGTCAAACAAATTTTTTGCAGTTTGCTTTAAATTCACACTTTACATTTTGCCCAAAACTTTATATAATTAACACAGCCAGATTTTTTCCAAGCTTTTTTTCGATGTTTGTACGATTTTTACAACAATAAAAAAACTTTACTTTCAAAATTTTTTATGGATTCCAACATATTTTAAAAAGGAGACCTTCCTCATGGACGATTTAGACCGCAAAGATCCTTTCCTCCTTGCAAAAAATGCCCGGATGCCGGTCAAGGAGATCGCCGAGCAGGTGGCGCTGACCAGCCCCCGCCGTTTCCAGCCGCATCCACAAGCTTGAGACCGACGGCATCATCAGCGGCTACACCGTGGTGCTTCAACCGCCCGGCCGACCGCGTGTACGTGGACGCCCCCTCATCAGCCTTTCCGTCACCCCCCAGCCACCGGGACGAGCTGGTGGAGCTGATGCAGAACAGCAAGGAGGTGCTGCAGTGCTACCATGTCACCGGCGCCTACACCTTCCTCATCAAGGTCAGCTGTGGCAGCATGCCCCAGCTGGAGCACCTGATCCTGCAGTTCCAGAAGCTGGGCACCACCAGCACCCAGATCATCCTTTCCATCCCCGGTCAACCACGGCGACCTCGAAGCCATGATGCTCTGTAAGCCGTTCACAGAAATTTTAGCTGCCGCCGGGCAGAACGCTTTCTTTCGCCCCCGGTGGCCGTATTCTGATAAGCCGCCGCCTGTTCAGCGGCGGGTGCTGTGCCATACTAAAGGCGGGCGGCTTCACGCCCCTGCACTTTTCACGACGAAAGGAATACGACCATGAAAAACGCATTCCTCGCCGCCCTGCTGGCCGCACTGACCCTGCGCGCTGGGGCTGCGGCAGCCGGTAAGACCGACGCCGCCCCCAAAGACTACACCCAGATCATCCACGACGCCCGGCCCGGATGAGGACAATGATTATTATATGATCTTCTCCCCCGGCAAGGAGGGCAAGTTCACCGCCCAGTACGGCTACAGCGAAAGCCAGCCGAAGACGCCGACCAACTGATGAAGAGATCCGGAACATAACGCCAAGCTCCCTGCTGAATCTGAGGAGGGGGATTACACCGACGCCCGCCGCCTCCGTTTCCGGCATGATGGTGCAAAAGCTACGCCCTGCTGAGGGCAAACAACAAAGCCGTATCCGAATCTTGATGTAACCAGAGCCAGATGCAGAGCATGGAGCACCATCCGCTACCAGACTGCCGCGTCATCTCATAACAACCGGCGAGGTGATTTCTCCCCGTCTGCTGCGAGAACCCCGAAGCCGTGTGATGAACGCCATCAAAACAGCGCTGGCCGCTTAAAATCAGACCTTGCTTTTTCTCTTCACCGCACCCTGTTTTCGGGGTGCGGTGTTTTATTTTTTTTCCCGAAACGGCCTGAAAAAAGGCCTCCGCTGCAAAGTTTTTTTCAAAATCCTCCAAATCACTTTCAAAAAGTGTTTTTTGATGTATTCTATCCTATCCGCTGTGCGTTTTGGGACGCAGACGGAAACGCTAAAAACGAAAAGAGGGTGCACAGATATGTTCAAATATCTGGCCAAACGCATCGGGCGCTCGATTTTGACCCTGTTCATCATTGTGACGCTCGTGTTCTGCTTGCTGCGGCTGATGCCCGTGGAAGGCTACTTTGCAAACTACGAAAATGACCGAGGCGCAGATCAAAGCCGGATTGCAGTCCATGGGTCTGCTGGACCCGCTGCCGGTGCAGATCGGGCGGTTCTGGTGGAATGCCCTCCCGGCGACCTCGGCGTGAGCCATATTTATAAGGTGAACGCCTCCGTCACCAGCATTCTGACCAAGAAACTGCCCATCTCGGTGCAGATGGGTGTGTTCTCCATGCTGCTGAGCTTTGTGGTGGGCATCCCCATGGGGCTGTTCATGGGCCGCTTCAAAAACCGCTGGCCGGATAAGATCGGTACGGCCATCATCGTGCTTTCATCAAGCCGTGCCCGCCGCCGTGTACTACCTGTACATCCAGATGTACGGCACCACCGCGCTGGGCGTGGGCCTGTTGTTCGAAACGCCTCCGACTGGAAATACTGGGTGCTGCCCATCTGCTCTATGAGCTTGGCAACGTGGCCTTCTACGCCATGTGGCTGCGCCGCTATATGGTGGACGAGAACGCAACAAGGACTACGTCCGCCTCGCCCTTGCCAAGGGCGTCAGCGAGAACAACATCGCGTTGCATCACGTCTTCCGCAACGCCATGGTCCCGCTGGTGCAGTACATTCCCTCCGCGTTCTTGAACACCGTCGTCGGCTCCATCTACATCGAGCCTGTACAGCATCCCCGGCATGGGCGGCTTGCTGGTCACCTGTGTCCAGCGGCACGACAACACCATGGTGCAGGGCATCGTTCTGCTGTACGCCTGTGTGGGCATCATCGGCCTGATCGCGCCGGCGACCTGCTTATGGTGCTCATCGATCCCATCAGCTTTTGGCAAGAAAGAAGGTGGCCGATAATGCTGTTTCATATGAAAGACCAGAAGGCAGCTGTGCTGGAAAACGAACCTGAGACAAGCTGCAGGACTGGCCCCGCCGCGTGGGCCGGCTGCCGGAGGGACGAACTGTTCACCCCCCGCCGGGTTCGCGCCGAACAGGCCGAGGCCACCGCCTACTCAACTACAGCTACTGGGGCAGCACCTTCCGCGCTTCTTCAAGAATAAAGTGGCCGTGGCCCTTCTCATCGCCGCTGGTGGCCGTGGTGGCCTTCGCGCCTTTCTGCAGCCCCCACCTGCCCGGTCAGGTGGACCCGAACCATTGCGAAAGTGGACCCCGCGACCGGCATCTGGGTACCGCAACATCGCCCCCAGCAGGGGGGAATCATCTGGGGTTCCAACGCCATCGGGCAGGACGCTTTGGGCGCATCTGGGCCGGTGCCCGCACCAGTTTGACCATCGCCTTCTTCGTGGCCCTCATTGAGGCCGTGGTGGGCATCACCGGGCGTGCTGTGGGGCTATGTCCGCCAGCTCGACTTCTTCTTCACCGAGCTGTACAACATCTGCGACAACATTCCTTCCACCATCATCCTCCATCCTCGATCCTACGTGGCTTCCCCAGCATCGGACCCCCGATCTTTGGGCATCGCTGACGGGCTGGATCGCCATGGCTCGCTTCATCCGCAACCAGATCCCTTGATCGTCCGCGACCGCGATTACAACGTTCGCCCGCTGTATCGGCACCCCCACCTCCGCATCGTGGTGCGCAACCTGCTGCCGTATCTCGTCTCGGTCATCATGCTGCGGATGGCGCTGACCATCCCCGCCGCCATCGGCAGTGAGTGTTCATCACCTACATCGGCCTCGGCTGCCGTCAGATGCGGGCAACCTCATCAGGCG
>VOFK01000863.1_pt1 | contig 15922 bp, 14 predicted proteins | sample 5384121 | NCBI WGS metagenome assembly VOFK01 (sample SAMN12384730, study PRJNA508395) | human gut metagenome | isolation source: healthy gut J | host: Homo sapiens
GCAAATCGTGGGCAGCAGGACCCCAAGCGCCTGCTGCCCATCATTTTGCTTTAAACGGGATGGAAAACAGGGGTGTAAAATGCAAACCTATCCAACGGGCTATGCGGAATCCCACCACATAGCCGAACAGATTTTCCGGGAGATTTTACCCCGGCACGGCATGGCGGTGCGCGAGGAACAAATCGCGCTTTGCCATGAAGTTTTAGATACCTTATATAATAAGGAAATTTCCCTGTGCGAAGCAGGCGTGGGTACCGGCAAGACGCTGGCCTACCTCGTGGGCTGTATTCTTTGGCAGATGAACCGTCCCGAACGGATGAAACTGCCTATCGTTATCTCCACTTCCAGCGTTGCCTTGCAGGACGCTATCCTTACTGAGTATCTGCCCGACCTGTCCGCTGTCTTGCTGGACGAAGGTATCATTACAGCACCCATCACAGCCGTTGTCCGCAAGGGCAAAGAACGCTTTGTCTGCGATGCCCGCCTTGCCGAAAGAGCATCGCTGGTGCAGCCAAGCAGAAAACGGCAGACCAACAGCCTGAACATTGCTGCGCACATTTTGGACATGGATCATATCCCGGAACTTTCCCGGTATGACCGCTGCCGAATTTGTGTGCCGCAGTCCTGCCCGCGAGATTGCTTTATGCGCTTGGATTGCCGCTACCAGCAGTATCTGCGGGATTCCATGAAACCCGACATCCAAATTTGCAATCACAATTATTTGCTGGCAGACGCATCGCACCGACTTGAAGATAGGCCGCTGCTCCTGCGCAGCTATCAGGCGCTGGTGGTGGACGAGGCACACAAACTGCCCGATGCCGCCCGTCAGATGTACACGGAAACACTATCCTCGCGCGCCATGGATGAATTGTGCCTTTTATTACAACAGGCGCACTACAAGGATTTTGCCAGACAGCTGCGGACGACGTTCCTTACGCTGTCGTTCTCCTGCACGCAGGGGTTTTCCAAGCTGCGAAGAAAAGTGAGCGAACCGTTCGTGCTTACACCGTTCCGCCGCGCTGCTCTCATCGACTGTATAGCACTGTTGCAAAATGCTGGCGGATTGCCGGATGTGCCGCGATACCTGCTGAACAGGCTGGGAGAAGCAGAAAGCCTCCTGCGCCTTTTTCTTTTGGAGGTGCCGACGCGCATCTTATACATCGACTACGATGCCGATGGCCAGCCCACATTCTGCGCAGCCAGCAACCGCGTACCGCAGCTGCTCCGCAGCGCCCTGTGGAACACACGCGAACCCGCGATTCTGACCTCCGGCACGCTGGCTGCAGCCGGAGATTTCAGCCACACCGAACAGCTTTTGGGGCTGACAACCTACCGGCCGTTGCGCCACTTCCGCGCGGATTCTCCGTTTAACTACAAGAAAAAATGTCTGTTATACTTTCCGCCGCGCACAAAAACGCGAATGGACAACCGCCGAATGGCAGAAGAAATCGTTCGGTTGGTTGGTGCCTGTCACGGTCATGCGCTGGTGCTGTTCACAGCGTACCGCCAGATGGCGGAAGTCCGCGCGCTGACGGACGGTCAGTGGCAATACCCGACCTATCAGGCATGGCGCAACGGCGGCAAAATCATCCAGAAGTTCAAGCAATCCGGCAACGGCGTTCTGTTTGCGGCAGGCTCCTGCTGGGAGGGCATCGACTTTCCCGGTGACATGGTGTCTTTGCTGATCATCGCCAAGCTGCCGTTTCCGATACCCGACCCGGTCAGCAACTACGAACGCCGGCAGTACCCGAATCTGCGCGACTACATAAACGCCGAAATTATCCCCGAAATGCAGAAAAAACTGCGGCAGGGCTTTGGTCGTGCCATCCGTACCGAGCAGGACTCCTGCGTGGTGGCGATTCTGGACGAACGTGCGGGCATCGGCGGCAAGTACCATGATGCCGCGCTGGCAGCGCTGCCGACCTGCCCAATCATCGAGAAAATTGAAGATGTGCAGCAATTCATCCGGGAGCAGAAGCGCCCGGATTACTTTTTGTGAAAAGAGGAACCTGAGATGTACCTTATGCGAAACCACGATGTCTGGATTTATGTGCGCTGCGCCAACAGCGATCCGTGCATTGCCTTTGACCGGCTGTATGACCTTATCGACGAAGCAGCAGGGCATGGATTCCTTGTACGCGGCACATCTTTTGACCATTGCAGCGGCAACACCTTGAAAGACCGCATTGGTCTGCGTTCTATGTTGGACGCAGTAGAGAACGGTCGGATTGAAGCCGTGATGGTGCGCGATTTGGAGCAAATCAGCCGCAACAGCTACATACTGGTGGGAGTTATTGAAATTCTGCGTCAGAATGATGTCTATCTCATCACCACCGAATGTGACCTAAACGCCGAACTCATCAACAGCGGTCTGGAACGCTTTGTCGGCGACCGCTTCACGCGGGCCTCCTTTGGCAAGCCGCGCTTTGATGTTCGTCTCCCGCTTATGGATCAATTCTGAGGTGCGCCCATGAAAGAATACAAAGTTTGGGCTTTTGCCCGCAGCGCTGCACCGAACCTGCCGGCACTGGAAGAACAGCTTGCGGATGTTATGCGCGAAGCCGACAGGCGCGGCTACATCATCGTCAACTCCTGCATGGAGCAGAAGTACGGCACCGAATTCTGGCGACCTGATTTGTTTGCCATGCTCACCGCTGTGCAACAGGGGCGTGTCAATGCCGTCATGGTGCAGAGTCTTGACCGGTTGAGCCACGACATTACAATCTTGTACCGCATCCTACGCTTTTTTGCAGAACCACGGCGCGGTTCTAATCACCACAAAAACCAACCTGCAATATGAATTGTAACCTAACTGGGCTGGAGAGCAGATTGCTGAGGCGCCCCAAGAAAAAAGAAAGCCTGTATGGGTATGTGAGGAATGCAAAGATGGAAATCCTTGAGACAAAAAAGAGGAAAGAGCGGTGTACAAAGCATCGTTGTTCGCTGCGGCGAGTACACCGCAGAACTGACCTTTTGCGAAAACTGTGAAACGGACGTTATGATTCCGATCAAAGAACTGATTATGTCTGCATACGATTTGCGCAAGCAACGGGAAGAACAGGATAATAGGTAGAATTGCAGTCCACTTTGGCAGCGGTTCTTCTCCGTTTTGGTGAATAGCTTTCCTTATTATAATAGAGTATCGTTTGTCTTGCGAAAATGCACCAACCATTTCGCAAGATGAACAGCGAGGTGAACAGAATGATTTGCGTAGATTCGAATGGCCAAGCTATTGAAATTTCGGTGGCGGACCAGATGTGGCTGGATGATGCCTATTTTAAGGGAAAGCAGATGCATCTTGAAGCGGATGCACCGCGCGCGTTGCACTGGCTTATCGAGTATCGACAAAAAGGGCAGGTAGACCACGATGATATTCCAATGCAGAAAATTGACTGCCGAAAGTTTGCACAAAAGCAAAAAGGGTGGCGGGTGGTAAAAGAGGTGGCCGAAAAGGGCGTCTCCGGTTCTAAGGTGTCGGCATCAAAACGCGATGCCATCCAGCAATTGAAAGAAGAAGCCGCCAACGGCGAATTTGATATTCTGCTGGTCTATATGTTTGACCGTCTCGGACGAATCGAAAGCGAAACTCCCTTTGTGTTGGAATGGTTCGTCCAGCATGGAATTCAAATGTGGAGTACCCACGAAGGTCAGCAGAAAATCGAGACACATGGCGATAAGTTGATGAACTACATCCGCTTTTGGCAGGCAGCAGGGGAATCGGAGAAAACATCCATCCGAACCCGCGATAGAATCCGGCAAATCGTGTCCAGCGGTCACTACACAGGTGGTTTCGTATGCTATGGTTACAAGTTAGAAGACCAAGGTAGACGAAACAAGCGTGATAAGCCTGTTATGGATCTGGTCATCAATGAGGAAGAAGCTACATGGGTTCGGGAACTCTTTTATAAGGTTATCCAAGAAGGCGCCAGCGGATATGCTCTGGCTGAAATGTTAAATAACCGAGGATTGCGTACCCGTGCCGGAGCAAAGTTCCAGTCGAGCAACATAATCCGAATTATCCGCCATGAGGGATATACAGGGTACATTATTACGAAAAATGCCCGTTCTGAGTATATTCAAGAATTGCAGATCATCGACAGGGAAACATTCGATAAGGCAAATGACATAATAAACCGCAGAAAAGCCAAATCGGAGCAAGCACGAAAAATCGCCCATACCAGTCAGAATCCAACACTGCTGGCGGGCATCGTGTACTGCGCTCACTGTGGTGCGAAGATGTCGGGATTTATGCATACGGATCGTTATAAGCTGGCAGATGGTAGCATTCGGGAGAAAGTACAACCAAAGTACAATTGCTTCCAGCGGGGACAGAAGAATAAAGGGGGGAGAGATTGCGATGGACAGGCATTATATCTTGCTGAGCGGGTAGATGCTATCGTTCTGCAGGCAGTATCAAAAGATATTTGAGCAGATTAGAGATACACCATACTCAGGATGGCAGAAAACCGAATAAGGCAGGAATCAAATCTACAAAAAATCTAAACGCGCTTCGGTAGAAAAAGAAAATTAAAACTGCACAGCATGCTTTGGAACGCTTTGAAGGTGAGATTCTGAAATGCCTTGATGGTACAAGCAATTTTACCGAAGATATGATTGCCAAGCAAATCCGGCGATACCAACAAGAACTGGATGATGCGAAAGCAGAGTATGCTGCACTTCAAAATGCGAGGCTGAACGAAGCTGCAGAGATTCGAAAACTGCGTACCTACTATGATGAATTCAGAGGGTGGGCAGAAGAATTCGATGCGGCACCATTAGAAATCAAACGCATGATACTGAGCCAACTGATAGAAAGAGTGGAGGTCGGAAGAAAGTATCAGGTTACGATAAAGCTAAATATGGAATATCAGCAATTCTTGGAAATCACAGAGGAACAGAAACTTATACCGCTGATTAGTGCGTAAAAGAAAATTGACCAGCGCCACACAAAAAAAAAAACGGTGCTGGTCAATGACTTTGTATAGGACATATTTAGTGATTTTGATCGTTAGAAAAGTGCTTTTTTATTACAACAGCATACACCATGAGTGTGAGCAACTAAGGAGAGCAACTGACTCTTAATCAGTGGGTCCTGGGTGCGAGTCCCCGATCAGAAAAGACCAGAAAAAGACTGCAACGATGGTTGCAGCTTTTTTTTATTATCGAAGATAAATCAAAGCATTTGTTATATAGGATAAGGTGATAACAAATGAAATTAATAATTAAGGAAGTTTATAGTAATTTTCGTGTAGATAAAAACTCAAAGGCAATATTCGTTGGTATGCTACAAGTGAGTGCTTTTTGAAGGACAACAGCTTGATACGTTGGACTATTTTGTAGTGACGGATCCCTGAAGCAGGAGAATTTGAAAAGGCAGTAAGTAAATATGCTGCAATTGTTGGAACAGAGGCGAATGTTACTCGTGATGGTTCGTATCGTGCGAGAGGGAAAAACTTTATCGGGGTTAGTAACGATGGTAGACTCCATCAAACAATAATAATTACATCGGCTATATGTAGACAAGCCATTATGGAAGTTGCTTTTATGTTAGGGTATCTTAACATGGATGAGAAAACTATACATGAAAAAAGCAATTGGAACAGCTGTATAGTGTACACCTAATAGTACACGAAATCGGGCATGCTGTAGATTATGAGAACCGATATAGAATGTTCGGGACAGTTAATACAAAAATCTTTTTACAATCGTGGGAATGAAAGGGAAAGGCAAGAATATTTTCTTGAAAACGCTTTTAGTCTTTGGGGCGAGTATTATGCAGAAACATTTTTCGTTCAAGAATTTTAATAAGACACCAAAAGTAAAAATGAAGGAAACTTACTATGGTGCATAGATTCCTATTTTGAAAATCTAGTAAACTTCTATTTGGAACGTGCTTATAGAATACTTTACTTTTTTGTATTGTCAATGGCTTACGAGCATGAAAAGCTGGATCATAAAAGAGTACATGAATTTTGATAGGCTTGGTAAGGGGAGAAAAGCCTAGTAGAATATCTGCCCTACTTTGCTCAGGTAAGAAAAAGCAATCTATAAGTTGTACCAGAATTATCCTCATTGAGCTCCACTAAGGACTTAAATGAATTGGCGAAAAAGCATTTACTAATCTTATACAGCATGAATACGAAAAAAGTAGATGGAATAATCATTAAATGCCATATTTTCTTTTATACTTGTTTTTTGAAAAGGGGGCTTGTAAAATCTTATAAAGGATTTAATTCCTACGATTGTAATTGTTGCTTCTCAAATTAAGAAATGTTATACTTACTGCAGATGAATTTTTTCTTTCGTAGATTGCAGTATGTCAAAAATAAATTTAAATATTGAATATTATTTCTTTTGTTGGGGAAGTAACAATAATGAAGTTAGATATTGAAGATAATAGCCTTCGAGAATTGCTTCAAAAACGAAAAAGAATATATTGGAGGAAGCTAGGGTTGGTTCTGTTGGTAATATTATTGCTGGAATTTCCCTTAGCATTAACTGTCTATTCTTCAGGTTTTCCGTCTAATTGGGTGAATATATCTACTCACTTTTTCGGCTTTCTTTACTCTTTATAGGAGCAGTATATCTGTGGAAACAAACCGGGAATCGTGCTTACAATTATTCAAATTTATATGATGATATTAAATGTTTAAGTACCACAGAAAGTCAATACTCCTTAGGTTGCAATTTTGAATGATTTTGAAGGAGAATTAGCTAACAAAGTTCTACTCAGTTTTTCAATAATGGTTGGGAAACATATATGTTTTCTTTCATTTGCAACCGCGCCTGATAATGATGAGAATAATGTGATTTGCAGAGTCGCCGCAAAGCTAAAAAGTGGAGCGAAGCAAAATAAATATTCGATTTCTAGAAGAGATTCCGTACCAGCCAAAATATTCGCCAAAGCATCGTACTACCAGAATGTATCATAACAAGTACTATCAAGTCAGGATTGAACAGTTTCCTGAACACATGAAGCAATCCACTTTTTACAGTTGATGGAATAAAATATAGATGGATGACACTTGAGAAGAAATGTGGGACAACGAAAAATATAAGAAAGAATAATGCTGATGTCCTAAAGGAGTTTGAAAAATATATTTTTAATTCCAAGGACAAATGATTATGAACAGGAGAAAAGATGTTAGTATGCTTCCCGATTCTCTATATATAAGACTTAATAGAATATGCAATTTGTCATGTCCGTTTTGCCTTGCTTCCGGCGGCTTAGAAGGTCTCACCACGGAGGAAATAAAAAAGGTGTTATTAATTTTGAAGTCTAGTGGGTAAAAAAAAAAGGTGAAATTGACAGGAGGAGAACCGAGCTTACGAACTGACCTATTTGAAATAATAGATTTTTTGTATTGAGCTGGGATTATCGGCTTCTGTTTATAGTAATCTGTATGTATCATCAAATGTGGTTGATCGTTTGTTGAATTATCCAATTTCCATATCAACAAGTATCCATGGAACTGAGTTTTATCACGATTCAGTTACAAAGATAGGCGTATATAAAATAGTTTATCAAAATATACGGAGATTTACTAAAGCGCATATACCGGTGTCGTTCATATGGTAGTAATGAATAGAAATTATATTTATGCGGAGGATGTGATAAACGAATCTGTAAAAGCGGGTGTGGAGAAAATTGTATTCCAAACTCTGATCCCAAGGGAAAAAAAAGGAAAAGCACTTCTTTACGAATGCCAACGCTGGCGAAGAGGAAAGCGTTGGAAAGGTTCAAGAAAGAATAGCTTCATTATGTACACTAAAAGAAAAATATTCATCGCAGATAGAGGTTGAGTTTAGCAATTTATATCAAAAAAGAATGTTATGTATTAGAAACGAATGGCAATCTGTATGCGGAAAGAGAATGTGCAGATAAAGATCGGTTGATACGGAGCTTTATATAATGATAAATGATGAACTTACAAAAAGAGATAATGTTGAAGTGCGTTCAATTGGCAAGAGAAAGTGCGAAAACTAAACAATATCCGATTGCTGCAATTGTCACAAACCATGATGGAACGATATTATCAATGGCGAAGAGTAATTTACGACAGGGAAATGATCCAACAAATCATCCTGAAATTGATGCAATTCGTGGAGCCTGCAAAAAAATTAGATACCAGATTTTTACGGGGGTGCTATTTATATACCACTTTAGAGCCATGCCCGATGTGTACATCGGCGGCTATTTGGGCAAGGATGCAAGGAATCGTTTATGGTGCATATTTGGAAGATATAGAACAATTTATTGTAAATAATCCTGCCCGAAAATTTTCTTTTTGGAGGCAGATACCCATTAAGGCTCGAGATATAATAAAATTTGGACCGTCTTTGGAGGTGTATGAAGGAGTACTTCGTGAAGAGTGTATGCAATTATTTTGTTGAATAGAAGAACTCGCCTCATAAAAATTAGTATATAATTTGAAAGATATGAAACATCAAATTGTATGGGTAAAATAAATGCAAAACTACAAGGGAAATATTTATAGGGGATAAGTGCGCCCATTTTTAGCCGCTCGGTTTCTGACAATGCCGGAACCGGGCGGCTTTTTGTTTTGCCCCCCTCTCCACACCTCTCCCCCTAGTATAAATTTACCGGCTGGGAAGAAAAGTTATCTACCAGCCGTTTACATAGATCCGCAAATTTCAACGACAACGAAAGCGAGGCAAAAACCATGAACATTGGCATCGATCACGGCTACTACGCCATCAAGACGCGGCATTGTTCTTTCCCCAGCCGGTCTTACAGCCTATGGCAGCCACGAACCTTACACCCGCCAGGGACTCCTTGAGTTCGGCGGGTGTTTTTTATTTGCGGCACCGGACGGCAGCCAATCCAGCGCGACAAAACCATCAACGACAACTACTACCTGCCGACGCTGATGCATTAGCGCAGGAAATCCGCAGCCGGGGCGCACCCACCGAGTGTACGATTCGAATCGCGGCGGGTCTGCCGCTGACCAGCTATGGCAGGGACAAGCCGAAGTTTCGTAGCTATCTGCTTCGTTCTTCCCAGCCGGTTCAGTTCCGCTACGAGGGTGTGGAATACAGCATCACCATCGCGGATGTGCAGCTATTTCCCCCAGGGCTTTGCGGCATTGATGGCCGAACCGGATCTGCTGACCGACGAACCGTCGCTGCTGCTCATGGACATTGGCGGCTGGACGGCGGATCTGATGCGGACCGACAACGCCCTGCCGGTAGCAGAAACGGCGCACAGCCTGGAACTTGGGATGATTCGTTGCATCGACGAGATCCGGGAACGTGTCCGTCAGGAAACAGGTCTTTCGCTTACTGATGCCCAAATCGAACAGATGCTGGCGGGCCAGCCCCTGCAGCCTGGCTGACGAGGTGCGCAGCATCGTGAACAAACAGGGGCGGCTGTATACCGAGCGGTTGTTCTCCGCAGTCATGGAAGCGGGCTTCGATCTTCACGCCATGCCTCTGGTCATGCTGGGCGGCGGGGCCTGCATCGTGAACCGCCACGTCAGCCCCAAAGACGGCCTGTGTCGGGGTTATTCCGCTGCTGGACGACCGGGTGAACGCCATCGGTTTTGAGCGCACTTTGGGCCGCGTTCAGGGCGCGGTGAGCGAGGGGTGAAACGGCCACAATACGTTTTCCGACCACAGCTCAGTATCCCGGACCATCGGCGAGCCTGGACCTGCCTGCAGCAGATGCCGGCAAACCAGCGCAAAGATTTTCTGGTCAGGGCGATTCTGGCCGAGGAACAACGGATGCGTTCAAGCAGATCCTGAGGGAAGTGATCCGGGAAGAACTCGCGCGCGGAGTCGTGATCCAGGAGCCTACCAAACCGACTGAGGAGAAAGAGGTGCCCAAACAGACGCTGGATTTTTTTAGCATCCCTTTGCGACTGACCACTGTCTTGCCATTGTTGCTTATGATACATTCTGGGCGCGATATTCAATGAATTATCGTTGGTTTTTGTGAATGGCTTTGCCGATGCGTTTGCAGTATGCTTTTGCTTATATGCAAGCTGCCAATAAAAGTAAGCAGCAAAATTATTTCCTGAAAACTCAAGCGTTCACCTCCCTCATAATTTGGAGGCGACGATCAAGAGCAAATTATATCAGAAGGGGAGAGGACTGTCAAAATAAGCTCTCCAAATCCTTAATGGCGGTTTGTTGGTACAATACCAATGAACCGCTTTTTTTCATGCAAAAATTCCGGAAGCCCCAAAAAGGCAACCGTTTATTATAGATTGTAGAATACAAAAATGGAGGTATTTCCCATGAGCATCATTATCGGCATCGACCACGGCTACTACGCCATCAAAACAGCGCATTGTTCATTTCCGGCTGGACTGACAAGCTACGGAGAACACGAACCCTACACCCGCCAAGGACTCCTAGAGTTTGGCGGGTGCTTTTTGTTTGTGGCTCCGGGCGGCAGCCTATCCAGCGGGACAAGACCGTGAACGACAATTATTACCTGCTGACTGACGCTGGCAGCAATTGCAAAGGAAATCCGGCAGCGCGGCCTGCCGCCCGAATGCTCGGTGCGCATTGCGGCGGGTCTGCCACTGACCAGTTTCGGGCGCGACAAACCCAGGTTCAGAGATTATCTGCTGCGGAGCAACCAGCCCGTGAATTACAAATTCGAGGGCGTGGAGTACAGCATCACCACCGAAGAAGTTGCCATTTTTCCGCAGGGCTACGCCGCCCTCATGACCGAAACCGGGCTTTTGCAGGACGAACCGTCCATGCTCCTTATGGATTTGGGCGGCTGGACGGTGGACCTCATGCGCATCGACAACGCAATCCCTGCGGCTGACACTGCGCACAGCTTGGAGCTCGGCATGATCCGCTGCGTGGATGATATTCGGGAGCAGGTGCGACGGGAAACCGGATTGTCACTCACGGATGCCCAGATCGAAAATATGCTGGCAGGTCAGCCCTGCACGGTCAGAGATACGGTGCGCGACATTGTGAACCGGCAGGGTCGCAAGTACACAGAACATCTGCTGTCAGCGGTTATGGAGGCCGGCTTTGATTTGCGCGCTATCCCCGCCGTGCTATTGGGCGGCGGTGCCTCGGTGGTGAGCCGCCACCTCAGCCCCAAGGACGGCCTTTGCAAGACGATTTTTCTGCTGGACGATAAGGTGAACGCTGGCGGGTTCGAGCGCGCGTTGAACGCCGTGTCGCGCCGTAAAAGCGAGGTATGAAACGACCGCAATATGTTTTCCGTCAAACCTCAACGAACCGCAACACACCGCCGCGCATGGGCGTTGCTGCAGCAGGTGCCGTCAGCCAAACGCAAGGAGTTTCTGGTGCAAGCCATTCTTGCAACGGAGCAGACAGATAGGCTGGAGAAAAGCATCCGCAAGGTGGTGCGGGAGGAGTTGCAGGCAGTCAACATAACCGGCGCTGTTCCAAGCCCACTGTCAGCGAATGCTATACCAGACTCTGCGCTCGATTTCCTAAATTCACTGTAGGGGGTGATTCCAATGTTTTAATAATAGGTAGAGAGAAGCAGAAGGTAAAAAGGAGGTTGATACATAGTGAACGGTAAAAAAATCTTGTTCGGTGCAGCCTGTGACAGGCTGCTTTTTGTTTTTGATGAGGGGTGCCTATTAAGTACGCCCAGAATAGCACCCAAGTCCATAAGGAGCCGGGTGCTTGATTAAATTCATCGATATGTTCTCCGGCATCGGTGGTTTCCGCGAGGGGCTGACCCGTGCCGGGGGCTTTACGTGCGTAGGACACTGCGAAATCGATAAATACGCCAACCGCAGTTACAATGCCCTGTTTGACACGAAGGGAGAGTGGTTCATTGAAGATGCCCGAAAAGCCGACCCCTGCACCATGGCCAAGCTATTGAAATTTCGGTAGCAGACCAGATGTGGCTGGATGATGCCTATTTTAAGGGAAAGCAGATGCATCTTGAAGCGGATGCACCGCGCGTTGCACGGCTTATCGAGTATCGACAAAAGGGCAGGTAGACCACGATGATATTCCAATGCAGAAAATTGATTGCCGAAAGTTTGCACAGAAACAAGGATGGCGGGTAGTAAAAGAGGTCGCTGAAAAAGGTGTCTCTGGTTCTAAGGTGTCGGCTTCAAAACGTGATGCCATCCAGCAACTGAAGGAAGAAGCCGCCAACGGCGAATTTGACATTCTGCTGGTCTATATGTTTGACCGCCTTGGACGAATCGAAAGCGAAACTCCCTTTGTGCTGGAATGGTTCGTCCAGCATGGAATTCAAATGTGGAGTACCCACGAAGGTCAGCAGAAAATCGAGGCACATGGCGATAAGTTGATGAACTACATCCGCTTTTGGCAGGCAGCAGGGGAGTCGGAGAAAACATCCATCCGAACCCGCGATAGAATCCGACAAATCGTGTCCAGCGGCCACTATACTGGTGGCTTCGTGTGCTATGGTTATCAACTGGTAGACCAAGGCAGACGGAACAAACGGGATAAGCCGGTCATGGATTTGGTCGTCAACGAGGAAGAAGCTGCTTGGGTGCGCGAACTCTTTTACAAGGTGGTCCACGAGGGGTGCCAGCGGATACTCGCTGGCCGAGATGCTGAACAACAGGGGACTGCGCACCCGCGCCGGGGCAAAATTCCAATCGAGCAACATACTCCGCATTATTCGTCACGAGGGGTATACAGGTTACATCATTACGAAAAATGCCCGTTCGGAATATATCCCGGAATTACAGATCATCGACCAAGAGACATTTGAAAAAAGCCAATGACATTATCAGTCGACGCAGTGCAAAGACAGCGCAAGACAGACGAATCGCCCACACCAGCCAGAAACCCAACGCTGCTGGCGGGCATTGTCTACTGCGCCCACTGCGGAGCGAAGATGTCTGGTTTTATGCCACAGACCGATATAAGCTGGCGGACGGCAGCATCCGCGAAAAAGTCCAGCCTAAGTATAACTGCTTTTCAGCGCGGTCAGCGGAACAAAGGCGGCAGAGACTGTGACGGGCAAGCACTGTACCTTGCCGAAAGGGTAGTGATGCCGTCGTTCTGAAAATCGTCGAGGAAGTATTCGAGCAAATCCGAGACACACCCTATTCCCAAGTAGCGGAGAATCGGATTCGGCAAGAGTCGAACCTGCAAAAGACAAAACGTGTAGCCGTGGAGAAAAAGATAAAAGCCGCCCAGCACGCCTTGGAACGCTTTGAGGGCGAGATTCTAAAATGCCTTGACGGAACAAGCAATTTTACCGAGGATATGATTGCCAAGCAAATCCGCCGATACCAACAGGAATTGGATGATGCCAAGGCTGAATATGCTGAACTTCAGAATGCGAGGTTAAACGAAGCAGCTGAGATTCGGAAACTGCGTACTTACTACGACGATTTCAGAGGTTGGGCAGAAGAATTTGATACCGCCCCGCTGGAAATGAAACGGATGATACTGAGTCATCTGATTGATAGGGGTAGAGGTGGGCAGAAAATACCAAGTTACTATAAAACTGAACATGGAATATCAACAGTTTCTGGATTGCTCACTAGATACAGACTGCAGTGCAGAAATCGGTGCATAGCAGAAAAAGCGGACTGTTCAAGGTTTGTATCACAGTGGACAGTCCGCTTTTTGTGCTATGGACGGCACTATTGCAAAAAGTAAAGAAACAGCGTATAATAAAGGCAAGGAAAGGAGGCGCTTACCCCATGCAGCAGGAAGAAAATTATTTGGCGCAAAGCATATCCCAAGTAGATGCCGATGCCCGCTACGATGAAGGCGTTAAGCGTCTGCTTGCCAACAAAAGCATTCTGGCCGTTATTATGAAGGAGTGCGTTCCGGAATATCGAGGCTGTATGGTGCGAGAGATTGCGGAGAAGTATATCGAAGGTGAACCGCAGATTGGCGCTGTCGGCGTGGATGCCGATGAAACCAACCGTAATATCTCGGCTACAATCCACGGTGCGAACACGGAAGATGTGACGCTGACAGAGGGTACAATCCGCTACGATGTCCGTTTTTATGCCACAGCACCAAGCGAGGACGGACTGATTGGGCTGATTCTGAATGTGGAGGCGCAGAACCGCTATAATGCGGGATACCCGCTGTTGAAACGTGCAATTTACTATTGCAGCCGTATGATTTCGGCACAGTATGGCACAGAATTTACCAAAGGTGAGTACGGAAAAATCAAGAAAGTGTACTCGATTTGGGTATGTATGAACCCGCCGAAAAACCGCAGAAACACGATTACGCAGTATTCTATACAGGAAAAGCATATCATTGGTGAGGCGGTTGAGCAAGTCAGGAACTACGATCTTATGAGCGCTGTAATGATTTGTTTGGGCGATGAGGATGACAAAAACTATGGCGGGCTGCTGAAATTCTTGGAAGTGCTGCTTTCAGAAGAAAAAGAGCCCCGAAACGAAGAAAGAGATATTGGAAACGGAATTTGATGTTCCGATGACACAAACGCTTGAAAGTGAGGTGCGCAGAATGTGCAATTTGAGCCAAGGTGTTATGGAAAAGGGCGTTTGCGAAAGGAATTGGCATCGGTGAAGAGAGGGGCGAAAACAAAGCAACTCTCAATGCGATTCGTAACGTGATGAACAGCTTTAAAGTGTCTGCCGATGCAGCAATGGATGCGTTGCATATTCCTGAAGCAGATCGCGCCAAATACAGAGCCATGCTCCAAAGTTAAAAAAAATTGAAAGCCGGTTGCAATGCAAAATGCAAAGCAACCGGTTTTTGCTTTTTTAATATATCGCGCATGATAAGAAGCTCTTAATGGAAAAGTAACCAACAGATGTCAAATATGTGGTATAATAAAGATATGCAACAAAGAGTGATTGGAAACGATAATGAAATTTGTGAGGTGACTTTACCATGTTAGAGGTATGTGCGTCAAAAATAGGTGATATAATACTTTCTGTGCTTGAAAGCAAAAATGGAGAATACCTATAGCTATTTATGTGGCAATATGCTATACTAACCAAAAAAAGGGAATCCTTTATAATCTTCCAGATTTGAATTAAAAACTAAGCTTGTGTGTATATGAGATTAGAATGAATCGATAGAGGCAAAAATGCTCCCTCTTTTTTAATGGAGTTGAAATAAATGACTGGGAAAAAGGTGAAACACTCATCCGTTAATGAAAAAAAGGATATAGGAAAAAGACTAAGTGATTCTTTTTATGGTTAAGGAAGTGTATAAATGAAAGTTTTATTTTTACATCTGAGCGATATGCATTTTGTTTCAGATAGTTCTTATACAAAAAAAAGGATTGCGAAGAAATAGCTAATGCAGTAGCGGCGAAAATTATATGCCCATAAGTATGATTTTTTCTTGTGCTTTCAGGCGACATAGCATTTAGTGGTGGCGCAGAAGAATACAACGAAGCGGAAAAGTTTGTTGGCGAACTGCAAGCATCAATTCTCGGGAAAGTTAAAATTGACAAAGAAAAATCAAGGTGCTTCTTGTGCCAGGAAATCATGATAGGCAATACCCTGAAGATAGACCTGATAGGGAAGATTATGAATCTGTTCTTTCTCGAAGGAAAGACGAAGAACTCAAGACATATATTGATCGAGAGTTCTCTATGCAAAAAAAGAATTGGCTTGCCGCTTAGCAAATCGCTGTATGATTTCCTTATTGCAGGGCATTTTCCATCTGCTGTGTGGCAGTTCCCAATTATCTCTTTGGGCGTTATTCTTCTGTTTGTCTCGATTGCGGCAATCGCAGCTGTATATGCTCCGGCAAAACGAATTCGCAATATGTCGATTACTGCAACCATCAATGAATTATAGTTTCATATGTTAATCTGCCGGACGACGGCAAAAAAAAAAAGCCGTCGTACAGCAGACACATTTTCACGCGCCTATGAAGCGGCGGCTTTGATTTTCAGAGCCGCCGTTTTCGTCTACCTTCAAAAATAACGACGACCTAACACCGTGTAAATCCACGGCGGCAT
>VOFK01004296.1_pt1 | contig 15917 bp, 18 predicted proteins | sample 5384121 | NCBI WGS metagenome assembly VOFK01 (sample SAMN12384730, study PRJNA508395) | human gut metagenome | isolation source: healthy gut J | host: Homo sapiens
CTCTTTTGATTACATTGCTTAGGGAATTTCTTCTCCTTGAAGTTTATGTTGACAAATCTGCCAGATACTTGATGTAGTTCATAACAATAACCCTGAATGTCTGTATGTCGTTAGCAAAGCGCTCTCCTGACTGACTTTCGGTCCCGTCTGCAGCCATAACAATTTTTTATTTGAACGAATGTTTAAACATGCTTGATCTCGCTTAAGAATATCCCACTTCACAATCTTATTCGTGTCTTCAGCAGATTTGCAGAAGTTAGAAAAGGAAGGATAGAAACCATGCGTAGTCCTGAAATCTAACAGGCGACAGGATGCCCTTGGCTGTTCGTGGAATTGCTCAGGATTTCTTCCGAGTGGTAGGAACGAGAATTTCAGCCGCCGGTTTGCAGGTTCAGATAACTTTTCTGGAAGAAGCCACCTTTACGATGTCTTTTAATTCAGATTCTCTTCTTTCCGGCGCATTACGGACGAACGGTAAAGAACGGGTACTGAGTTGGGGAAAAGCAAGAATAATAGCTTCAACTTTCGATTTCGCCAGTGGGATGACGGTCTATCGAAGCTTGCCGCTTTTCCGCCGCGACGTTGAAATTTGGCGAGCAAAGTCCCAGCCGGTAAAGTATTCATGTTGATAAAGGCAGGAGCGGTGGTTCCAGACTTTTTTCTTTGGCATATTGCAGCTTGAATATGAGTCTTACCCACCCAGTATGGCATTGCCGATAAGACGGTCGTTCCAGTCAATCTCATCCATGAGGTCGCGGCGAACGAGGGGCATTTGTGCAGATAGCGCGTGTGTTCGGTAAATGCTTCCATGCTTTAATTCGGTTTATCGGGCGACAAATATACGCCTTTTTGTGAATTTGCAAAGTAGAGATAGCAAAAAATATCTTGTTTGTAGTTAAGTTTTCTTATATTTCCATATATTCTTTCTCTGTAGGATTTTGATTCTTAATCATGATGAACTATAATCAATGAAACTATATCTTTTAATCCGACTCGATTGGCGCTTGCCAATAACAGAAATAGCTCAGGTTTCCGCTAACCACCGGTATGGTATGCAGAAACCGTACTCGCTGATCATTGGCTCCGCTTCACTATAATACGAACTTCCAAACGAATAATGCGGGAGTTGTTTCCGCCAGGGTACAACAGCCCACAGGTATGGAGGCGGAGGTGCCTTGGGGCTGGAACCCTTCTGTCGGTGAGATAGGTTGCCTGCTGCTGGCTTCTTGGGGGAGTATCGCTTGCTGGCGCCCGCCTTCGAATAGCGGTGACGCAACATATAACAAGCAGGTATCCGGGTGCACCACGGTGGCATAGAATATGGAGGATTGCGAACGGGTTGTAAACACCATACATGTTTGCTCAAAGTGCATGGTCGGGCGGGGAAAGGGCTGAACTGGTGTCTGTACGGGCTTACGAAGCCACTATCAACTGGTGGCCAGACGAGTTTGAAGGAGCAGGGTTGTCTTACGGCAGAGCCTATATATAATAAGGTGAAAATTTTGCCGTCGAGGAATTTTACTCTGACGGGCGAGGTGGCTTTTGCAGGCTATTCTGTTTTCTACCAATGAGCGAGGGGCTTATATGCATTGTCTGCTTACATCTCGAGGACAGCCTTCAGATAGAAGAAATTATAACACGGGCTTTCAGGTTGATGAACGATGCTGATACGTGAACTCTCTCGATACGGAATTTGACAGCGATCTACACGACGCACCTATGTTGAAGTTATTTGGGCGTTGATGATGATGATGATTTGCGAACAGGAGAACGGACGTGGGCTCTATTCACCTTATTGTTTGAGAATAAATATGCCGCATGAATAAGGGTGGTAGCGGTTTGTTTTTGACAACATATGGCACCGGACGTATGGGATATTTTAATATAAAGTATTTTCCCGACAATGAGACACTTGCGTTATTTTAACACGAACAGGACATGAAGGATTATCCATTGGTATCGAAGGCGACTTGTTTCCGGCTTATGCCATTGGTTCAATTTAACCAAGTTATTTTCGAACTTAGCGAATTCTTCTTGGTTGCAGCCGGACTTTCGTTGCCTGGCGGTCTGGCAGTGACGACAAATATTCCAGAATTGAATCGGGACGGATAGGAACATATACATCCCACAACATGCGCTGGACAATATATTGTTGGATCGGTTGTGTCTACCCCGGTGGCTGGGCAAATGAAGGACATACAATGGAGCGACTTTTGCTTGTCCGTTGTCGGTGGAGGCACCAGCTTGAATTTCCAGCCCGCGGACAGTTTCTCAACCTTGAGCTTAGAACGCTGCATTGTCTATCCTTAGCATGGCGGGTTGCAGGCAGGGTAATGTGGTAATACTCTTCAAGGATATCACTTAACCACTTGCGTATTGTCCATGAGTACTTCGCTTTTGATAAGGCCTTCAACCATGTGTACAGGTGAGATTTATCTGCCACCACTTCATCCACTGTCCAGATTGCCACTGGGATCGGAAATGCCAGTCCAGAAATAATCTGCCCGCTTTTGCTCCTGGGTGAGGCGAAAGGATAGGCTCGTTGCCACAATCATGGGGTAGACCTGGTCTTAATGCCTTCGCCCATTCAGCCTTGTACGTCTGATAGACGGTGTGAATGCATTCAGCCGCGGGACGGAAGTATCGCGGTACTTGCCGGGCAGGCGACCGGGTTTTCAGTGCGGCTCCTTTGTAAAAGGTAGCGAGACATCTCTAAATATTTGTCCTCCATTAGACAAGATCCGTCCGTTGCCGTATTTCCTGTAAAGGAAGTGTAACGTGCAGGGCATGTTCGGGATAACGCAGAAGATAGTCGAAGTGCGCACCGTCTACGTCGTAGCGTTCCACCCACTTCGCGAGGACGGGACTCATCAGGTATTCTTTTGGTTTGGGTGCTCGTTGAGGAAGTATCTTCACGTTTATAGGGCACGCAGATAGCAGTTTGCGTTTGGTGACCGACTTTTGCCGAGGGCGGCAACGTTTGCGGTTGCCCAAGCGATGGTGACCATCCAGGCAGCCGACATTTCATAATCTCGGCGCTGTGGCACCCTGCTGGCAAAGGCAGCTGGTCGTGCGGGATTACCGACGTCGACTTTTCCTGTTAGGATGGGAGTGCTATAGGGTTCGACTTGTCGATTGGTATAACCACGTCGCCACGAGTACACGGGTTTGGAAAAAGTACCGCATTGAAAGTTGGGCTGCTTTCAGTTTGTCCAGTATTTCCACAAGTTCGGCTTTGTTGCTTACGGATGCCCTTCGGGAGTGGTGGCACGAGTACGCGGCCAGTCCAATCGCTGAAACGGTGGTATCCATGCGGCACGCACTTCTATGCTGGGGGAGGATGCTGGGTGCGGCAGGAGGCAGAAGGCATATAACAGTAGTATAAAGCATAATTTCTTCATAATAGTATCCTGTTTTGGGAGTGAAATAAATTCCCATTAACTTCTTTTATTTCTAGCTATATTTTACGGTTGAAGAAGTAAATCACCTGACAAGTTTGCATAGTTTTGGTTGGAAGCTTTGTTTCACATAAAACATACATAGACATCACATTAAATTTAGCATGCCCATGATTACATTGCCTGCTGGCGTTGATTGCGATGCTGTTCATTTACGGACGTTTCTTGCTAGAGCGGCTTGGTCCGGACGACCGCAAAGACGCACCGCCTCTCACAAAAGCCGACGGTGGACTATATCCCGCTGCCTACGTGGAAAATCTTTTATGATACAATTTCTGAACATTGCAGGGGGACCTATCTTCGGTGCAATCATGGGAGCGAAAGTTCGGTTCGGCATCCTATCTGTGGATAGTGTTCGGTAGTATTTTTGCCGGAGCGGTGCACGACTATTTTGCAGGAATGCTTTCGTTGCGCAACGGGGGCGAGAGCCTGCCGGAGATTATAGGCCGTTATCTGGGCGTGACTACCAAGCAGGTGATGCGCGGATTTACCGTTGTCCTGATGATACTTGTGGGAGCCGTGTTTGTGGCAGGCCCTGCCGGACTGCTTTGCCAGCCTGACGCCGGAAACGCTGGACACCGTTTTCTGGATTGTGGTGGTCTTTATCTATTATATACTTGCCACCTTGCTGCCGGTGGATAAAGATTATCGGCAAGATATTCCGCTGTTTGCCATTGCGCACTGCTGTTTATGGCGGTGGGCATTTTGGTTATGCTCTACGTGAAGCATCCGGCATTGCCGGAAGTATGGGACGGATTGCAGAATACCCATCCCAACGCTTCGGCGCTGCCTGTATTTTCCCATTATGTTTGTCAGTATCGCGTGCGGGGCTATCAGCGGTTTTCATGCCACGCAAAGCCCCTTGATGGCACGCTGCATGACGAGCGAGCGTCATGGACGTCCCCATATTCTATCGGAGCCATGATTACCGAAGGCATCGTGGCCCTTATCTGGGCTGCCGCCGCTACGCTTCTTCCATGAAAACGGAATGGCGGAGACGAATGCCGCCGTCATTGTGGATGCCATTACGAAAAGACTGGTTGGGGAACAATCGGAGGCGTACTGGCTATACTGGGTGTGATTGCAGCCCCCCATTACCAGCGGCGATACCGCTTTCCGTTCGGCACGGCTTATCGTTGCAGATTTCCTGGGGATGGAACAAAAAAAACGATGCGCCGCCGTTTATATATCTGCATACCGATGTTTTTTGGCTGCTATCGGACTGTTGCTGTACAGCCTGCGCGATAAGGACGGTTTTCGATATGATATGGCGTTACTTTGCATGGGCCAACCAGACCTTGTCCGTCTTTACCCTATGGGCTGTCACAGTGTATCTGGTGCGTGCGAGGAAGTTGTATTTCCTGACGCTGATACCTGCCCTTTTTTCATGACCTGCGTCTGTACAACGTATATCTGTATAGCGCCCGAAGGTTTCGGCCTGTCGCATCCGGCATCCTACGGCATAGGAGCAGCCGGTGTGGCGATAGCTCTGGTATGGTTCGTGCTATGGAAGAAAAGACAAACAGATTAAAAAACTCTTAAACCGATGAAGAAACTCAAGAAATCTACGGGGCTGACCGTAGCCCTGCTTATTTTATGTTTCTGCTACCGCGGCGTATTTCCTGCCGCGCAATACGGAAATCAGCAATACGGAGAAATATATAACCGTAATTGCTTCGTATGTCAGTACTTGTGTTGTGGCTGGTGCTTCGTAAAAAGAAGAGTTGCAGCGTAAGCGTCGTGAAGAAGATAATAGAACGAAAATAATTATTCACTCAAAAACGAAAATAAGATGAGAAGATTAGCATTACTCGTGTGCCTGCTTATTGGTACTATGGCTGCCCACGCGCAGTTTGAAAAAGGAAAGTGGTTCGTCAACCCTTCCGTTACGGGGCTTAATTTCTCCTACAATACGGAAACGGATAAGGCTCATTTCGGTCTTGAGGTCAAGGGCGGTGCTTTTTTGGTCGATAATGTAGCTCTGCTGCTGGATGCCGGCGCTACATGGCAAGGCGGCGGAACGGATGTCTATACGTTGGGTGTGGGCGGACGTTACTACATCAGTAAGGTAGGCGTTTTTTTGGGAGCCGGCGTAGACCTGAACCGTTACAACTGGGACGGTGGCGATAAAACCCGTTTCGGCTTCGGCATGGAGGGCGGTTATGCTTTCTTCCTGTCGCGTACGGTCACTATCGAGCCTGCCGTTTATTGGGATATAAATAAAGACCGTTCAGAGTTCGGTCTGAAAGTGGGATTCGGTTTCTACTTCTAAGGGAAGAGGAAAGAACGCTTGTAGGATAGTTGATTTCGTCTCGTGAGAGGATTTATTTCTTCTTACGAGACGAATTTTTTTTTGTCCCATGGGATGAAAAAAAATCGTCCCACGAGATGAATTTATTTATCTCACGAGACGATTTTGACGGATTGCACTGTTGTTTATTGTAGTTTCTCCTTTAGGAACTGTCCGGTATAGCTTGCTGCACATGCCGCTACCTCTTCCGGCGTGCCGGTTGCTACGATATATCCGCCTTTGTCCCCGCCCTCAGGGCCGAGGTCGATAACATGGTCGGCACATTTCACCACGTCCATGTTGTGCTCGATAATGACGATGGAGTGTCCCCCGGCGTATCAAAGCATCGAAGGCTTCCAGCAATTTGCGGATGTCGTGAAAGTGCAGTCCGGTGGTCGGTTCGTCAAAGATGAAAAGTGTCGGGTCTGCTTTCTCCATGCTAAGATAGTAGGCTAATTTTACGCGCTGGTTCTCGCCTCCGGACAGGGTGGACGACGACTGGCCGAGCTTGATGTATCCCAATCCGACATCTTGCAGAGGTTGCAGTCGTTTCACTATTTTCTTTTGCCCATATTGGGTGAAGAACTCAATGGCTTGGTTAACGGTCATTTCCAGCACATCATAGATGTTGACATCGTGGAACTTCACTTCCAAGGTATCGGTCTTGAAACGTTTGCCATGACAGGATTCGCACTCCAGTACGAGGTCGGCCATGAACTGCATTTCTACGGTGATAGTGCCTTCTCCCTTACATTCCTCGCAACGGCCGCCTTCACTGTTGAAGCTGAAGTGCCCGGCGGTATAGCCCATTTGCTTGGCAAGGGGTTGTTCTGCCCAAACTTGCGTATTTCGTCGTAGGCCTTTATGTAGGTTACGGGGTTGGAACGCGAGGACTTGCCGATGGGGTTCTGGTCTACGAACTCTACGTTGCGCAGGTTCTGCAAATCTCCGCCGATGGTGGCAAACTCTCCGGGTCGGTCGGTGCATTCGTCCAGTTCGCGTTTGAGGGCGCGGAAGAAGATATCGCGTACCACCAGTGTACTTTACCGGAACCCGATACGCCGGTGACTACGGTCATTACATTGAGCGGAAAGCGTACGTCCACGCCTTTCAGATTGTTCTCGCGTGCGCCTGTGATTTCAATATACTGGTTCCAGGGCGACGGCTTTCGGGTACGGGAATGGTTTCCTCGCCCAGAAGATAACGCACTGTGTAGCTGTTGCTGTCCTTTTGCAAATCCTTCATGTCTCCTTGGTAGACAACCTCGCCTCCCAGACGTCCGGCCTTGGGACCGATGTCGATGATATAATCGGCTGCCCGGATGATTTCTTCGTCATGTTCCACTACCACCACCGTATTGCCCAGTTGTTGCAGTTGGCGCAGGACATGTATCAGCTTGTCTGTGTCGCGGCTGTGAAGTCCGATGCTCGGCTCGTCCAATATGTAGAGACTGCCCACAAGGCTGCTTCCGAGCGAAGTTGCCAGATTGATACGCTGGCTCTCGCCGCCGGACAGCGAATTGCTGAGGCGGTTCAGGGTGAGGTATCCCAAACCTACATCCAGCAGGAAGCGGATGCGGTTGTTGATTTCTATAAGGATGCGGCGGGCAATGTCGGCATCATGCTTGTCCAGCTTCAGGTTATCGAAAAAGGTTTTTAGTTCGGTGATGGGCAGGTCCACCAGTTCGGAGATGCTGCGTCCGCCTACCCGGACATAGCCGGCTTCGGGTTTCAACCTTGTGCCATGACATTTGGGGCAAAGCGTTTTGCCGCGATAGCGTGCCAGCATTACGCGATATTGTATCTTGTATTGATTCTCCTGCACCATCTTGAAGAAGGCGTTGATGCCCCTCGAACTAACGGGTTCCGTCCCCACAGCATGCGGCGTTGTTCGTCTGTCAACTGGTAGTAGGGAGTGAAAATGGGGAATCCGGCTTTCTCCGCACCGCGTATCACCATGTCTTTCCATTCGCCCATTTTCTCGCCGCGCCAGCACACCACGGCGCCGTCGTATACGGAAAGGGAGCGGTTGGGGATGACGAGATGTTCGTCGATGCCCACGACACGTCCGAAGCCTTCGCATTCCGGACATGCGCCGATGGGGAGTTGAACGAGAACATCTGGTCGTTGGGCTCTTCAAACGTGATGCCGTCCGCCTCGAACTTGGTACTGAAACGGTACAGGCTGGTAGTGCCGTCCGGTTGGTAGAAACGCAGCAGGCAGGCTCCGTCACCCTCGTACATGGCGGTTTCGGCGGAGTCGGTGAGGCGGCTGACGGCATCTTTCTCGCCGGAAACCGTCATGCGGTCTACCAATAGGAATACGGTGTCACCGTCTTTAGGCTGATACTCGTCAATGCGCACCATTTCTCCGTTTACTTCCAGCCGGTTGAATCCCTGTTTCATATCTATCTCCAGTTGCTGCTGCAAGGTGCGTCCCTCGCGGAGCAATATCGGGGTGAGCACGGTATAGCGTGTTCCCTCAGGTTGCCGGAGCATGCAGTTCACGATGTCCTCGGTGGAGTGTTTCTTTACCTCCTGTCCGCTGACCGGACTGAAAGTCCGTCCCACACGGGCGTAGAGCAGGCGCAGGTATTCGTAGATTTCGGTAGAGGTTCCCACTGTGGAGCGCGGGTTGCGGCTGCTTACTTTCTGCTCGATGGCAATGGCAGGGGGGATACCCTTGATGAAATCACATTCGGGCTTGCTCATGCGTCCCAAAAACTGGCGGGCGTAACTGCTGAGGCTTTCCACATAGCGCCGTTGCCCTTCGGCATAAAGCGTATCGAATGCAAGTGAGGATTTGCCGGAACCGGACAGTCCGGTGATGACGACCAGCCTGTTGCGGGGTATCTCTACGTCAATGTTCTTCAGGTTATTGACACGGGCTCCTTTTATGATGATAGATGTATTTTTTGTCATAGACTATTGAAAATGAATTGGGGTACAAAGATAATCATTATCTTTGCCATGCAATATTTAAAAAGAACAAAATGAAATTTAGAAATCTCCTCTTGCTATTATTGCTGTGCGTTCACTGGTACTGACCATACAGGCACAGTTCAAACACCTGCTGCCAATCATCCCAAACGTGAATTCCGCGCCGCATGGATACAGGCTGTGAACGGACAGTTTCGTGGCATGCCCACTGATAAGCTGAAGCAGACTTTGATAAATCAGTTGAACAGCTTGCAAGGCGCAGGTATCAATGCCATTATTTTTCAGGTGCGTCCTGAAGCCGATGCATTGTATGCTTCGCAATATGAGCCATGGAGCCGCTTCCTGACGGGCGTGCAGGGGAAGGTGCCGGAGCCTTACTGGGATCCGATGCAGTTCATGATTGAGGAATGTCACAAGCGCGGCATGGAGTTTCATGCTTGGATTAACCCCTTACCGCGTAAAGACTTCGTTGAAAAATGAACTTTCGCCTATCCATATTTATAATTCGCATCCGGAGTGGTTTGTGACGTACGGCGACCAGCTTTACTTCGACCCTGCGCATTGCCCGAAAGCCGCAATCACATCTGTAAGGTGATAACCGACATCGTGTCGCGCTATGATGTGGATGCCATTCACATGGACGATTACTTCTATCCCTATCCTATCAAGGGAAAGGACTTTTCCCGGATGATGCGAGCTTTGCACGCTATGGCGGCGGTTTCAGCAATAAGGCGGACTGGCGCCGCAGTAATGTGAATATTCTCATTCAGAAAATACATGAGACGGTCCGCGGACTGAAGCCTTGGGTGAAGTTCGGAGTAAGTCCTTTCGGTATCTACCGCAATCAGAGCAGCGACCCGCTGGGCAGCGCCACAAATGGCTTGCAGAATTATGATGATTTGTATGCCGATGTACTTTTGTGGGCACGCAAGGGCTGGGTGGACTATAACATTCCGCAGATATACTGGCAGATAGGACATCCGGCTGCCGACTATGAAACATTGGTGAAATGGTGGGCAAAGCATACGGAGAACCGTCCGTTATTTATCGGCCAGTCTGTGGTGAATACGGTGCAGAACGCTGACCCGAAGAACCCTTCCATCAACCAGCTTCCCCGTAAGATGGCTCTGCAACGGGCCTACCAGACGATTGGCGGCAGTTGCCAATGGCCTGCCAGTGCCGTAGTGGAGAACGTGCAGGAAAATACCGGGACGCGCTGGTGGCCGAGTATCATAAATATCCGGCTCTGCCTCCCGTATTCGACTTTATGGACAATGACGCGCCGGACAAAGTGCGCAAAGTGAAGCCGGTGTGGACTGCCGACGGTTACATCCTTTTCTGGACCGCTCCGAAGTTTAAGGATGAAATGAACCGTCCGGTACAGTATGTTGTCTACCGTTTTGCTTCGAAAGAGAAGGTGGACATCGACGACCCTTCGCACATTGTGGCTGTTACGCGCAACACTTTCTATAAGTTGCCTTATGAGGATGGCAAGACGAAGTACCGTTATGTGGTTACGGCGCTCGACCGCCTGCACAACGAATCCAAGTCGGTGGCAAAGAAAGTGAAGTTGTACTGCGGCAGCTTTATCAAAATATGCCCGGAAGATATATACGTTTCTTCCGGGCATATTTTTATTTGCCTCCGGGGATGATCTGTCTGCCTCCCTTTGTGCTTGGCCAATAAGAGTAGCAGCCCGGCTATTCCACACGCTATAATCATTAATATGGGGTTGGCCTTGTACTTTCTTGTTCCGATGAAAGCTATAAGGAAGATGATGCTACTGATGATGAAAGAGTACATATCTTCCTGGGGCGAACTGAAGTTCTCCGTGTTCATCAGCACCAGCGCAGCCGATGCCAGCAGTCCTACTACCGCCGGGCGAAGTCCGCTGAATACGGCTTCCACCGCCGGATGCTTTTGGTATTTCAGAAAGAATTTGCTGATAGTGAGCATCAGGATGAACGAGGGGAAGCACTACGGCGAAAGGTAGCAATGCACGATCCCAACACTCCCATGCTTGTGCCATAATGCGCCGCTATCGTGGGAATACCCTACATAAGTTGCCGGAATTGATACCGATGGGACCGGGTGTCATCTGGCTGATGGCTACGATATCTGTGAATTCCTGTGATGTCAACCAACCGTACCGGGTCACTACTTCACCCCTGTATCATGGACAGCATGGCGTATCCGCCGCCAAAACCGAAAAGGCCGATTTTAAAGAATGTATAGAATAGTTGAAGAAAAAGCATAATGCAATGATTAAGTGGTTAGGGGTTAGTTATCAGTTATAAGTGGGGCGGTTTTGTTTAATTTTTTTTAACTTTCGGGAAACGTAGCTTTCCGAACAGGTATCCGCCTATACCGGCAGCAATGATAATCCAGATGGGGGAGAAGCCCAATAACCAGATAAGCAGAGCCGAGACAATAGGAATCCATATCGTGTAGCGGTTGATTTTGGCGGACTTGGCCATACTGAAAGTCGGAGCGGCTATCAGTGCTACAACTGCCGGACGAATACCCTTGAAGATACGCTCTACGTAGATATTGTCTTTGAAGTTATGGAAGAATAGAGCTATGGCAAGGATGATGAGGAAAGAAGGAAGTACCGTTCCCCTAGCTGTGACGATGCTTCCCCGTATTCCTCTCAGGCGATAGCCTATGAAGATGGATATGTTGACCGCGAGGATACCCGGCGCCGACTGGGATATGGCAAGCAGGTCTATAAAATCTTCTTTGGCTATCCACCGCGCTTCGTAACGATTTCGTTTTCGATTAAGGGAACCATGGCGTAACCGCCGCCGATGGTGAATGCTCCGATTTTAAAGAAAATGGTAAATGCTTCAATATATATGTTCGTCATATCATATAGGTAATGCTATCATTCGGTCTATTGTTTCGTTTCGCCAATATTTGCCTTCTTTCTTTTGCATATTGGCTCGGACTTACATTGAAGTGTTTCTTAAAGACTTCGCGGAAGTACTTGGCATCGCTGAATCCGGTCATTTCTGCAATTTCAGTGATTGTGTGCTTCTGTTCTTTCAGCAGCTGCATGGCACGTTTCAGGCGGATCAGGCGTACATAATCTCCCGGCGCCTGGTCGGTCAGCGCCTTTAACTTGTTGTAGAAGCTGGTACGGCTCATGTTGAGCAAGGTGCAAAGCACATCAATCGTGAAGCTCGGATTGTCCATGTTGTCCTCTACATTCTTCTTGATGCTGGCTATGAATTTCCAGTCCAGATCCGTAGAACAGTTGAGACATTCCGTATTGTGGGTGTCATCATTCAACTCCAGATCGGCATATCTGTGGCGCAATAAGGCACGGTTGGCAAGCAGATTGGCAATGGTGGCGCGCAGGATTCCGATGTTAAACGGTTTCACGACGTATTCATCCGCTCCGGTTTGCAGCCCGTCAATGATGTTTTTGTCCGTATTGAGGGCCGTAAGCAGGATAATAGGAATGTGGGAAGTGGCAATATCGTTTTTTACGACCTGGCATAGCTCGTCGCCCCGCATTTCGGGCATCATAATATCCGATATAATCAGGTCGGGGAAATATTCTTTTTATAATAAGAGCGCCGACTTACCGTTGGAACATACCTGCACATGGTAGTTCTCTGCCAGAGTGCGGCGCAGATATTCTCTTAACTCGTCGTTGTCCTCTACCACCAATATCTTTGAACGGTTATCGGCGTCCTGAGTTTTCAGCTGGGCATCTTCGTAACCCTCTACGGAAGTAACTGCCGTTGCAACGGGAAGATCCGGCGTACTCTCCTTTGCAGGGGTTATTGGCTCCAGGTCATTTAACTTTTTCCGTTCCTGCTCTTTTTCCGTTAGGGGAATAGGGCGGTGCATGGCCTTGCGGTAGCGCTTCTCGCCTTTAGGGAAAGATACTTTGATGCAGGAGCCCTTGCCTTCCGTGCTGGTAAAGCTGAGCTTTCCTTTGTGTATGTGCACGAGTTTCCATACCAACAACAGGCCTATTCCGCTGCCGGTTACTTTGGAATTGATGGCATTGCTGCCGCGGAAGTGCATCTTGAACAGCTTCTTTTGTTCATTTAGTGGAATCCCGATGCCCGTATCGCTGACTTCTACGTTCCAGGTATCTTCCGTCTCGTAAGCATAGACATGCACGCTTCCGCCTTCGGGCGTATACTTCAATGCATTGGATATGATATTCTTCAGGATGGAGTCCATCTTATCCTTATCCAGCCAGGCGTTCAGATAGCGGAAGTTGCTTTCATAAGTCAGGGTGATGTGTCTTTACGGATGCATACGCGCGGAAAACATTGACAATGTCGGTCATGTAAGTCTCCAGCTCGTATTCGGATACGTAGAAATTGTTCGAATAGTGTATCTGCGCGTTCAAAGTTTATGAGATTGGTTGTGAGACGTAGCAAAGCGTTCACATTACGAAGCGCCGTGCTGAGGTTGTCCGTTCCTTCCTTGCTTAGTTTTCACGGTCGGAGAGTTCTTCCAACGGTGCTTTGATGAGCGTCAGCGGAGTACGGATGTCATGCGCGGTGTTGACAAAGAAACGGATCTTGTCATCGGATATCTTTCGTTGCTTGCGCAATACGATTATGCGCAATGTTGTGCTTGCGATAGCAATCAGGATGAATGTGTACAGTAGCAGAGCCCATATACTTAGCCAGACAGGTTGCTCGATAATGATGTCCATGCTGCGCTCTTCCAGCACAATACGCTGATCTTCGTTGGATATGGCACGAACGCGTAATGTAGTGGCCGGGACTCAAATTAGTGAAACGGATGATATTCTCTTCTCCCGGACGGCTCCAGCCGTCATAGAATCCTTCCAGCTTCCACGAATATAGTATGAGGGAAGGGTAATCGTAGTTGATAGAAGACACCTGAAGAGAGAATATATTTTGATTGTACTTCAACTGTAAACTGCTGGTCTCGTCGATGTCCATAATAAGGGGAGAGCCCTCATCCTTCGGATATACCGTCTGATAAAACACACGCAAATCGCTGAATATCATGCGTGATTTATATTCGCGCGGCAATACCATTTTTTTAGGAAATTCTATGGCGCCGTCGGTGCTGCCGAATATGGCATTCCCATTCTTGCGGAGCGTTCCTGAGTTGGCATTGAAATGGTCGGATTGCAGCCCTTGTTCTTTGGTCCAATTGTGGAATATTCTTTGTTTGAGGATAGAAACTGCTCAAACCATACTCGGTGCTCAAAGAATATGTCATTCTTTCCATCGGAAAGAATCATGTAGATATTATTGGAGATAAGTGCGCAGTTATCTTTATGATAGTGTTCAAAGTTCTGCCTTGGCAGGGTCGTAAATCAGCAGACCGGAGTTGTTCGTCCCGATATACAGCAACCCGTTTGGGGCTTGATAAGTGAGTATATATAGGAGGACTCTACCGGCAGCGTTATGTACCGGTATTTGCCGGTTGCTTTCTCCAGGTATAAGCCGTTGGCTGTACCTATCCACATATATTTTTCGTCCCGCTCTTGATGTCCGTTATAACTTCCAGCCGGGTATCGATTCAATGTTTTTATGTTTCAGGTCTATTCTTTTCAGGTTGTAGTATCCCCCGACCAAATATAACCGTCTCTGTCTTTGGTAATGGAACAGATGTACTTGTCGGGACGAATCGTTGCGCCGCCGAACAAGGCGGGCGTGAAAAAGCTGACAGAACGCTTTTTCTTATCTATCTGGTAGATGCCGGAACTGTAGCCGCCTACCCAGATAATGTCGGGACTGACTTCGCACAGAGACATGAATGTATGGCTCTGGTTCTTCTGCTCCCCTTATCGTAGACGCTCAAGAACGAATGCCATTGTTGGGTACGATGCTCATACAGGCTGATGCCGTTGTTGGTTGCAAACCATAAGTCGCCTTCCCCGTCTTCTATGATCGGCGTTTACCTGATCGTTGATGAGGGACTGTTTGTTGCCGATGGAATGCTTTATCCATTTGTAATCGCTGTACCGGTTGTTGCGTACGGTAATGCCGATAGGATAGTTCGCCATCCAGAATGCGTTGCTCGTTATCCACGTATATGTCGTAGATTGTATTGCCGTTCATGGCGTTATATCGGTTGAAGTCGGCCACGATGTACGGTTCGGACCGGTAAGTGTCCACATCCATCTTGTAGACACCTGCACCGTCTGTCGCTATCAATATGTCTTTTTCACCGAAAGTACAGATACGGTTGATGCTGACATCTATCAGGCCGGATTTTGATGTGGAACGCCTATGAAGGTTCAGATCGTATACATAGATACCTCTTTGAAAGGTTCCGATAAAAGATTTTTGCGGCTGCCTTTGAAAGAACAGCTCGTTGATTTGCAGTCTTAGCGTATCCAGTTTCTCGCAAGGGCTTAGCGCAACACATTGTTTTTCAGTTCGGCATAATGCACGCCTACATCCGTGCCTATAAAAATAGTGGGTCTCGTCTATCTGCTCGATGTCGGTAATGCTTTCGTTGATTTCATTCTTTATGACAACGGTTGCTTTTGTCAGGCTGTTATATAGGTAAATGTTTCTTTTGGGTTGCAGAGCCATATTATATTATTATCATCGATAAATCCATAGCTGACGGAGTGTGCAGGCCTTCCGTCTCGCTTTTGGGCAATTTATATACCAGTTGGAAACGGTCATGTTTGCTTTCGTAGCAGAAAACACGTCCTTGTTTGCCGATTTCCCATAGCCTTCCCTGCGAATCCGAATACAGCCAGTTGAGGTTCATCATGGAGTTGATTTCATCTTCGCCGTCCATGAGTTTATAGTGCTTGAATTCCTTTCCGTTATAACGGTCGATGCCGTCGTGCGTGAGAGGGAACCACATGTAACCTTTACCCTTTTTGAATCGCATATACCCGCCTGTTGCTCAAACCATCCTCTACGCCGATGTAGTTATATGTCTGAGCGGCAGCCAGAAAGGATGATATAAGGAAAAGAAAGAAAAAGAAATGCTTTTTTCATATTAGCCGATTTTGGTATTTGAGTTTGATAAAGTTGGGGGATTTAATATTAACACAAAAGTAGTGAAAATGTTTGAGATATGCAAAAAGGAAATACAGAGTGGTAAAGCGGCAGGATGGAAGGCGGTGTGGAGATATAGAAATGTGCCAAAAGCTCCTGCAAAAAGCAGAGGCCTCGAAATCAGTATACCACCGCGGCATGCCGGGCTCAACTGCTGAAAGGAGTCCAGGCTTTCCCACTCTGCCGGTCCAAAATATGTAAAG
>VOFK01001938.1_pt1 | contig 15907 bp, 30 predicted proteins | sample 5384121 | NCBI WGS metagenome assembly VOFK01 (sample SAMN12384730, study PRJNA508395) | human gut metagenome | isolation source: healthy gut J | host: Homo sapiens
GTTACGTATTGCTAGGACGCGGTGTATAACCTGTCCCGTGCGGCGCTGGTGCCCGCAGCTTTTGCGAGGGGCGGCACGACCTGCTGGCCAAGCCACCGAGGATAAGCTGCATCAGCAGTATCGCATGCCCCCCTGATGCCCGGCTCCCGCGAGGTATTCGATATGGCGCGGCTGTGCGGCGCAAAAGCGTGTATGTGTCCGGTGCAGGCAGCACGGTCATGGCAGTGGCAGAAAAGGCCGAGGCCGAGAAGTTCTATTCCAAAGCTGGAAAAAGGTCTGGAGCTGCTGGAAGGTCTGGACGGATGTGAAGCATTTACACTGTTGCAGCTGGATGCCGATAACACCGGCGCAACCGTGGAATGATAAATGGGTAAGGGAAGTGCAAGAACTGACCGTTTCCGCCCCGGCAAGCTTTTGCAAGCGCGGGGCGTTAAAGAGGAGAGTGACAAGATATGGCGTTGATCGTACAGAAATTCGGCGGTTCTTCCGTGAAAGGACCGTGACCGTATCTTCAACGTTGCGCGGATCGTGGCCAACACCCACAACGCGGGCAACGACGTGGTGGTGGTAGTTTCCGCCCAGGGCGATACCACCGACGACCTCATCGCCAAAGCGGGCGAGATCACCCACGACCCGTCCCAGCGCGAGATGGATATGCTGCTGGCTAGCGGCGAGCAGATCAGCATTTCGCTGCTGGCCATGGCGCTGAACGAGCTGGGCTGCCAGGCCATCAGCCTCACGGGCTGGCAGGCGGGCTTCCATACGGACCGCGCCTACACCAAGGCGCGCATCACCCGGCTGGAGACCGAGCGAATCTCCTCCGAGCTGGAGCGCAACCGCGTGGTGGTGGTGGCAGGCTTCCAGGGGCTTGAACAAGCTGGATGACATCACCACTCTGGGACGCGGCGGCTCCGACACCAGTGCTGTGGCGATTGCCGCTGCCCTGCACGCTGACCGCTGCCAGATCTACACGGATGTGGAGGGCGTTTACACCGCAGACCCCCGCAAGGTGCGCAACACCCGCAAGCTGGAAGAGATCACCTTTGACGAGATGCTGGAACTGGCATCTCTGGGCGCACAGGTGCTTGAACAACCGCAGCGTGGAGCTGGCCAAGAAGTACAATGTGGAGCTGGAGGTGCTCTCCAGCCTGAATCCCGTGCCCGGGTACGGTGGTAAGGAGGTTACGAAAGACATGGAAGGTATGCTGATCAAGGGTGTTGCAAAGGACACCGGATGTTGCCGTTATCACGATCCTGAACGTTCCCGATGAGCCGGGCACCAGCTTCAAGATCTTTGGCCTGCTGGCACAGAAGAACATCAACGTGGACATGATCCTGCAGTCCACCGGCCGCGACGGTAAAGAAGGATATCAGCTTTACCTGCTCTGAGGGTGAAGCGGATCTGGCCATGCGCGTGCTGAAGGAGAGCGCACACTTCAATGATGTGAGTGTGGACACCACCTGCGCAAAGGTCTCCATCGTGGGTGCCGGTATGCAGAGCCACAGCGGCGTTGCCTCCAAGATGTTTGAGGCACTGTCCAACAACAATATCAACATCAAATGATCTCCACCAGCGAGATCAAGATCTCCTGCATCATCGACCGTGCAGATGCCGACAAGGCTGTCGGTGCCATCCACGATATGCTGTTTGACTGATCTGCGTAAAATTTTCAGTTATGGCCTGTCTGCTCCCTGCTGGGGGGGCGGGTCATAATTTTTTTACACACGGCGGCGTTTACACAAATTGCAAAGGGGGTGTATAATATAGTTTGAATCTGTGCGGCACCGGCGCTGCAACAATGCCGAAAAGGAGCCCCGCCGCATGAGTGGAACCGACCCGTACCTCCAGAGCGCCTGCAAAGAAGCGCCTGACCTATCAACAATGGAAGCGCCGCAAAAATGCTGCGTCTGGCCCGCAACTGGGCCACTGTTTCTGGCCGGCTGCGCGGTGGTTGTGACCGGCGGCATCCTGTGGCTGCTGCCCAAGGGTGCACGGTCTGCTGGCCGGGCCAAAGGTATTTGCAGCCAGCGTGTACGACGGCACAGACTATGTATTTAACGCCGCAGATGCCCGGCTGGTACTGGTGAACGCCAACCTGCCCTATACCGCCGAGCCCGCCCCGCTGCTGGACACCGCCGACGAGGCCACCGGCCATGCAGCTGGAAGCCGAAGCAGCCATGCAGTATCGCAGCATGGCTGCCGCCGCGCAGGCGGACGGCGTCAGCCTGGACCCGACGGCCGGTTATCAGGACGCCGACACCCGTCAGGCCGCCTACGAGGCCAGAAGCAGCCTATCCGCGAAAAGCGCAAAACCGAGGAGGAAGCCGCCCGCCTGGCGGCACCATCCAGCCCGCCGCCAACGCCAACGAGCACGGCACCGGCTACGCGGCAGATATCCTCAGCGCGGACAATCCGCAGCAGGACACCGGTTTTGCCGAGACCCGCGCCTACGAGTGGCTTACCGCCTACGCCGCGGAATACGGCTTTATCCTGCGCTATCCGCAGGACAGGCAGGCTGCTACCGGCGTGGTGTTGAGCCGTGGCACTGGCGGTATGTGGGCGTTGAAAATGCCCCTTGCCATCCGCGCCAGCGGCCTGAGCTGGAAGAATTTCATCGCCTTGCAGAAGGCATCAGACTGAATAAAAAGCTGCCCCTGCGGAAAGAGGGAAGGAACTAACAAATTGGAACGTACTCTCATTGCACCGGGCGTGCATCTTTCCTGCGACCCGGCTTCTAAATTCAACCGCTGCCGCATCAGCATCCACTTTGCTTTCCGGCCCAGCGTAAAACGGCCACTGCCCATGCGCTTTTGCCGCTGGTGCTGGAGCGCGGCTATGCCGACTGCCCGGATATGACCCGCCTGACCAAAAAGCTGGCCAAGCTCTACGGTGCCGACCTGACAGTGGATGCCCGGCCCATGGGCTGCAGCCACAACCTCTGCGTCAGCATCACCGGCATCAAGGATGCCTTTGCGCTGGAGGGCGAGGCACTGACCGCCGAGTATACCAAAATCGCGCTGGGTGCGGCCTTCCATCCGTATTTTGTGGACGGCTGCTTTTTGACCCGGCAGGCCGTCAGCATTGAAAAGCAGATGCTGAAAAAGGCACTGGAAGATGAAGTGAACGACAAGCGCATCTACTGCCTGCGGCAGGCCAACCGGGAATTTTCGGCGACAGCCCCGCCGCCGTGCGGCAGGAGGGCTATCTGGAAGAGGTGGGACGGTCTTACCCGGCCATGCTTGACCGCCGCTTATCAGCAGATGCTGCGCACCGCCAACATCGAGCTGCTGGTGCTGGGCTGCGACGCCGCCCAGACCGCCGCCATCCGGGATGCTTTGCTGGCAGAGCTTGTCTGCATCGACCGCGCCTCGCTGCCGCTGGCGGAAAACATTGCCATGCCTGCCATTGCACCGGTGCACAAAACCGAAACCTATGATATGGTGCAGGCGAAGCTCTGTATGCTGTTCACACTGGGGCAGCCCATGCAGCCGCAGCAACTGGCAGCAGTGCGCCTTGCCATGGCGCTGTACGGCGGCAGTGTGACCAGCCGCCTGTTCCTGAATGTCCGCGAGCGTGACCACCTGTGCTACTACTGCTCGTCGTCGTTCCAGAGCTTCACGGGCAGCATGGCTGTCAACAGCGGTGGAGCACGCCGATGCCACCCGCGCAGAGCAGGCCATTTTGAAGGAACTTGCAGACCTGTGCGCCGGCCCTATCACCGACGAGGGAATTTGAGGACTGCCGCCGGGGCTTGCTCAGCGGCATGAACGGGGGTGGAGGACAGCCTTGGCGGCATCGAAAGCTGGTACTACATCGAGGTGCTGCGCGCCGGTGCCAACAGCGCTGCACCCATCCAGAGCCCGGAGCAGGCGCGGAATGCTCTACGCGCCGTGACCAAAGACGAGGTGCGGGATATCCTGCGCCGCCTGACCCTCTCGGTCAGCTATCTGCTTACAAAGGAGGATGCCGCCCATGCCGCAGAATAACCAGAACCCTGCTGGAAAAGACCGTGGCCGACCAGTGGCAGACTCTGCCCTCCGGCCTGACGGTGCTGGTGCGCGCCCATGCCGGGCTATTCCGGCACTCATGTGATCTATGCCACCCGCTTTGGCTCCATCGACCGGGATTTCCGCCTGAACGGCCAAACGGTGCATCTGCCGGCGGGCGTGGCGCATTTCCTGGAGCACAAAATGTTCGAGGACGAGGACGGCGATGCCTTTGCCAAGTATGCCAAGACCGGTGCCAATGCCAACGCATTTACCAGCTTTGACCGCACCTGCTACCTGTTCACTGCGACCCAGCAGCTGGACGAGAGCTTTGACGTGCTGCTGGGCATGGTGGCCGCCCCTACTTTACCGAGCAGACCATCGCCAAGGAGCAGGGCATCATCGGGCAGGAGATCAAAATGTATGATGACAGCGCCGGACTGGCGGCTTATTACCGGCCTGTGCGAGTGCCTGTATCACAGCCATCCCATCCGCAGCGACATTGCAGGCACGGTGGAAAGCATTGCCGAGATCACGCCCGCCATGCTGTACGACTGCTGCAAGGCGTTCTATGCCCCGGGCAATATGGTGCTGGCCGCAGCGGGCAGCACCAGCATGGAACAGATCCTGGCGGCCTGTGACGCGCCACGGCCTGATGGAAGCCGCGCCCACCGAGCGGGTGCAGCGGCTCTGGGCCGAGGAACCCATGACGCTGGCGGCACGGAAAAAAACGCTGACCATGCCGGTTTCCAAACCCTGCTTCGGCGTAGGCTTTCAAAGGAAGAGCCGCTGCTGCGGACGATCTGCGCACCGAGGCGCTGTACGACCTTGTGCTCAGCTGCATCACAGGCGGCATGTCGCCGCTGTACCGCCGCCTGTATGACGGAGGCCTTGTGAACCCCGGCTTTGGGGGGAGGTGCTGCGGGTAGACGGCTGCTGCTGCATCCTGTTCACCGGCGAGCGATGCCCGGATACCGTGCGGAAGCTGCTGCTGGACGAGATCGCCCGGGTACGCGCCGCCGGTGTGGACAGGGAAGTGTTTACCCTGTGCAAGAACGAAAAGTACGGCCAGCTGATCGAAAATCTGGAAAATGTGGAAGACTCGGCCAGCCAGATGGCAGACTTTGCCCATCAGCGGCCAGACGGTGGCGCAGCAGATCTCCATGCTGGCCGGGCTGACCGCAGAGGATGCGGACGCTGCCCTGCAGCACATCCTGTGCACCGACCGCATGGCTACCATGGACATTTGCCAGATGGCACCGGGGGGAGGCTGGCCGAGGAGGACGAGGAGGAAGCAGAATGACAAATCTGGTACAGTTTCCGGGGCTGGGACTGAGTTTTCAAATCTTGAACCGCGTGGCCCTTACCATTGGCGGGGTCAGCATCTACTGGTACGGCGTGTGCATTGCGGTGGGTCTGTGTCTGGCGCTGGTCTTTGCCTTCCGGCACAGTCTGGAATTTGGCGTAGACCCGGACAGCATGGTGGACGTCATCCTTATTGGCGTAGTGCTGGGCATCATCAGCGCCCGCGCCTACTATGTGAGCTATGGCACCCTTTAAATATGAGAGCATCTGGGAGATGATCGCCATTCGGGATGGCGGCCTTGCCATCTACGGTGGCATCATCGGCGCCTTTCTGTTCGGTGGCTTGTCCTGCAAACGGCGGGCGTGCCGGTGCTGCCCATGTTCGACCTTACCGCTATGGGCTTTCTCCTCGGGCAGGGCTGCGGCCGCTGGGGCAATTTTTTCAATCAGGAGGCCTTTGGCTGCAACACCACCCTGCCGTGGGGAATACAGCGAGGCCACCCGCGCTTACCTGATGAGCAGCACGGTCACGGCCCAGAAAGGCGTTGTCATTGACCCGAACCTGCCCGTCCACCCCACGTTCCTCTATGAGAGCATCTGGTGCTTTGGTGGGCTTTCATCCTGCTGTTCCGTTACATCAAAAAGCGGAAAGTTCAACGGCGACATTGCCCTGCGGTATATGATCTGGTACGGCGCGCGGCCGTTTCTGGATCGAGGCTCTCCGCACGGACAGTCTGATGCTGGTGCCCTCCATTGGTCTGCGGGCATCCCAGCTGGTGGCAGGTATCGCTGTGGTAGTCGGTGTGGCTGCGGAAATTTAACTTCACCCACAAGTTCGGGCAAGGACAAGCCCCTGATGGTAAAGCTGGCAATGACGGCGGACAACGAAGCCTGCAGTCAACAAGCTGAGCAAAGAAAAAGGCCCTGTTATCGGTCTGATGACGGATGCAGATACTGAACTGCTGGCCTCCAGCCCCCGCGTAAGCTGTTCGTGGAGCGCACCGAAGCCTACAATGCGGAAGTGAAAACGCACCATCGCGGAAAGCGGGAAGGCGAAACAATAAAAATCTTTCGGAAAGGGAAAATTCCTCTTGCATTTCCATCGCGTTTTTTTGCTATACTATTCTAGCCGCGTGGTGTGGGCGCCTCAAATGGCCCACTGTAGGGGTCTGCCTTTACGACCAGCGAGTACAACGAAAAGGAATGAAACAAATGTACGCAATCATTGTTACCGGCGGTAAGCAGTACCGCGTGGAGCAGGGCGACATCGTCTCACATCGAAAAAGCTGGACGTTGAAGCTGACTCCGAAGTGAAGTTTGATCAGGTTCTCGCTATTGGCGAGGAGGGTTCGGTCAAGGTTGGCGCTCCTGTTGTTGAGGGCGCTTCCGTTTCTGCCAAGGTCATCAAGAATGGCAAGGGCAAGAAGCTGAACATCATCACCTATCGCGCAAAGAAGCGAAACAGTGCTCGCCGTATGGGCCATCGTCAGCCCTACACCAAGGTTGAGATCACTGCGATCAACGGCTAAGGAGGTAAATTACAATGGCACATAAAAGGGCGTAGGCAGCACCAAGAACGGCCGCGATTCCGCAGCACAGCGTCTGGGCACCAAGCGTGCAGACGGTCAGTTCGTTCTGGCCGGCAACATCCTGGTTCGTCAGCGTGGCACCCACATTCAGCCGGGTGAGAACGTTGGCAAGGGCAGCGATGATACCCTGTTTGCTCTGGTTGACGGCACCGTCCGTTTCGAGCGCGTGGGCAAGAGCGGCAAGAAGTGCAGCGTTAAGCAGTAACTTCTGCCTGAAAAACTGCAAATCCCAAAGAGCTGGACCCTCGTGGCCCGGCTCTTTTGATGAAATAACCCTCTCAGGCCGCGCTTTGGCGCGTCCGGTCCCGGGGAAGGGGGAGTGCTGAATGAAAGGCGCGGAGGAGGAGGAGCTCTATGGCAGCACAAACCAACTTTATCGACATCGCCACCATCTGGCTCCATGCGGGCAAGGGCGGCGACGGCGCGGTCAGCTTTCATCGTGAAAAATTCGTGGCCGCGGGCGGCCCGGACGGCGGCGACGGCGGGGGGCGGCGACATTATCTTTGTGGCGGATGACCATCTGTCCACCCTGATGGATTTCCGTTACAAGCGCAAGTATGTGGCCCCAGAGGGCGGCAAAGGGCGGCGCAAGCCTGTGCCACGGCAAAAAATGCCGAGAATCTGGTCATCAAGGTGCCGCTGGGCACCGTGATCAAGGATGCAGAGAGCGGCCTTGTCATCGCAGATCTGTCCGACCACACCCCTGTCACCATCGCAAGGGCGGCCGCGGCGGTTACGGCAATGCACACTTTGCCACCCCCACCCGCCAGATCCCCAAGTTCGCCAAAGCCCGGTATGCCCGGTGAGGACATCCAGGTGACGCTGGAGCTGAAGCTGATCGCTGATGTGGGCCTGATCGGCTTCCCCAATGTGGGCAAGTCTACCCTCATCTCTACCATCAGCGCAGCCAAGCCTAAGATCGCGAACTATCACTTCACCACGTTGGTGCCCACCCTGGGTGTCGTATCCGTGGGTAGAAGGGCGCAAGCTTCGTCTGCGCCGATATCCCCGGCCTGATCGAGGGTGCCAGCGAGGGCATCGGTCTGGGACACGATTTCCTGCGCCATGTAGAGCGCTGCCGCCTGCTGCTGCACGTCGTTGACGTATCTGGCAGCGAGTGCCGCGACCGCATCGAGGACTTTGAGAAGATCAACGAGGGGCTGGCAAAGTTCAGCCCGGCTCTGGCCGAGCGTCCGCAGATCGTGGTGGGCAACAAGTGTGACCTTGCCACCGAGGAGCAGATCGAGACCTTCCGAAGTATGTGGAGGGCAAGGGCTTGACCTTTGTGCCCATCTCTGCCGCCACCATGCAGGGCGTGAAGGAACTGCCGGGCCTCGTGTACAACCGCCTGAAGGATATCCCGCCGGTGCCGGTGTTCTGCTCCCGAGTACAAGAAGCCCGGAACCCAAGGCCAACGACCGTGCGTTTGAGATCAAGCGCATGGAAGCCCATGTGTGGAGCGTGGAAGCTCCGTGGCTGGAGTACATTCTGGCCGGCAGCAACGTGGACGACTACGAGCTTGCAGTACTTCCAGCGTCAGCTGGGCGAGAGCGGCATTCTGGACGCGCTGGTGGCGAAGGGCGTGGAAGAGAACGATACCATCCTCATCGGCGATTATCAGTTCGACTATATCTTCTAAGGGAGATAAAGCATCATGAACGAAGAAAAGATCGACCCGCGGGAGCTCAGCCCGTTGGCGCTGGCCTTTGTGGGCGACAGCGTGCTGGAACTGCTGGTGCGACAGCGTCTGGTGGAGCACCACCGCCTTTCTGCCGGAAAGCTGAATGCCGAAAAGGTCAAGTATGTCTCTGCCAGGCGCAGTTCAGAGAGGAACAGCTGCTGGAGCCGCTGTTCACCGAGGACGAGCTGGCCATGTTCAAGCGGGCGCAATGCCAGCAAGGCCAGTGTGTCACAAGCACGCCTCCCCGGAGGAATACCGTGCCTCCACCGGCTTTGAGTGCTGGGCTGGCTTGGAACGGTCAGCTGGGCCGTGTGCACGAGCTGTTTGAACACTGTGGCAGCAGTTCGACCCTAACGAGACCTGGTTGCTTTCATAATCATTGCACACCGCCTGAACGGTCTTTTTTTGCTGCCATACTGCGTTGCTCTTCCTTGCAATCCATCAGGATTTGCGGAAAAACCGCCTTGTCTGGCGGCAAAAAAGCAGCCCATTCGGCGCACCCCTGACTATAAAAACAACTTCTGCGAAAGCCCGCTGCTTTCCGCACTGGAAAACAGTGCCGGAGGGCAGCGGGCTTTGCGATTTGGCATCAGAGGTTCGCGCCCATGGTCCATCAGGCGCGAATGCTGGGCACGCCATTAGCGGCTGTTTTTGGCGTTGTGGAACGGCTGCTGGTGGAGTTCTTGGCGCTCTCATCGTCGGCACCCTTGGTGTACTGGTTGGGGTGCTTGTGCTCGTTGGTTGCGCTGTTGGTGGTCTGGCTGACGTGCGGTTCGAGGTCTGATTCTTGCAGTTGGTACTGCGGTTCTCACTGCGGTTTTCCATGATGTGAATGCTCTCCCTTTCGGTCGTTGTGCGGGGCGGGGTGCCCTCACAAGTCCATAGTTTGGCCGCAGACGGCGGCTTTATACATCCCATGGGAGGAATGCAGAATGCCCATGGAATATTTTTGAACAGCGGGAGCGCGCTCTGCTGGGGAGACCGGTTCGATGTCCTGTATGCAGCCCCGCAGGAAACGGCAGAGCGCGGGGTCACGGTGTCGGCCCTGCGCACCACACCGGAGCAGTTTGCCGCAGGGCCGATTTTCCCACTGGAACATCGCCCTTTGCAAGGCGGCTTTTGTGGTGCATCAGCCGGATGCTTTAAGCCCGGACGGCATCCGTACCACCATGCGGGTGTGTTCTATTCGCAGGAGCCGTCGGCTTCCTCGTCGGCGCCGCTGCTGGGGTACAGCCGGGGATGCGGGTGCTGGACATGTGCGCCGCGCCGGGCGGCAAAAGCGCCCAGCTGGCGGAGGCATTGCAGGGGCGCGGTGTGCTGGTGAGCAACGAGTATGTGGCTGCGCGTGCCGATATCCTAAAAAAGCAATCTGGAACGGATGGGCGTGGCCAATGCCGTGGTGCTGAACGAGACCCCCGCCCGCATTGCCGATGCGCTGCCGGAATTTTTTGACAGGGTGCTGGTGGACGCGCCGTGCTCGGGTGAGGGCATGTTCCGCAAGGGAGCCGGTGGTGCGCGTCAGCAGCACTGTGAAGCGCTGGTGAAGCAGTGCGCTGCTGAGCTGGGGCAGCAAATTCTGGACTGTGCAGCCGCTGTGCTGGCTCCCGGCGGGCAGCTGGTGTACTCCACCTGCACCTTTGCGCCGGAGGAGGACGAGGGACAGGTGGCGGCATTTCTTGCAGCGCCACCCGGAGTTCACGCTTGGCCGATGTGTTCGGCAATGTGGATTACAGCTTTGGCAGCCCAGGTGAGGAAAACCGCACCGGCGGTCTGCCGCTGGATGTGAGCAAGGTGCGCCGCATCTGGCCCTGCCAGGGCGGCGAAGGGCATTTCATTGCCCGGCTGGTCAAAGCTGGGCACGCGCGCGTTCTGCCCGCAGGGGCGAGTACACTGCCGAAGAACAGTTCTGGCTGGGCAGCAGCGGAAGCTGCGGGCAAAAAGGCCAAGGGGAAGGGCGGCAAGCCTGCTAAGACCCCGGATGCCCGCAGTGCCCGCCGCGAGAATGCCGTGCCTGCCGGGAAGCGGTGCAGGGCCGCCGCAACCGCGAAGCACAGGCAGGGCAGGGGACAAACCCCGGCGCAGAGCCTTGCCGCATGGCAGGAGTTTGCCGGGCAGTATTTCCCCGCGCTGGCAGACCGCCCGGCCGTGGTGCACGGCGGTGGTGCTGCTGCCGGTGCCGTTCCCGCAGACGAACCTGCATGTGCTGCGGGCGGGCGTATTTGTGGGCAGCGTGCAGAAAAGGCCGCTTTGTGCCGGAGCACCATCTGTTCACGGCATTTGGCGCACAGTGCGTAAACCGCGAAGAACTGACACCCTTGCCGACCCGCGCTGCGTGGAGTATCTTTCCGGCCGTGAGGTGGAAGCCCGCACGGCAGCCGACGGCTGGTGCTGCGTGACGGTGGACGGCTGGCCGCTGGGCGGCGGCAAAGTGTCCGCCGGGCGGGTCAAAAACCACTATCCCAAAGCCCTGCGGCTGCTGTGAACGGGCAGAAAAAGCGCTTTTTTCCGCGCAGAATGCGAAAACAGGCCGGATAAGGCTTGAACGCCGTTCGCGGTTGTGCTACAATAATAGAGTTAGATTTTTTGTGTGCTGCCACAAGCGGGCGACCACAGCCCGTCTGCCCGCAGGCGGAGATTTGAGAATATACAGGAGGCTCTTTTCCCATGTCTGGACATAGCAAATGGAATAATATTAAGCGCAAGAAGGAAAAGACCGATGGCGCAAAGGCAAAGGTCTTTACCAAGATCGGCCGCGAGATCAGCGTTGCCGTCCGTGACCGGCGGCCCGAACCCGGCTTCCAACAGCAAGCTGGCTGACCTGATCGCCAAGGCAAAGCGCATGAGCGTGCCCAACGATAATATTCAGCGCATCATCAAGAAGGCTGAGGGCGGCGATAAGACCGAGTACGAGGCAATCACCTACGAAGGCTACGGCCCCGGCGGCGTTGCCGTCATGGTCGAGACCCTGACCGACAACCGCAACCGTACCGCTGCCGACCTGCGCCACTACTTCGACAAGAACGGCGGCAATCTGGGCGCTATGGGCTGCGTGGGCTTCCTGTTCAGCCAGAAGGGTGTCATCGACATCTCTCTGGAGGACAAGGACGCCGACGAGGCCATGATGGATGCTCTGGACGCCGGTGCCGAGGACTTTCGACGCCAGCGAGGACGCTGCCGAGATCACCACCGATCCCGAGAACTACTCCGCTGTGGTCAAGGCTCTGGAGGAGAAAGGCTACGAGATCCTGAGCGATGATCTGGCCATGGTGCCCCATGACCACCACTCGTCTGACCGACCCCGATCAGCTCAAGGCCATGGGCAAGCTGCTGGACGCCCTCGAGGACAACGACGATGTCCAGAACGTCTGGCACAGCCTGGAGAACGAAGAGACCTGCCGGAATAACCTTCCGCAAGGCTCTTTGCTCCTGAAATAAGACGATAAAAAAAGCCGCTTTTTGTGCTAATTGGCACGAAAGGCGGCTTTTTGTGCTGTGTTACGGGACTGAAAACGGCTTGGGACCTCCACTGAACAATAAAAATCCCCGTCGGCAAAGGCATACCGGCGGGGAAGAGGCGTATGGGTGACGCACGCTGCGAACAAAAGCTTTCATCGGCCGTTTCACGGGATGAAGGTTGCACGCCGAAACCCGCCAGCACCAGTGGCTTGCCCGCAGATCTCTGGTGCAGTCTGCGGTGGCTTTCGCATGCAGTTTTGCGCTGCCGCCAAGGAACACAGCAGCCGTCCCTCGCTGCGGGCATCAGCCCCAGGGCGTAGAAGCCTGCGCACAGGCAAGCGGTTTTGGAACAGGCCAAACAAGGATCTCCCTCCGCCCGGCGCGGCACCGCTGCAGCCAGAGAGAAGTATCTGTGCTGGAGCCAGGGTAAGCAGCCGCTACAAGTTCCTGACCGCCGCGCGCTTTTGTATCCTGATCCGCGTGATGCTAAACTCATTTTTCCCCGCGTACGACCTCGCAGCCACTGCCCACCAAGTCCAGAAACGCGCCAGCCCAGGACTGCACCACGTTTACCGTCACCCGCCCGCCTGCAATGGCGGCGGCCGCTTTATAAGTCGCTGCGGCAATGCGGTCCGGCAGCACGGTATGCACACAGCCGTCAACAGTTCGCCACCGCCGGTACCTCTCCGGATGGGACCACCAGCGTACCGCCCCCGTGATCTTTGCCCGCAGGCGTTCAAAAAGCGGCGGTATCCGCAATTTCCGGCTCGCACGCCGCACCGCGCAAGGGTGGTAACGCCCGCCGCACAGCAAGCCGCCAGCATCAGGGTCAGGGTTGCTCCCCGCTGGGGCAGGCGCAGAGCAAAAAATCCGTACCACGCAAAACGCCGTGGCGGCGCAGCACCACTCACTGCCGCCGCGCACCTGTGCCCCCATGGCCCGTCAGCCCGGCCAGGTGGATATCAATCGGGCCGCGGCCCAGTCTGCACCCGCCGGGCGGCAGCAGCTGCCAGCCCGCGCGGGTCAACAGCGGTGCCAGGTAAACACCGACCCCATAGCCCCCGCCAGCGCCGTGCGCCCGCCCGCTGATCTGCCGGGCTGCTGGGTGACAGGTCCTGCCCGGCCCAGGCCGCCCCACCTGCCAGCCCGCAGCAGATCCAAACTGGTCTGCACGTCATCCACCGGCGCAGGGTGCAGGGCTGCGCAACAGCGTTGCCGCCAAAAAGGGGCGGCGCACACTGTTTTTTGGCCGCTGCCGGGCGGATGCTCCCCCTGCAGCGGGTTCCGCCTGTTACTTCGATATATTCATTGCCACCGCCCTCTTTGTTCCCACACCAAAGCGCCCTTTTCTATCATATGCCGCACCCGCACAAAACAGCTCTGTTCCACGGGTTTTTACAGCAAAATCGGCTGCAGCTGCACGCGCAGGCGGCTTCCAGCGTATCCGGCAGCTGGGTAAAATCCTTTCGGGCTGCGGGCTTTTTGGCTGTCGTCCTGGCCAAGGGAATGAAATAATAATTTTGCGCTGCAGCAGCGCCCGCCCGCTCCTCCCACGCTGCCGGAAAGCCCGTTGGTGGATACCCCGATCACCACCGGCCTGCCGCCGCGCGGCATGCTTTTTTTGCTGGCCGCCAGCGTGACCGGCGTTGCGCTGATGCCGCCGCCAGCAGCGCCATCGTTGTGCCGGTACAGGGGAGCAATGACAAGTACAATGCCGCCATATGCTTGAGAACCAGAGGTTCCGCTTCCCGCAGATCCTCCAGCGGGCGGTGGCCGGTGGCTTCCCTCCAGGCGCTGCTTTCAATCTACCGCGCGGCCAAAGCGGGGTATCAGCACCGACGCCACATAGCTCGGCAATCAACAGTACTTCCCACCCAGGCGCGCAGACGGATGGATTTGCGGCAGAATCGTTTCAAATGTGCAAAAGCGCTGCCGCACAGGGGCAAACCACCGTGCGCGGCGGTTCAGGCTGGAATTCATCAGCTCACTCCCCCTTTCGCTGCGGGCCGTGGCGGCACGACTCCGCAAATCACTTCCACGGTATGCGCCACCAGCGGTTCGAGGCGCACAGCGGGCAGGCAGGCTCAAGGCATGTTCGCACGCAAGGAGGCCCAGTTCGGCGGCAAAATCCGTTCCGCCGGGCGGCACAACCCAAGGTCGAATCAGCCCCTGGGCGGGCAGCGCGGGGTACCCAACTTTTCCGGGGCATGGTGTTGATGACCACCGCATCGAAAGTGCCGGCGAAGCTTTGTTCCAACGCGGTCAGCGGTGCGGCACGGCTGCGCAGCGCTGCGGCCGCTGTTCCGGCGCGCGCGAGGCGGCAATGGTCTCACCTGCCCGCCCAATGCCTGCCGCCAGTGCCGCCCAATGCGCCCTTGCCTTTTAGAACTCACTTTCCCGCGCCCATCGTGCGCTGGCGCGGCATCGCGGGCCAGGCACTTCCGCGGTCGGTACTGCGTTCCAGGCAGGCAACTCAAGCCGCAAAAAGTAATCCCAACTCCACCCCGGCGGCCTGCTTTTGCACCGGTTCGCTGATGCGCCCACGCCAGAAGACCAGCGTACCGGGCGGAGCGGCTTGCCTGAGATGGTGAATCCCTCGGCATCCGTAGGCGGCATGATGGTCCTGCGGCCTCTGCCCCAGCGAGCGCAGCACGCTTGTTCTGCAGCGCCCGCGCGCCGCCGCCAGTTGGCGGGCACCGCCCAACCACACAAAAGTCAAATTACATGCTGCCGCCGCAATGCTTCCCCGGTGTTGTATCAGCCGTTTGTTCCATGTTACCTGGGCGTGGTTCCGTCAGGTACCGCATCAAAAATACCGCCGCAAAGGTTTCCCCACCTGCATCATAAAGGAGACGAGAATTTTTTCTGTTATCGGTTATGCTCCGTTTTAATAGCTGCGCGGGCATCGCACTGACCGCGCAGGATACGCAGCGGCTCCCGCGGGGGTTTGCCCACGCGCTTCCACCACACGGTGGCTTTGTCAGTGGTGCCAAGAATCGCCCTGGGCACGATTGCGCAGCGCACTTTTTTTCTGCCGTCGGCCTGCGCGGGCCATCTATTAAATCATCTTTACGCCCGCGCCGTGCTTTCAGCAATATTGATGAGCGAATTTCCATATAGTACCTTGCCGCCCGCCGGGAATCAGGCCACTGCAGGCACCACGATGATGCTGGTGCGGCCGGTACCGGTATTCTTGCGCTCAGTCTGGGTACGGTTGACATATTCGGTCGAACCATACGGCGGGGTGACCTCACCTTATCGGCGGCAGCTGAACGGCCGAAGCAAGTAGTGTCTTCAGTGGGTGGTTATCCGATGCGTATCCAGCAGGTCCAGCACCTCCTGCGAAGGTATCATCCGCTTTTCGACATACGGTCATGACCAGCCCGGACAGGTATAATCGAAAGATGCGGCGCACTCACGTTCAGGAGTAGCTCCTGCACCTCGCCGTCCACGGTGACCTTGATGGTATAGCTGCCAGGCTCGGTTTCCAGCAGGACCGCCAGATGAAACCACCAGCGCCGTTGCTTGGTATCAAATCTACTGGCCCGTTACCTTTGACCACACCGGCGTAACGGCCTGGCATTCAGCCGCATCGGTAGCCTTAATCGTTACATCAAATGTTAACGAACTCATGGGTCTGCGGCTGAAACTGTCGGTTCGCTCTGCAGCCCTCGCCGCTGTTGACCACCAGCTTGGCGGTAGCTAGCTGGGCGTGGTAAAGCGGTAGGCGGCAAATTCTGGGCACTGCCGCTGAACACTTCCTGCTTGTTCCCGTCCCAACGGTCACTTTCGGTGCTGCAGTCCGCCGGGGTCACCCGCAGCGTCATGGTGCCGCCGCCAAAATCAGATTCCAGCACTGTGGGAGTGCAAAATGATTGTCATGGGTGGC
>VOFK01000556.1_pt1 | contig 15900 bp, 28 predicted proteins | sample 5384121 | NCBI WGS metagenome assembly VOFK01 (sample SAMN12384730, study PRJNA508395) | human gut metagenome | isolation source: healthy gut J | host: Homo sapiens
CGGAAGGCTCGGCTTCCGCAAGTAACTCCAACTCTCTGTACTGGCAGGAAACTTATCTGACCTATGTGACGGACATTCATAAACATCATATTAATGCGATGGCAGGTATGTCCTGGCAGGAATATCATTATACTTCTTTCAATGCTTCCGGACAGTAAGTATATCGATGACTTCTACGGATATTATAATCTAGGTTCCGGAACGAACCGTCTTCTGTGGGCAATGATTACGATAAGTGGGCTATGAACTCTTATTTCTTGCGTTTGGCTTATTCTTATGACAACAAGTATATGGCTACCGTAACCGGTCGTTATGATGGCTCTTCCAAATTCGGACAGAACAATAAATATGCATTTTTCCGTCAGTAGGTTTGGGCTGGATGATTTCTAATGAAGACTTCTGAAAGACAACTCGTTGATTAGCAAATTGAAACTGCATACTTCCTATGGTCTGACAGGTAACTCGGAAATTGGTACTTATAAGTCATTGGCTACTGTAAGAAGCCAGTCGAATACCATTATCGGTGATGCTCTGCACGTTGTTTCTTATCTGGATAATATGCCTAATCCTGACTTGAAATGGGAAAAGACAGGACAGTGGGATTTAGGATTCGAACTGGGCTTGTTTAACAACAGACTGAATTTCGATATCTCCTACTATTATAAATATACGTCGGGATTTGTTGCTCGACCGTCCCGTTCCCGAATCAACCGGCTATTCTTCCATCATGGATAACATCGGAGCAGTTTCAATCGTGGTGTAGATATTCTGGTTACAGCATATCCTATTCAGACACATGATTTCCAGTGGACTTCCACTCTTAATTTGGGTTTCAACAAAAACCGCGTTGAGAAGCTGGATGAGAGCGCTTCCGTAGATCCGGTTACAGGTAAACGTCGATTACGAATTGATGGTTTTTTGTAGGCTATGATATGTTGATTCGTGAAGGTGAAGAGCTTTCTTCTTTCTATGGTTATAAGCGCGCCGGTATTTACGATGGTATTCCGTCTAACTGGGATCCGGAGACAATGAACATACCTTCTACTATCGGTGAAAAGGTGACTTATAAGAAACGTGAAATTATCGGTAACGGATTGCCCGACTGGATGGGCTCATTTATCAATACCTTCAATTATAAAGGTTTCGATTTGACTTTAGACTTCCAGTTTACATGGGGGGTAGACGTGATGCAAGAATATTATCACTCTACTGTAGCCCGTTTCCTGACTAACGGTATAGACCGTCTTTATAAGGAAGCATGGCATCCAACTCTCAATCCGTCGGGTAAAGAACAGGCAATTCGTCTGAATAACTTTGGTCAGGGAGCTAATAACCAGGCAGATGATGACTGGGTTTGCAATGGTTCTTATTTACGTTGTAACATGATTCAGCTCGGGTATACCTTCAATCCGACACTGATTAAGAAGATCGGTCTGTCTTCATTGCGTTTGTATGCGAATGTGAATAACGCGTTCCTGATTACTTCTAAGGACTATAACGGATACGATCCGGATAACTCATCTCGTTTAGGTGACAACAAATGGGGGCTAACCGCCAATTCTTCACCTATCCGCGTCCGAGAACGTTTACGTTCGGTCTTAATGTAGCATTTTAATTCACCGTTATAAAAACCATAAGAATTATGAAACTATTAAAAGTATATATATCTGCATTTTGTATGTGTTCACTCTCTCTGTTGCTGAATTCATGCGACGATTTCCTGAAAGAAGAACCATTGGACATGAAGTCATCCGACCAGTTCTGGAAGACGAAAGCCGATGCGGAATCGGGTGTCAACGCACTGTATTTCGGCGGTGTACCTTATCTGCATAATACGGATGTGGGGGTGGCTGGACTCCTAAAGCGACCATGTGGGGTGGTATCGTATCCGGATTGTATGTTGACAAGCGTAAGGACAGAACATTTACTACTGCATCCGAAGGGTGTAATTTCAATATTGAATCCTTTGATGATATTGCTATGAAATACTGGCATGAGTTTTTATAAAGGTATTTCACGTGCCAATTTCGTGATTGCCAACATCCCGACAATGACTAGTGTGCTGGACGAAGCCACTATTAATAATTATGTGGCTCAGGGTAAATTCTTCCGGGCATACGGATATTTCTGGCTGGTCAAGGAATTTGGCGGCGTGCCTTACATCTCCGAGCCTTACACCTCTACGGAAGGTATGTACAAAGAACGTCTTTCTGCCGAGGAAATATATAAGAATATCGAAACCGACTTGCTGGATATCGTCAATGGAGACGCATTGCCTAATAAGACATTCTATGATAATGGCTGCTATGTCCCAAAGCGATGGCACAAACCTTGTTGGCACAAGTCTACCTGCAATGGGCAGGTGCACCGCTGAATGGTGGAGCGGATTATTATGATAAAAGCGGCACAGATGGCTCTGAAAGTAATCAATGAAGGCCCTCACAGTCTGATAGATCCGAATGGAACAACTGACGGTCTGAATTCTGCATACAACGTGATCAAGACTACGAAGTCTTCTGCTGAAATCATCTATGCCAAAAAAGAATATAACTATAGTGATTACAGTGTAGGTAACTCGTACGCCTGTCGTTCTATCGGAGCGGATGCTTTCCAATGGGGAGTGTTCCATCCGGGAGGAGACGTGCTGTATAATGCATATCTTACATGTAATATGTTGATTGACAGCTATGATCCTGCTGATATCCGGGGACATGAGAAGCAATTCTTCTTTTAAGCAATATACCGATGCAAGCGGAAATACTCATACGTTGAATAATGTAGGCAACTGGGCATGGTTTGATGAGAGTGCTCTGATTAATGGTCATGATGGTGATTATAATATGCCGGTATTCCGCTATGCGGAGGTTTTGCTGATTGCTGCTGAAGGTCTGGCACGGACAGGACATGAAGGGGATGCTGTTGGTGGCGCTAAATATTACCTCAATCAGGTACGCAAACGTGCTGGATTGGCTGATGAGACAGCTACAGGGAGACGCTTTTGGTTCAATCTATCCTGACTGAACGTTTGCATGAGTTGCCGTTGGAATTTAAGATTTGGGATGATATTCGTCGTACTCGTTTGTATCCGGAAGCATCTACTGAATCAGGAAAATTGAAATGGACTGCTCTTGCATCGGCTCAAATCCAAAACAAGCCCGATGGAAGCACAAGAGCCGGCGCCATTCCTGAATATGCTTTTGTTATGGCCTCATTCCGTTGGACGAAATTCAGGCTAACCCATCTTTGGAAGGACATCAGAATCCAGGGGATGGAATTAATCAGATAATTGCCGGTAAATATTTGCTTTTGAGTGGAATTGAGAGAGGGTAAAAAGCTTAGTTATCCTCTCTCTTTTACTTGAATAGTGACTCTCCCGGTTGTACTCTCATGATACACCGATATTCATTATGCTTTGATTCTCAGTTGTTTAATTTGTACTCTCATTGACACTCTTATCCTTTGAATGACTATACAGGCATTTTTTTTCTGATTTTTGGCGTATGAGAGGACTGATAATTGCTGAAAAAGATGCGTTAATTTGTAACGTGAATAATACTTGCTAATCTAATATTAATAGTTTAACTTTTATATCATGAATAAACAGAAACTACTGTCTGTCACAATGACCCTGCTATTGGGAGTCTCTTCTGTTTTTGCACAAAAGCAACCGGTGGATTACGTGAATCCCCTGATGGGAACCGACTCCAAAAATTTCGCTCTCCAACGGAAATACTTATCCTGCCATCGCACTTCCCTGGGGGATGAACTTCTGGATGCCGCAGACCGGAAAGATGGGCGACGGCTGGGCTTACACGTATGCTTCTGACAAAATCAGAGGTTTCAAACCCATCAGCCCAGTCCCTGGATCAATGACTACGGACAGTTCTCCATCATGCCGATGACCAAACAGCTGAAGATAGATCAGACAGCCGTGCTTCCTGGTTTCTGTCTATTATTATAGCGTTTATCTGTCGAGTATAACATGACAACGGAGATTGCCCCGACAGAGCGTTGTGCATACTTCGTTTCACGTTCCCCGAAGCATCCGATGCTTATGTGGTAGTAGATGCTTTCGACCGCGGTTCGTATGTGAAGGTGATTCCCGAAGAAAATAAAATAGTTGGTTATACGACACGCAATAGTGGCAGTGTTCCTCAAAACTTTAAGAATTACTTTTGTGATAGAGTTCGACAAGCCTTTTTACATTTAATAAAGTATGGGCGGACTACCATCTGGTAGAGACACATCTTGAACTGCAATCCAATCACGTAGGTGCTGCCATCGGTTTTTCGACAAAGAAAGGCGAGCAGGTGCATGCAAAGGTGGCATCCTCATTCATCAGCCCCGAACAGGCGGAACTGAATCTGAAAAGAAATCGGAAACAAGACATTCGAACAGACCAAGGAAGCCGGACGTAAAGCTTGGAATGACGTACTGGGACGTATCAAAGTCGAAGACGATGATGAGAACCGGATGCGTACCTTCTATTCCCTTGTCTGTATCGTTCGGTATTATTCCCCCGTATGTTCCATGAAGTGAATGCGAAGGGTGAAACCGTACATTACAGTCCTTATAACGGTGAAACCGTCCGGGCTATATGTTTACCGATACCGGATTCTGGGATACATTCCGTTGCCTGTTCCCTTCGTCAATCTGGTATATCCTTCGATGGGCGAGAAGATGCAGGAAGGACTGTTGAATACATACCTTGAAAGCGGATTCTTCCCCGAATGGGCAAGTCCGGGACATCGTGGTTGTATGGTCGGAAACAATTCGGCTTCTGTAGTGGCAGATGCTTTCATGAAGAACGTGACCAAGGCAGATGCAGAGAAAATGTATGAAGGTTTGCTCAAGGGAGCCAACAGTGTACACCCGAGAGTTTCTACAACAGGACGTCGTGGATACGAATATTATAATAAACTGGGCTATGTACCTTACGATGTGAAGATTAACGAGAATGCTGCCCGTACGCTGGAGTATGCATATGATGACTGGTGCATCTACCGTATGGGTGAAAAGTTAGGCCGTCCGGCGGAAGAACTGGAAGTTTATAAGAAAAGAAGCCAGAACTATCGCAACCTGTTCGATCCGGAGACTAAACTGATGCGCGGAAAGAATGCCGATGGAACTTTCCAGACTCCTTTCAACCCGTTCAAATGGGGAGATGCCTTTACCGAAGGAAACAGCTGGCACTATACGTGGTCTGTATTCCATGATGTACAGGGACTGGCCGATCTGATGGGTGGAAGAAAGATGTTTGTCAGCATGCTCGATTCAGTATTCAACCTTCCACCGATATTTGATGATAGCTATTATGGAGGAGTGATTCACGAGATTCGTGAAATGGAGATTGCTAACATGGGGAACTATGCGCACGGCAACCAGCCTATCCAGCACATGATTTACTTGTATAACTATGCAGGCGAACCCTGGAAAGCCCAGTACTGGCTGCGTGAAGTGATGAACCGCCTTTATCTTTGCCACTCCCGACGGCTATTGCGGCGATGAAGACAACGGACAGACTTCTGCCTGGTACGTGTTTACCGCTTTGGGGTTCTATCCGGTATGTCCGGGCAGCAATGAGTACGTGATGGGTGCTCCTTATTTCAAGAAAGCGACGATCACACTGGAGAACGGCAAGAAACTGGAAATCTCCGCCCCGAAGAATAATGATGACAATCGTTACATCCGTTCGCTGAACTATAACGGCAAGAACTATACAAAGAATTACCTGAATCACTTCGACTTGCTGAAAGGCGGACATCTGGTATTTGATATGGATAACAAGCCGAATAAGGGAAGAGGTATTAACGAATCCGATTTCCCCTATTCCTTTCTCGTGAGCAAAGTAAGCAGGTATGAATAATTTGAAAAAGAAAGTATTGATGATGACTATGGCGGCGGCAACCTTGTCTGCCGTAGCTCAGCAACCGGTAGATTACGTTAATCCGATTATCGGAACCAATGGTATGGGGCATACTTTTCCCGGTGCCTGTACACCTTTCGGATGGGTACAATTGAGTCCGGACACAGATACAATACCACATAATATAAACGGTGCATATCAGAAAAACGCTTATGAGTATTGTGCCGGTTACCAGTATCGGGACAAGACCATTGTCGGTTTCAGTCACACCCACCTCAGCGGTACGGGACATTCGGACTTGGGAGATATCCTGCTGATGCCTGCTGTCGGTGATCTGAAGCTGAACCCCCGGACGGGCGGATCATCCGGAAGAAGGATACCGTTCGCGTTTCAGTCATGCCACCGAAAAAGCAACTCCCGGATATTATGAGGTAATGCTGGACGACTATGGCATTAAAGCTCAGATGACTGCCACGCAGCGGGTCGGTGTACATAAATATACGTTCCCGAAAGGAAAAGACGGTCATTTGATTCTGGACTTGGTGCATGGTATCTATAATTATGACGGCAAAGTATTGTGGGCAAACCTGCGGGTGGAAAATGATACATTACTGACAGGATATCGTATCACTAACGGATGGGCACGCACGAATTATACCTATTTTGCTATTTCTTGTCACAACCGATCAAGGACTACGGTTATAAGCGATAAAGCAAAAGGTACTCGTACAACGGATTCTGGCGTCGCTTCAACATGGAAAAGAATTTTCCCGAAATCACCGGACGATAAGATTGTTGCCTATTTCAACTTCGATACGGCTGAGGACCCGGAACTGGTTGTGAAAGTAGCGCTTTCGGCAGTCAGTACGGAGGGGGCTGTTAAAAATCTCCGTGCCGAAGCTTCCGGAAAAAGCTTTGAACAGCTGGCTGAAGCTGCCCGGACAGACTGGAACAATGAGCTAGATCATTTCGAAGTAGAAGGTACCCCCGACCAGAAGGCAATGTTCTATACTTCGCTTTATCATACCATGATTAATCCGTCCGTATATATGGATGTGGACGGTTCTTATCGTGGTTTGGATCACAATATCCATCAGGCCAAAGGATTTACTAACTATACGATTTTCTCGCTTTGGGATACATACCGTGCGGAACATCCTTTCCTGAATCTGGTGAAACCGGGACGCAATGCGGATATGGTGGAATCCATGATTAAAGCATGAGCAACAAAGCGTGCACGGAATGTTGCCGATATGGAGTCTGATGGGAAATGAAAACTGGTGTATGAGCGGTTATCATGCTGTGTCTGTACTGGCGGATGCAATAACCAAAGGCGTCTTTTCGAATGCTGACGAGGCGTTGGCGGCGATGGTCAGTACTTCTACCGTACCTTATTACGAAGGGTAGCCGATTATATGAAGCTGGGCTATATCCCTTGGACAAAGAGCGGTACGGCGGCTTCTTCCACGCTGGAATATGCCTATGACGACTGGACTATTTATCAGACGGCATTGAATGCGGGTAATAAAGAACTGGCCGAAACGTATCGGAAGCGTGCTCTGAACTACCGTAATATCTATGATACAAGTATCGGCTTTGCCCGTCCCCGCTATAGTGATGGTACATTCAAAAAAGAGTTCGATGTGTTGCAAACTTATGGTGAAGGCTTTATCGAAGGTAATTCATGGAACTTCTCCTTCCACGTACCGCATGATGTGTTTGGTATGATGGATCTGATGGGAGGAGAAAAGACATTCGTGCAGAAGTTGGACGAACCTTTCTCCATGCATCTGCCGGAGAAGTATTATGAACATAATGAGGATATTACGGAAGAATGCCTGGTGGGCGGATATGTGCATGGCAATGAGCCGAGCCATCATGTTCCTTATCTGTACGCATGGACTTCGCAACCGTGGAAGACGCAGTATTGGCTGCGTGAGATTTCTGAACAAGATGTACAAGAATGACATCAATGGACTGGGAGGAAATGATGATTGCGGGACAGATGTCGGCATGGTATCTATTCTCTGTCATGGGTTTTTATCCGGTTTGTCCGGGCACAGATCAGTACGTGCTGGTGCACCTTTATCTGCCCTATGTCAAATTGAAGCTTCCCAATGGGAAAACATTAGAGATCAAGAATTCGGTGTCAGCGACAAGAAACGTTATGTGCAGTCGCGAAACTGAATGGAGAGTCTTATGATAAAATGTACATCACACACGCGGATATCCTGAAAGGAGGCGTACTGAATTTAAATGGCGTCATCGCCGAATAAACGTCGGGGGATTATCAGCTGAGGACAAACCTTACTCATTAACGAACGGAATCAATTAACAGCATCAATAAATAATCAAGAAAAAAGAATATGAAAAAAGAGACATTTGGTATATGCAATTGGCCTGATAGTGGGCATGGGAGCTTGTGCGGCAAGTGCAAAGAAGCAGGCAGAATCCAAAACCGGACGTATGGAAAAGCTACAATGTAGGAACGATCTTGTTTGAAGATAAAGCTCCGGAAACGAAAGGTTCGGACATTTATCACCGGATTATTCCGGATGCGGAGTCTTATATCAAGGAGCAGGCCCGTACTGTATTGGCCACTCTTTACAATTCGCCGGAAGACAGCATCACTCCGGTGAGCAAGATACATTATACACTCGAAGACATCGAAGGTATTTCTGCCAAAGGTGGTGGTAATGGAGATGTTACGATCTTCTACAGTACTCGTCACATTGAAAAAGTCATTTGCTGAAAACGATACAGCCAAGTTGTTCTTTGAAACACGTGGTGTACTGCTGCATGAACTGACTCACGCGTACCAGCTGGAACCACAGGGAATCGGCTCTTACGGAACCAACCGCGTATTCTGGGCATTTATTGAAGGAATGGCAGATGCCGTACGTGTGGCTAACGGTGGATTCGACGGACCGAATGCACGTCCGAAAGGGGAAACTATATGGATGGCTATCGCACGGCAGGCTATTTCTTTGTTTGGCTGCGCGACAACAAGGACCCCGGAATTTTTACGTAAATTCAACCGAGTACACTGGAAGTGATTCCCTGGTCGTTTGACGGAGCCATCAAGCATATCTTAGGAAAAGAATATAGTATAGACGAATTATGGCATGAATATCAGGTTGCCGTAGGTGATATACAGGTATTATGTGAATAGATATGGTTAATAAAGTAGGAAGAAAAAGATTGTTTTTGGTTTGGTCGTGTCTGGTGAGTATCTTGCCGGGCATGGCTCAAACTGAAAAGCTGACGGACTATGTGAATCCGTTTGTCGGTACGGATGGTTACGGAAATGTCTATCCCGGTGCACAGATTCCTTTCGGAGGAATCCAGATGAGTCCCGATACGGACAGCCGTTTTTACGATGCAGCTTCCGGATACAAATACAACCATCTGACGCTGATGGGATTTAGTCTGACGCATTTGAGCGGAACGGGGATTCCGGACTTAGGCGATTTTCTGTTTATACCGGGAACGGGGAAATGAAACTGGAACCTGGTACGCATGAAGACCCCGATAAAGGCTACCGTTCGCGTTACTCGCATGATAAAGAGTGGGCTTCCCCCAATTATTATGCTGTGGAACTGGCAGACTATGGAGTGAAGGCCGAAATGACTTCCGGTGTGCGCAGCGGTATGTTTCGCTTTACTTATCCTGAGTCGGACAGTGCATTCATCATGATTGACATGAATCATACGTTGTGGCAATCCTGCGAATGGTCCAATCTGCGTATGATAAACGATTCGACTATCACCGGCTACAAACTGGTGAAAAGGGTGGGGACCGGAACGCCATGTATACCTGACAGCTACTTTCTCAAAGAAACTGACCGGACTGCGCTTTATGCAGGACAAGCCGGTGATTTATAATACTTCCCGGTTCCGCAGCTCTTACGAAGCCTGGGGAAAGAATCTGATGGCTTGTCTCTCTTTTGATACGAAGGCAGGAGAAGAGGTGATTGTGAAAACTGCAGTTTCGGCAGTCAGCACAGATGGCGCCCGGAATAATATGAAGGAACTCGACGGATTGACTTTCAACGAGTTGAAGGCGAAAGGGGAAGCACTCTGGGAAAAGGAACTCGGAAAATATACGTTGACTGCTGACCGAAAAGACAAAGGAAACGTTTTATACTTCCGCCTATCATGCAGCCCTGCATCCTTTTATCTTTCAGGATTCGGACGGACAATTCCGTGGCTTGGACAAGAACATAGAAAAAGGCGGAAGGCTTCAACGAACTATACGGTGTTTTCCTTTGGGATACGTATCGGGCTCTGCACCCTTGGTTTAACCTGGTTCAGCAAGAGGTGAATGCGGACATTGCGAATTCTATGTTGGCTCATTATGACAAGAGTGTGGAGAAGATGCTTCCTGTCTGGTCTTTCTACGGCAATGAAACTTGGTGTATGATTGGCTATCATGCCGTTTCGGTGTTGGCAGACATGATTGTGAAAGAGGTGAAAGGCTTCGATTATGAGCGTGCCTACGAAGCGATGAAGACCACAGCGATGAATCCGAACTACGACTGTCTGCCGGAGTATCGTGCTATGGGATATGTACCTTTCGACAAGGAGGCCGAGTCCGTTTCTAAAACGCTGGAGTATGCTTATGATGATTATTGCATCGCACAGGCAGCCAGGAAATTAGGCAAAGAAGACGATTACCATTATTTCCTCAACCGTGCCTTGTCTTATCAGACATTGATTGATCCCGAAACGAAATATATGCGCGGACGCGACAGTAAAGGGAGACTGGCGCACCCGTTTACTCCGGTTGCCTATCAGGGTCCGGGATCGGTAGGCATGGCTGGGGAGACATTACAGAAGGGTTCACCATGCAATATACCTGGTATGTGCCGCAAGACGATGCAAGGATATATCAATGAAGCTGGTAAGGAACTGTTCCGCAAGCGGCTGGATGAGCTTTTCACGGTAGAACTGCCGGATGATATTCCCGGCGCGCATGATATTCAGGGACGTATCGGTGCCTATTGGCATGGAAATGAGCCTTGCCATCATGTCGCTTACCTTTACAATTACCTGAAAGAACCTTGGAAATGCCAGAAATGGATACGCACCATCGTGGACCGTTTCTATGGAAACACACCGGATGCTTTTGAGTGGCAATGACGATTGCGGACAAATGTCGGCATGGTATATGTTCAACTGTATCGGTTTCTATCCGATTGCTCCGTCCAGTAATATTTATAATATCGGTTCGCCTTGTGCAGAGGCTATTACCGTCCGGATGAGCAATGGAAAAAATATTGAGATGACAGCGGATCATTGGTCGCCGGAGAACCTGTATGTGAAAAGAACTGTATGTCAATGGCAAGAAGTACGATAAGTCTTATCTGACGTATGATGATATTCGTGATGGAGTAAAACTCCGTTTTGTCATGAGCAGCAAGCCTAATTACAAACGGGCGGTGTCGGATGAGGCGGTAGCTCCTTCTATTTCTTCACCGGGAAAGACTGTGAAATATAGTCGGCCCAGGTGAAAAAAAGTTCCTTGTCCACTCGTATTTCACTCATTTGTTAACTTGACGATTGATATCTGCGAAAGTGGCGTAATGGTGCAAATTACACGAAAATAATTTGTTTTCTATTTGTTTAAAAGTATAACTTTGTTCCATTAACCATAGAGAAATCTTGTATTTTGTAATGAAAATATTCTCTCTTTTGATATTCATCTCCTACTTTTGCTTGTTTGATTGTCTGGCTGGTAATTCTGAGAATGATTCCTTTTTCTTCTCAAAAGTAGGTTACCAACAAGGATTATCTAATAGTGCAGTGATATCGGTTTTTCAAGATAGTGCCGGTTTGATGTGGTTTGGAACGTATGATGGAGTCAATTGCTATGATGGAAGGGATATGGATGTTTATCGTTCCGATTTTTCAACCAACCTGAGCAATAATGTAATTTATCGTATTCGTCAGCCAGACAGCAATTGTCTTTGGATAACTACGGGGGGGCAGGTCAGAATCGTTTCTCTCCTGTCCTTTCGTAAAGTAGTCGGTACTTATGAACTTCCCCAGCGAAAACTGTCTGCATTCCAACCGGAATGGAAATACATGGGTCATCGGTTACGACTGGATACGCTATTATAAATACGCGTTATGACCGCTTTGTGGAGGTGGAGCGCCCCTCCCATGGTGATAGACAACCTTACGATGCGCGCTTTTGTTACGGACGACGGGAAGTTATGGGTATTCCCCAATTCTTCCACAGGCGAAATATACCAGTTCTCGGTAGATTCTTTCGATCAGGACACTTTAGATGTCTCCTCCCATCTCTTCACTTACGCATTCCATTCCAAGCCGATTGATTACGTCTACTATCAGAACGATGTGTTTTGCTTTTGTAGACGCGGATAAAGACTTTGTATATGTACGATATTTCCCGTAAATCAAAGATATACATCCGTAATATTGCTTCTTTGGTTCAGAAATATGGGGAGATCAAAAGGTATTGTACCATTTTATGAAGATATAATTATCGGCTTTTTGGACGAACGGACTGATTCGTTTACGTACCTCACAGAAATATAAAGAAGAGATTGTCGATCAGAATGTGCGGATCTTTGATGTGTATAAAGACTCCAAGCAAAAAGGAATACTGTGGCTTGGAACCGATGGACAGGGACTGTCATGTATGCAAAGAAGTATTCTATAGCTACCAATTTGATGATGAGTGACCTGTCACCTAACTTAAGCAGGCAGGTCCGTTCTCTGATGACTGATAAATACGGAGGCTTGTGGGTTTGGAACCAAAGGAGCCGGGTTGTCGCGTGTCCCGATTATCGTAATGGAGTGGATGCGGCGAAAGCGGTCGTTTACTTCCCCCGATTTCAAGCAACATGCCTCTTCTTATAGCAAGGGGCATAAGGAATTTCAGGTATATGCTTTGCAGCAGAGTCACTATATGGATGGTTTCTGGGTGGGTTCCGGTCTTTACGGTTTGTTATATTATTCATTTAAGGATGATTGCCTCCGACAGGTGGTTGATACTGTAGGCAGGCATGACATGGAAATACATGCCATTCATGAAGCCAATGATTCTGTTCTCTATCTGGCAACTTCAATGGCGGACTTTGCAAGGTGACACTGGACAAAACTACCGGTCGGATTCGCATCAAGGAACGGAAGGATTATCATTTCTTTTATGAACAGAACGAAATACACACATTCTTTTCCATGATACCCGAAGGGGGATTCTATTCTGTGGTTGGGTAGCCGTGGGAGTGGCCTTTGTGCGATTTAACAGGCAAACGGAGGAATATCAGGTGATCTCTCTCAAATCGCTGTTGCATAAAGCGGTAGATGATGTTCTTTGTATGTATCGGTTCCCTGACGGTCGGATGTATATCGGCACTACTTCGGGACTGGTTTGTCTGACGTTTAAAGGGAGCAAAATAGAGGCGGGATATATCGGACGTGAACAGGGATTGTTGAATGATATGATTCACGGTATCCTGAAAGACGCGAATGACTTTCTTTGGTTGGGAACTAATAAAGGACTTATCAAGTATAATCCCGTCAATTGTTCTTCGCATACGTACTATTATACCGGTGGGGTACAAATCGGAGAATTTAGCGACGATGCCTATTACAAATGCCCTTATACCGAGAATCTGTTTTCGGAGGGGTCGACGGTATAATTTATATGGAACAGGAGAATGCCATTGCTCCGAATATTACCCCAATATCATATTGCGTAAATTGTTTATCGGACGTACTGAAGCTAAGTTGGCAGATTATTGTACGGAAGAAGAAGGCATAGAGCTAAAAAGCTCGACTGTCGCTTTCTCTTTTAAGATTTGTCGTCCCCCGATTATATCAGGGGGCGGATGTCGAATATTCTTATATGCTTGAAGGCTATGATAAGGAATGGACTCCATTTAACAGTATCACGGAAGCTTCTTATTCACAAGTACCGGTGGGCGACTATGTCTTTAAAAGTACGCTATAAAAAGATGTGTTTGATACGGCATACAAAACCTTTTCCATTCCCTGCATATTTCCCCTCTTTGGTATCAGACGACTCTGGCACGTATCATCTATACGCTATTGGCCATACTGATCATCCTTTATGTGGCTTATTTATTGAGAAGATACTTCGGAACGAGCAGATGATAAAAATGATGCGCGACTCGGAGAACAAGAATATTCCTTCGGGAACAGTAGGTGAAAGTCCGGGCAGGGATTTAGTGAACGGTCTTACTTTAATTTATCAGATGTGTGACCATTTGCGGGCGGAGAATACGACATATGAACAGCGTTATGCAAAGATAGAACTGGTGCGTGAAACGGTGATGTCGTTACTGTTCTCTTCCGATGCCCTCTCCAATGAAGAACTCACTACTTTGTCGCCTGTCAATTTTACCATATCAGGATGTCTGTGCTTAAAAAAGAATTGGCAGAAGAAGTACTGCAAGTATTTAGAAAGCGCGGTGAAGATGTTTCGAAGATTCATATCGCCCTGTCGGATAGTTTCAGTTTCGAGATATACAGAAATGCTCTGCGCTATGTCTTCTATTATATTTATTTCTTTTTCCTGCCACAGGAAAGACGGGCAGGCATCACCATAGATGCGACAAAAGAAGAAGGCAAGATGCTCCTGACTGTAATCTCGGAAGATGGATCGGTGAAGGAATTGTATGAAGCTTTATCAGGTCAGCTGCCTGCTATGGAGGCAGACCGGATGGATGAGGCATTCCAGATGAGGATCTTTCAGCATTTTGCACAGGCAGCTTTGGAGCAGGTCTGCGATGGTATTCGCTATGAAGACAGAGAACAAAAACAACATCTGACTCTTACCTTTTTTCTCCTGTAAAAGCAACCGAATCATCGTCTGTGAAGAAAACGGTATTATTGCTCGAAGACTGTGATGAAATGGTGTGGCTTTATTAGTAATTTGCTTTCAGATGAATTTGTGGTTCACCGCGTCAAAACGATTCAGGCCGCTTTCGAATATGTGAAACAGAATACTCCTACCGTATTTCTTGTGGATATGCTTTGATGTATGCTGACGCTGAAGGAACCTTTATGGAGTATGTCAATAAGCACCGTTCTCTGTTGTCGAAGGCAGCCTTTGTTCCTATGCTTAGCTGGAAAGCCTCTTCTACAGTTCAGCAGGAACTTATAAAGTGGTCCGATTCGTATATTGTGCTTCCTTATGACATTCTGTTTTTGAACAATGTGGTCCATAAGTCGGTGTATGGCAAACAGGAGGCCAAGCAGATTTATGTCGAAGAACTGGGCAGCTTGTCAGAACGAATCATATGCTACACTCAGGAACAGGCCGATTTTTATCAGGGAAGTTCCTGCAAATAGTAGAGCAGAATCTGGATAAGGAGGACTTGGGGTCTACTTTCATTGCCGACCGGATGGCGATGAGTCCCCGTCAATTTTACCGCAAGTTGAAAGAGATTTCCGGTATGTCTCCCAGTGATTTGATAAAGAACTATCGGATGGAGAAAGCTGCACGTTTGCTGTCAAATGATGAGTTGTCTATTCAGGATGTCATTTCGGATGTAGGGATTGCCAGCCGTTCTTATTTCTATAAAGAGTTCACTCGTAAGTTTGGTGTGACTCCTAAAGACTACAAGGGGGAATTGCATAAGAAATGACTTTTTTCCTCCCTCTTTTCTGTATTCGTATCCTCTCTTTCCTTTTGTGCTCTCTTTGCGCATATAGTATTTGTAAACTATAGATAATCAGTGTTTTTAGTTTGTGTCTTAAATGTCCGACTGTTCTCCTGTCGGACATTTTTTGCCCTGGCTTTTCATTTTGTCAGCAGGCGGCACTAAAAGTCATTTAATAGTAGGTTAATTTGCATTCGTTAGAAAGTATTACATGAGTTCGAAGTATTCACTTTAATTGAATTTAGTATGGAAAGCAAAAAAAGGAAAGTTTGTTTTTATATTTATATGACAGCTACGTTAATGATTTATATGCTTATGGAAAAGCATTGGGAGTATCGCATGAAGATCTTCAGGATATCATTCATGATGTTTTTTC
>VOFK01003411.1_pt1 | contig 15890 bp, 22 predicted proteins | sample 5384121 | NCBI WGS metagenome assembly VOFK01 (sample SAMN12384730, study PRJNA508395) | human gut metagenome | isolation source: healthy gut J | host: Homo sapiens
CCAAGTCAGCGCCGTGTTGATTTCAGGTTGTTGACAAAAGGTTTACTTTTATGCTAATGAATTTTGCGCTGATGGAACTACGGCGCGGGGCTCCGGGAAAAATGTTATCTGCCATTCTGATCGGAAACAATATTGTAATCTTTCGGCATCTTCCATTTTTCAACATCCCTTGCCATCCGCCTTTTTGGAAACACGGGTGCGGGAATTGCCACAGGTATTCTTACATTTCTGATACTGCTTTGGTGAAGTAACACCAAAACATGACAACCATCAAAGATTCTATGTCTTTGACGGCCCTTTCCGATTGGATTTCTGATATGAAAATACTTACTCACATCATCAACAAGCTCTCTACTCGGACTGATGTTTCTTTTGTCAATATCAAAGATGCACAGAAAAAGTATATTGAAGAAGAAGAACTATCGTGGACGTAAATTCAGGGAAATGGTGTCACCGAACATGAAGAACGGGATATGATTCATAACCTCTTTGATTTCGGTGATGCAGAAGCCGGGGAGATCATGGTTCCATGAATCGATATGACCTTTGTTCAGGTGAATGCCACTATCAGGAAGTACTTGATATCTTCCGTCAGGATACACGCCTTCCTGTTTATGAAGACTGACCGACAATGCAATCGGAATCATCAACATGAAAGACTTCTGTTACAAAAATGATACCCTGGAATTTTCCGTACCAAAACCTTCTGCGGAAGCCATATTTTTACATAATGAGCACAAAAAATACTGCAGATCTGTTTCTGAAATAGAAACTCTTTCTCTTGCGTTGATTGTGCTGACTTTACGGGTAACCGCAGGACTCTAAATACTTAGAAGACCTGTTGGAAGAAATTGTAAGGAAATCCGTGATGAATATGATGCCGATGAAGAAGAGCGATATCACCCGGATCAGTGATCGCAGGAATTCTGGGCGTACTTGGTTCCGCCAATCTCAACGATGTCGCGTGAAGCGCTCCCTGCACTTACTTCGGGATGATTATGACACCATAGGGAGGGATATTGTCTGGGTCTTCTCGATCATCTGCCGAGGAAAAAACGAAATCATTTTTAACAGATAATAGTAACTGCCGTATTATTACGGATGAGCAATAGAATCGACAGTTATATCCGGCTTCCGGGCGGAAGTTCAGAACAAAAAGTCACAATAATCCGTAAATTCTGAGGGCGCTTTAGCGACCCTCATTTTACCAGCGACTGTCGAAACACACACGAAGAGGAATCCTCCATGACCATTCGAATCTTTCCATTAGGAACCTCCCTTTCTTTGGAATCAGATTCGTCAGCATCCTCAAAATATTTTTTGCTGATAAACCGGCAATGAAACGAAACCAATCTTTCCCCTCGGGAAAATCTTCATCCAATCTTTCGGTTTTACCGGATCGGGATCTCGTTTCGGATCTTCATCGGTCCCAGGTTTCGGATCAGGGTCTGTTGGATCAGGTCGCACCGGAATACGGATCAAGTCTGTCGGGTCAGGGTCTGTCCAGCAAATCATGTTCTCCACACTCCATAGATCAATTTTTCCAGGACTGTATCTGATTGTCCAGCTGTCCTTTATTTTTTAAGTCTGCTTTTTGCATCCGGCTTCATTGCCATCAACCAGTTTTTTCCTTTCGTTTTCCACCGATATTTTCCGAGGCTTTTTTCCATAGCTTACATCCATTTCATCAACTTTTTTGAACTGTTCGATTGAAAGAAAATCTGCAGTTTCTTTTTTGTCCATGACCACCCACACCACACATCATTTGTCACATAAAATTCCTGTTTCTCTATATCCCCCGTAACAATCTCCTCCATTCTGCAAAACATCCTTTCCTTTGGCTTGCCTTCTTTGTGTCTGTACCCATAACTTTCAGATCTTTTTCTTTTGATACAGACCATAACATAAAATTTTCTGCGCCACTCCCTTTTAATGTATCGCAAATCCCTTCATTTCTTTTTATCTTTATGCTTCAAGTGGCATCTTTGCGAATAGATCCCAATCTTCTTCCCGATCAGATTTCCACGGTAATTTTCAAACTTTTGGGCAAGATCCGCACCATATGGTAATGATCAGGTTCTATTGTATGCAATCCGGACGGTTCTTCGGGAAATGTATCTCCCACGGCCGTAGGAGCACTTTTTTCCAGCTGTTTTAGCTTTGCTGCCCATTTAATGCAATCGGTTTACGATCACCACTATCTTTTCCTTTTTTGCAATTTCTGATTCATAATCTCAATCATCATTGGCGGTTTCCATATTGTCCTTACTGATGATCACAACATCTGTATCATATTCCCATCATTTTCGGTCCGTATTTAAACGTGACCGTCTTCATCCACAATGATCACCGCAATTGTTTCTGGATCATGGCCGTTTTTGCTTATAGATGATAAAGCCGAGAACCAGAATCACGAAATTCCCAGAACTGCCTCTAATATCTTTTTTTTCCCATGTTTCATTTTAAAAATCCTCCGGCATATGGTGTTCCTCATTTCCTGCAGTTTTTTCTCACTGTGTAAACAATCTCCTGGGATGATAACTGCATCACTGTCGTTCCCTCATCCAGTTCACTTTCTATCTGAAGTCCCGTATGGTTCTCAAACAACAAGGCCGGTTTACATTTCCAAGCCCGCAACGCACTTTTATGTACACGGTTTTGTATCCTTTAATAACAGGTCCAATCTCTCTTCCGGAATCCCCATTATCCTGCATAAAGATATTTTTCTTGTTCTTTCCGTCCGCGAATGAGGATTTTTCACAGTCATCTCTCCCTTACGCCGTATTGATCGCATTTTCAAAAGGATCGGCTGCGGCCGATTTCACGGCCACAATCATCAGAATATCGGACGGATCAAATACAACAAAACTTATTTTTTTTATACCGCACTTTTTGGTATATTAATAACTTTGCCGCGTCTTGCAGTTCATCTTATGCGGATAACCGTATCGTCCCGAAAGGCTGGTCGACTTTTGCCACGCTGATCGCGACTTCCTCACATTTTTACCGCTCTCTCTATCATCAGGTGATGGGTCTAATGTATTATAAAAAAATGCGGGTTGATCTGGCTTTGCGGCACATCAAAATTCGCTTTTTCTTCTTTTCATTCTGTTCCCATATGACTTTTTCATCAGGCAGTTAGGAATTCTGCCGGTAAGGATTCCTGAATGGATTAGATGCCGGATCTCTGTTGAGCCTCCGATTTGCAATCTTTTTCTTTCTTTTTTCCTGATATTCACGCACCGGTGATCCGGTTTCATAATCGTACGATATCACGGAAATGATGCGGTTTACAAATACAAGCATGCGTGCCATAAGCAGTAAAATAAGCAGGACAAACTGCTTTTACATCTGCCATCTTTTGTGAATATTTCATACGGCTTAACACAGACCAGGCGGCGATTGCACCCACCATAACTTTTTCTGTGGTTTCCCAAATATTCATCGTAAATTTTTTCTTGGACGAAGCTGCCCTTTACGCTGCTTTTCTGTATTCATGCCATTGTCGAATTCTTGCCGATGCGGATGATAAATGCTTTCACCATCACACAGATAAAAAATACTGTCTTTTCACGACGTATTGATCCGTTCCATCATATACGGTAATCCCGGAAGATCCATATCCACAAGCAGCACTCCCCAACTGTTGTCTGCAATCCCGTCGTAGGATTTCCACATTTTTGACTGGAAGAAATCACCAGCCAATACCATTGGTACCGTCATCAAAATTCGGACATGGGGGTGAAAAATGGATTCTCCATACGTGTTTTAACCATCCCTGTCTGGTCGCATCCGGTTCTTTCTTTCACCAGACAACCGGCGGCTCTGCTGCTGCCATAAGGCTTCCGTATCCATTATATATAGCAATGCTCCTTAAGTTCTCTATTTGCCTCATATAAAAGATTTAACCCTTTGATGGATTCGTTCTGTTGTTCCCGGATATCGTTTTCCCTTTAACATCATAATATGCGGGCATCCGATATCCGCCTCTATATTCTACCAAGATAATTTCTATGGAATCCACCGTCTGATCCATCTTTCCGGGATTTATTATCCACAATGTTCCCTGCTGTGTGATCCCCCGAAAATCTCAATATACCATCATGCCCATACAAATCATATTAAAGGTTGATATTACAGAAAGTAACCATGATGGTTGACGGATATCTCCCCGGTTTATTTTCATTTTTTTCATATGCTGTCCTGTATTTTTAGCGATACCCCAAACTGTCTTTAAACACATAACTGAAGTAATTTGGATCGGAATATCCCACACTCTTTGCAATCATATAACTTTTTTGGTTTCCACAAGCATGCGTGCCTTTATCCATACGGTATTCCGTCAGGTATCTGACAAAAAGAATTTCCTGTTTCTTTTTGAACATGTTGAAAAATAAGAATTTGACACGCCAGTTTTTTACAGAGATATCGTCAAGCTCCCCAAATCTTCCTGCTGGATAATTGTCGTGCATATTCTTTTTGCCCTCCCGATCAGGGATTTCTTGAATGATACCGGGCATCTGCCGCCATGTCGTCATGCAGCCCAGCAGAATTTTTAAAAAGCCATTTTCTGCAAACCTGCGGTTCTAAATTACACAGTTCATTATAAAAAGAACCGATACCTCCCGGTATTTTTTGGTGGTATCCATTTCATTGTTGACCATAAATGATACAGTTCGCCAATGAGTTCCATAACTGCCACATGATATTTTTCCAATGATTTCAGGTCAATGAAATTATGCTGCATGTAAAACTTCTATGGCATTTGCAATATCTTCATTTTCTCCAAGGCAGATCTTTTTGAAACATTGGACAGTTCTGTTTTCTCTCCGGCATCCCCTTTGATTTTTCTCTGTGGAACAATCTCTTTTAAATTTATCGCCCGGTTGCTTCCATATAAAACACGATAGGAAACCGCTTCCTGGCGCTTTGATACGATGCCGCAATCTTTGCAATGCCCACATACCTGACCGATCCCTATGGTTGGTTTTTGCCCCCCCATAATATGATGGATATATTTACAGAAACGGTCACAGGCATCCGTCGGTTCTGAAATTTCTTCCCTCACTTTTTAACTGCATAATCATAATGGTATCCCCAAGATAGCGAAACGCTTCGCGTTCCATTTTTCCCGAGGTTCTCCCTGCCTGCCGGTCTACCGATACCGAAAGGCCGTATATCCATGCCCTCCGGAACCTGACTTGCCGATGTGGTATGATCAGGCAGCAATACCACGGGCCTGTAAAAGCAATCTGGTAATTTAAAATAATGCGGCATCTCCTCTTCCGGAATACGTCCTTCAATAAGCGTTGTATACAAATTCGCCTGCAGCATCGGAAGGGAATCCGCATAATATTTTTTCAAAAGATCCGTATTTTTTTTCACTGATCTCATAGTCCAGTTTCTCTTTCAGACGCTTAAACACTTCTGTTATTTCAACAGCATTGAGCGGCTTTTAAAATATATTCCTCGATTTCAAGATGCACGGCTTCTTTTGCATATTCAAAATCATCAAATCCGGTAAAAAGCAGAATTTTTGTTGCCGGATACTTTTGCTTTTTATATGCGCACACAATTCCAGCCCGTCCATATACGGCATCCGGATGTCCGTCATAACAACATCCGGCTGCATTTCTTCAAGCATGTCCATTGCTTTAAATCCGTTGTTTGCATGCCCGGTAACCTGAAAGCCGAGTTCCTCCCATTTGACTTTTTAACGATGGCTTCAATGACTTCTTCTTCATCATCCACCAGCAATAATGTATACATACCTCTTCCCCCATGTTATTTTATTTATTATAGCAATTTGTCCAGATAAAGTAAAACCTTTCCAACATAAAACAGAGATGCCCTGCATGTTTCATGCATCACCGGCATCCCTGCTTTTTCATTATAGAGGAGAGTATATGTTTTATTTTTTCTGAACGTATTTCAGACAATCCAGTGTTACTGCAACAAGGATGATAATACCCGAGAATACGAACTGGAGGTTTGTATCAATACCCAGTATTGTGAGGGAGTATGTTAATGCTGTAAAGATACATACACCGGTAACAACACCGGAAATCTTACCAATACCACCGGTAAATGATACACCACCGACAACACAGGCTGCAATGGCATCCATATCCCAGCCCTGTCCATAAGCGGCGGAACCAGATCAACCATTCGGGTACATTCAAGCCAGGAACCGAATCCGTAAAGGATACCGGCCATAATAAATGCACCAAGTGTTACTGCAAATACAGAGATACCTGAAACTGCTGCTGCCTCCGGATTTCCTCCGACTGCATAAAGATTTTTACCAAAGGTTGTTTTTGTTCCAGATAAACCATACAATGACAATTGCTGCAACTGCCCAGAGAATGATGGTCGGGAATCCATTGACTTTTGGAATTACCATATTCGGAATGGTCGGCTCGATCGCTCCGAAGGAAACACCTTTTGTCGCATAAGTTACCAGACCAAAAATGACAAGCATGTTTGCCAATGGTCGATATAAACGGATGCATCTTGAATTTCGCTGTAAAAAATCCGGCTATACTTGTAAAGAACGTACATAATACAATACATGCTACCAGTGCAAGAATGACTCTTGCCGGTGTCGGTACTTTCGTAAAATCAAAGATGTGTCCGAACACACCACCTGTATTTACACCCTGATGCATGATAATGGTTGCGGTTGTCATTCCCATACCAACCATTCGTCCAACGGAAAGATCCGTTCCTGTAAGAAGGATCAGACCTGCAACTCCAAGTGCTAAAAACATTCTAGGCGATGCCTGCTGGAGAATATTTAAAATATTATTATACGTAAGAAGCGGCGTTCCTTTTTTTGATTGGAGTTATGATACATAACGCAACAAAAATAAGAATGATCGCGATGTAGAGTCCATTCTGTAAAAGGAATGTTCTCCGGTTAAATGTATACTTATAATTTTTCCCATTTCTGTGCCTGATTTTCTGCAAATGTAAATTTGGACAACCGGAAAGCAGATCAATCAGATGATACTTGTAACTGTACGCATCATGCTTCCGGTCTTTAATCCTCTGATACTCTTTTTCCAGTTCAATCTTTTCATTGGAAACACGGTTCTTATATACATAATTTTTCTTCTTTGACCTCGGCCTGGGCGGAAGTCTTTGCCAGAGTTTCTTTGTGTTCCTTTTTCAATCTTTGCAAGTTTCTGCTGATGCTCCTGCAGTGCCTGTTCCTTTTCCGCTATACAACTTGCCTTAACTGCATTATAATACTTGTCAAAATTATTTTTTGAGATAATTTTCTGCTTTCCCGATCAGTTTTGCGATCTGGTCTTTGTTCTGTGCCTCTACCGCTTTTTTTGCCTGTTCAAGCTCCTTCTGGCAGGATGCAATCTCAGAATCTTTTTCCCCTTTGGAAAGTGTTTTATCTCTTTTTACGTTTTCGATCCTGCTCTGGTACATAATGACTTTTTGCCGTACCATCTTTTCTGAGTTCATCAATCTCTTTTTTTTGTATTTTTCCGACATATTCCTCAATCGGTTGACGCAGTGTTTTTCCTGCTCCGCTGTAAGAATCTTGCTATTTGCCATATCTGTCCCCCCTGCCTATAAATATTTCGCGCTGAGGCGAAGTAATTCTTCCTGATTCGTTTCCTTTGTATTGACAATGCCCGCAAGCCGTCCGTTCGACATGACACCGATCCGGTTTGTAATACCAAGGATTTCCGGCATCTCAGAAGAAACCACGATAATGGTCTTTCCCTGTTTTGCCATCTGTATGATCAGGTCATAAATTTCATATTTTGCGCCGACATCAATTCCTCTTGTCGGTTCATCCATCATAAACACCTTCGGTTCACGCTCGAGCCACTTTCCAAAAATAACCTTCTGCTGGTTTCCTCCGGAAAGACTTGAAATCATATCGTTTGGTCCCCAGACATTTGGTATGCATGACTTTAATTTCATTTGCGGTAGCCTTTGTCATTTTCGGTTCTGAAAGTGCCGCGCCTTTTTTATATGCATTAAGATTTGCAATGGTTGTATTAAATGTAAGATTCCCTTTCAGGAATAATCCATTTGCCTTCCGTTCTTCCGTAATAAGCGCGAATCCATAATCCATTGCCTCTTTTGCACAGCTGAAATTCATAAGCTTATGGTTCAGATAAACACGGCCTGCGGCTCTTGTGCGGATACCGAATATGGTTTCCAGCAATTCTGTCCGTCCGGCTCCCACAAGGCCATATAAGCCAAAAAATCTCCCCTTCACGGACATCAAATGTAACATCCTGTAAATACGGCTCATATTTTGTGGACAAATGCTGGATTGATAAAATAACATCTTTCGGCTGATTATCCACCGGTGGAAAACGGTTTTCCAGCACACGGCCTACCATTGCAGTAATCAGTTCATTCATATTTGTTTCTTTTGCACTTTTGTCATGACCAGATTTCCATCCCGGAGTACGGAAATATCATCACAGATCTCAAATATTTCATCCATTTTATGGGAAATATATAAATAAGGGAGATGCCCTGGTCACGAAGCATCCGCATCATATCAAAAAGTTTATCCACTTCCTGTACGGTAAGTGATGATGTTGGCTCATCCAATACGATTACTTTCGAATTATATGAGATCGCCTTTGCAATTTCACACATCTGCCGCTGGGAAACGGACATATTTCTCATCGGCTGATCCAGATTTACCGTCATTCCCAGTTTCGGAATAATTCCCGAGGCTTCATTTTTCATTCTTCCCTCATCGATCATCCCAAGGGAATTTACCGGGTATCTGCCAAGAAAGAGATTATCCACAACATTTCTCTCCAGACACTGGTTTAACTCCTGATGCACCATTGCAATCCCATTTTCAAGTGCATCCTTCGGACCGGAAAAAATTCACTTCTTTTCCGTCAAGGTATATAGTTCCTTCGTCTTTCTGATAAGTTCCAAAAAGACATTTCATCATTGTTGACTTACCGGCACCATTTTTCTCCCATAAGTCCCATAACTGTTCCTTTTCTCACATCAAGGTTGATATGATCAAGTACTCTGTTGCGGCCAAATGATTTACTCATGCCACGTATCGATAAGATAATATCTTTGCTCTGATCCCCCATACTATCCGCTCCTATCCTTTTGTTTTCGGGGAGAGAACCGTATTTCTCCCCGAAGTTAAGTTGTTTTACTGATTTAAAAGAGCTGTGTAAGAAGCTGCATTATCTGTTTTCACCATGTTGATGGCAAATGCATCGTACTGTCCCGGATTGCCCAGACGGTTTGTGATATTAGACTCTGTCTGTCCGTCACCACCAATGTACTCAACATCCAGATTTAAAAGGTCATCATACTTCTGTAACAGCGGCTGATAGGTAGAACTTAAGAAGTTATCAGAAGCATTGTAAATATTCAGCCATACCTTCTTTGTCGGATGGGCAGATGCATCTAACTGTTTGGATACCGGTTCCCATACAACGGTAGAATCTGTAAAATCTTTGTAGTTATCAGAGGTTACTGCCACGTTCAGGGAGTAGTAAGATCTCTCGTCTTCTTTGTATACATAAACATCATTGCTTAATACATTTCCTGCATCGTCTGCGGTTCCGATACCCGTGTCAACATCTACACCATCCAGTGCATTTCTAAGAACACGCAGTGTCAGGTATGCCTGTACGTCTGCATGCTGGCTGATCGTTCCGCCGTAGCCTTCTGCAATTGCTGCAACCGCATCGCTGTTTGCATCATATCCGAATGTCGGTACACCGTTATCCTTTGACCATGCATTAAACATTGACATTCCCATTCCATCATTGTTGGATACAACGACCTCAATGGAATCCCCCGAAAGAAGATGACCATGTACCAATCGCATTACCAGCTGTTGCTGCATCCCATGTAGCACCTGCTGAGTTTTTCATTTCCTGGGAAGCAAGTTCACGGATCACATAGGTTTTTCCACCTACTTCAATGCTTCCGTCCTGAACCTGTGATGCTTTTCCATCGGTATTGGTTTCCTGCCGGTGCACTGTCTGCCTCGCCGTTTTTATCCACTGCTGTTCCAAGTGCTTTTCTGACACCTCTTGTACGGGCAATGGAATCATTGTGACCGATATCACCGATTGCTAAAACATAGCCGATCACGCCATCTCCGTTACGGTCAATCTTGTCAATATTTTTCTCGATGTAATCTTTTACCATGGTACCCTGCAGTTCAGCACCCTGATTTGCATCAAACCCTACATAATAAGTATCTTTGTTAAAATTGAGTGCTGTCATATCAAGCTCTCCTGTAGAACTGTTAGAAGGCTGACGGTTAAACCATACGAGAGGTTTATCTTTGTTTGCGACAGTTGAGGTAGAAGTGCCTCCCCTGTATTGCCTGCCTGTGTGCCACCGCCGTTGTTTCCCCATCGGCTCCGCATGCGGTTGAAAGTGCCAATACCGCCATCATCATAATTGCAACAATTTTCTTTTTCATAAGAATTTCCCCCTTCTTGTTTTGTTTGTAATGCTAGTATACGGGATTTTTATCTCATAAACTATAGAATATTTTTTGGTTCACATTAAAAATTTTCATATTTTTCCATTATTTGTTCAAATTTTTTCATATTTTTTCTTTGCCATTTCGTCACTTTGCTGTTGATTTATACTAAAAAAAGCCATCTTTCTTTACAAAGATGGCTTTTTTAAATCTTTATAAAGGCTCTGTTATCATTGTTCCAGAATCACATGCCACGCCTCACACAGCCGTTCCAGCGACCACGCGGCATTTGCCGGACTTGTGGATGGAAGCACCATCGCTTCGATCCCCGTGACCGGAAACTGGTATCTTTATAAAGCTGTCCTGCCTTGTTTCCGTTTGCATAAATACGTGTTATGTTCGTTTTTTCCAGAATCATGCCAATATCCGTCGGCTGTACATTTTTAATACTGCTATCGCTTGAGCCTTTGATGTCACAGCTTTGGATCACATCCCACAGGGCAATCCGGTGGGCAAGAAGCATTGCTTTTTTTCTCTCCTCAACTGTATCCGGAACTGGCTCCTTTAAAAGTGTTGCAAGCACTTTCCAGAAACGGTTCTGTTTGTGCCCGTAATAAAAATTGTTTTCCCTTGATTTGACGGACGGCAGAGTTCCTAATATGAGGATTTCGGAATCTTTGTCGTATACCGGTTCAAACGAGTGGACAATGTGTTCATACTCCATGGCAGTCTCCTTCTAAATATGAAATCACTTCGAAAAGACTCGGTAACACCACTTCCGCTTTTCCTGCATCTCCGCTGTTTCCGGCAGCAGATCCGGCACCATGATCGGGTGCAGTTTTCCCGCATGAGCCGCACGGATTCCGTTGTAGGAGTCCTCGATGGCATACGCATGCTCCGGATTCACCCCGAGTGTTTCGCAGGCTTTTAAGAAAATATCCGGTGCCGGTTTGCTGCGCTCCACCATATCTCCGCAGATCACCTGATCAAAAAAAAAATCCAAAAAAATCCGGCATCTCTCAGCTGGGTTGGTCACGGTCTGTCTCCGTGTCGAGGACGCCAGTGCAATTTTTTTTCCCTTCTTCTTTTAAAAAGTAAGCAGTTCCACAACGCCCGGTTTCATCGGAAGCCTGCCTCCATCGTATCTGCTGTGGTAGATGGCAGAGGACTCTTTGCGTAAGTATCATACGGAAAATCTGCCCCATAGGTTTCCAGCATGATCTCCCGTGTCCGTTTCATCGTCGTTCCCTGTACAGGAAAGCACCGCCTGCTCGATATCCGGGATCTGGTACTTCTCTGCAAGCCTCCTTCCAGCACTGCATGACAGCCCGCTCCGAATCAAAAATCACGCCGTCCATATCCAAAGACAACGGCATCGTAATCCATTCTGTTTCTCATAGGAATTCCTTTTTCTGTCTCACTTGACGTTTCTATTTTAGCATGACATAATACAACTAACAACAGGAAGCATTATAGGAGCAGTTCCATATTATGAAAAAATTTTTGAACCGACACTCTCATGTCAAAAAGTTACGGGTTCATTTTACTGATAGCCATTGACAGGCAACCTTTTCGGTCTTTTTGTTCGACTGGCATTTTACTTTGTCGGACGGCATTTTAAAAAAAACAAACGGTTTGGCATCGAATTGTCTCTTTTTCTGGCTCCGACGGTACATGCTGCCATGGTGTTTGCCGCCATGGGATTTTTTCTTTCCTCAGCAGGATTTTGGATTCAAACCAACTTTTTATGCTGATTTAAGCAAATGTCCTTGCCACGTTACTGTGTATTGTACTGCTGCAGGGATTATGGAGCGTGTACAAACTCCCTGTCGTGCGCAATTTCTGCTCCCATGTCAATCATCCGACGGAAAAATCTGCGTGGAAGAAGCCCTCTGTACATTGCATGGGGCATTTTCATCCTGTTCACGCTCTGCGCTGCGATCGCTTCTTCTTATTATTTTGCCAACCGCATGTATCTTACATGCTGACCGCACATGAAGTCGTGCTGACTTCAGAGATCAACCACGACCTGCTGCATTTGCAGTACCAGTTTATGATTGCCGCTTTTTCGCTTAAATTTTATCATGGCAATCTCGCTTATGATCATCTACCAGTATCTTTCCTACAAAGAATTTTTAAGCGAACTCGACGGACTGACGCGTGTCATGGGGCGGAAGATGTTTCTTGATATCTGTGAGTTTGTTTTCACGCAGACACACCGACACTGCTTTCTCTTTATCGATATTGGGATTATTTTAAAAGCATCTCAATGATCATTCGACATGTAACGGGAGATGCCGTATTAAAAGACATTGCACAAAAACTATTGCACCAGTTTAAAAGTACGGAAAAATCGGCCGGCTGGGCGGAGATGGAATTTGCCTATTATTTTGAAACAGCCGCCGAAAAAGAAGAACTGATTCAAAAATTTGATGCATTTGAAAAAAAGAAATTTCCGGTCTGCTCCAGATTCCAAAGGTAAGCTGCGGCATCGGTGCCTGTTATTTCGATACGCCTCCGCAGGAGTTCCAGACGATCTATTCTCATGCAGACAAAATGCTCACGAGGCAAGAAGCGCGAAGCCCACGCCTGCTGGGTGATCAACAGAGGCCAGCACAAGGAGTTCTAGCCAGCGAAACAAAATTCTCATCGTCGATGATGATATCCACATCCGGCTGCTGCAGGAGTGCTGACGAAGCGTAATCGCGCCTACTCCGGCACGGAAGCTGTGCTTTTTCTTTCCCGGAACCGGCCGAATCTGATCCTTTTGGATTTGATGCTTCCAGATTCTTTCGGGAAAAGATAATGCTCACGCTTCTGGAATTCCGGTCATTGTTGTGGCGCCAAAGCTGAATACAGGACAAGGTTTTCCCTGCTTTTGGACGGCGCTGTGGATTACGTGACCAAGCCGTTTCACGTGCGGGAACTGCTGGCGCGGATTCGCATCTGCGCACCGTTGATTTCAAAACCATCAGCTTATCTTTGAGGATTTCACTCGACACCGATACCCGGTGTGTCACAGCGCGCAGACCGGCAGGTACATCACACCTACCGAATACGTCATTTTAAAAACACTTATGGAAAACGCCCACAGGTTGTCACAAAATCCATCCTGCTTGACCATCTGTCCAAACAGACACCCGACGGAACGGACAATTCCCTCAAAATGCATCAGCAATCTGCGCAAAAAACTGCGCATCGCAGGCGGCAGGGATTACATCGAATCCGTATGGGGAATTGGCTTTACCTTAAAAACTTCCTGATCTTTACGATATCTTTACGCTTTTCTTTACCAGATTTTTACTTTTCTGTGCGAAACTACCGGTATCAGCAAGTTGAGGATTACAACAATGGAATATGTTTTGGACAAACCAATGTCCTGTGCAAAAAAATACCAGAAATTTACTGCACTCGACAACCTTACCATGCACATTCCAAAAGGTGCCATCTATGGTTTTATCGGGAAAACGGAGCCGGAAAAAACTACGCTATCCGATTTTCTTTGCCGGATTGCAGCAGCCCGCCATCCGGGGAACTTTCCTCTACGGAACATTACATTCACAGCCACAAACCAAAACGCGCGGAAACGCATCGGTGCTGTGGTGGAAACCCTTCCATCTATCTGGACATGACAGCGGGAAGAAAATTTCCGCCAGCAGTTTCAGATTCTCGACCGCCTTCTTACCGGAAATTTCGGTCTGTTTCAGCTTGTCGGACTGCAGGATACCGGAAAAAGCAAAAACATTTTTCCCTCGGTATGCGACAGCGCCTCGGCATTGCCATTGCACTGTGCGGAAACCCGATTTTCTCATTTTGGATGAACCGGTCAACGGACTTGATCCGCAGGGCATTATTGAGATCCGGGAACTGATTTAAAACTAAACCGCGAGCGGCAGATCACCTTAATCTCAAGCCATATCTTAGATGAACTGACAAAAACTTGCCGCCGTACGATTTTTATCGACCACGGGCATGCTAAAGGAAGAACGGCGATGAACTGAATGCCATCTGCCGGAAATGTATAACCGTCACGGTCATAGATACGAAAGCGCTTTCCGTGCAACTGACGGAAATGGGCGTGGAATACAAAATTTTTTCCGATACCACCGCCGATATTTATGCCGGATGCATATTTCACGGCTGGCACTTACCCGGACCGGGAGCACTGTGAGCTGATTTCCGTGCATGAGCACGATGAAAGTCTTGAAAGTTATTATGTAGCCAATCTGGTAGAGGTGACCATCATGAATAATCTAATATGTGCAGAGTTTTCACGGCTTTTTTAAAGTTTTTATTTTCCGGCTGGCGGCATTGTTCTCGTTCGGATTTGCAGTGTTTGCCATTTTCATGCGCTACATGGATGTGATAAACTACCCTTCCGAATATGCGCAGCTTCCGTGTCTCCTACAGCAACGCCGGATGGATTAATTTTTGCGGGCGGATTTTATCTTGTATTTGCATTTACCGTATTTGTCAGCCTCTTTGTGGGAACGGAATACGAGTGACGGAACGATGCGCAATAAACTGATTGCCGGACATTCCGCGCTTTCACATCTATCTTTCAAAGCTCATCGTTTGTGCGGCTGCAAATGTGCTGTTTCATCTTCTTTATATCATCACTGCACTTTTTGCTTGGTTTCCTGCTCATCCATGGAGTTACCTATATAGTTTTGGCATTTACTCCAATACACACTTTTTGGGTGTTTGTGTCTTGCCTTTTCCGCTGTGTTTGTGTGCCCTTCCATGTGTATCACGAATAAAAGCTGCCGGTGCAGTGATCGGGCTTCTGCTGACCATCATCCTGCTGATGGCTACAATGACGATCTCCACGCGCCTGTCCGCGCCCGAATATACGGAGGCTACTCTTATACCGATGAGGTTTCTGGAAAACTCATTAAGGTTGACCGGAAACGAAATGACCAATATCTGACCGGCACAAAACGCAAAAATCTATACTTTTTTGTATGATTTTCTCCCAACCTGCCAGTTTTATCAGATTGTTCAGGTATCCGATACACCGATTGAAAACTATGGTATACTCATTGCATATGACGGACTGCTGCTGTTACTAAGCACGGGGGCCGGCATCCATATTTTCAGGAAAAAAAGATTTAAAAAATAGGAGAATTTTATGGAATTGTGGCTAGAAAGTTGTATCGTGGTACTGGCGGTTTTGTCCTTTTATTATGTATCCGATTACATCTGGCAAAAAGGTGGCACGGAAATCCATGCCGCCCTTCCGAGAAATTCAAATACCGACACCAACACGCCGATTACGCTTTCCCTGCCGGGATAAAGATTTGTGTTTTCTGGCGGATACGCTCAACCAGTCCCTGGAACAGCCTGTGCCATGCAGCATTGTTTTGAACAGGGGCTTGTATTGCGGGCTGCCAGCATTTCGGCTGGTGTCAACGCGGCAATGCGTGAA
>VOFK01000920.1_pt1 | contig 15884 bp, 28 predicted proteins | sample 5384121 | NCBI WGS metagenome assembly VOFK01 (sample SAMN12384730, study PRJNA508395) | human gut metagenome | isolation source: healthy gut J | host: Homo sapiens
GTTACGTATTGCTCAGGGAGGTTCAGTAGGCTCTGCATCAGCATCTCCCCAGTTTCCCAGCTGCGAGAGCCCCACCAACGGATCCAGAATGGCGATGCGCCCCTACCCGGTGGCGGCAGAACAGGATGATGAACAGCGCTATGAAATAGGTGACGCTCAGCAGCACCAGCATCCACCTACTGCCCCGTTTTTTCCAGAAGCAGGTAGATGATGGCGGCGCAGCCAACGATGGACAGGAGCAACATAGCTATGTTAATTATCATATACAGGAAACCCTCATGAGCAATCAACAAAATCACGTCCATGAAGAAATGGTAATATACCAGATATCCCAGAACGCCTCCGGCTAACAGGGAGACCAGCTGCTTCTGATATTTTTTCATAGACATTCCTTTCGTATCACAGCGGCGGCAAAAGCGCCGCAGCGTCGAGAGCGGCGAAAACACGCTTTCTTTCCTTATCATAGCAGAAAGCGGTTGAAAGTTCAACGGCTTTGCCGTACAATAGCAGCATACTGAAGCAGGAGGCCACGGGATGTACGCAGGGATCTGGGAGATCGATCTCCACGGGAAAAACGAATATCAGGCACGGGTGACGCTGGACGCCGCCCTGCGCCGGGTGCGGCCCGGTACCCTATCGCATCCGGGTCATCCACGGACACCCGGCGGCACGGCCCTGCGGGAGCTGGTGCGCCGGGAATACGGCAGCCACCCGCAGGTGCTGCGTCTGGAGGCGGCAGGCCCCGGCGTGACGGAGCTGGTCTGCGGGAGTTTTAAGGAAAGGGGCCACATATGGACAATATGACGCTGAAGCTGGGGCAGGTCCAGCTGATGGTGGGCCGGGACAAGGCGGAGAACCTCCGCCGGGCCTGTGTGCTCATCCGCCGGGCGGCGGAGCAGGGGGCGCAGCTGGTGATGCTGCCGGAGATGTTCTGCTGCCCCTATGAAAACGAGATGTTCCGCCCCAACAGCGAGGAGCAGGGCGGCCCGGCCCAGCAGGCACTGTCGGCGCTGAGCCGGGAGCTGGGCATCTGGATCGTAGGCGGCACCATCCCGGAGCGGGAGGGGAAGAAACTTTACAACACCTGCTACGTCTACGACGATCAGGGGCGGCAGGCGGCCCGGCACCGGAAGATACACCTCTTCGACGTCAACGTGGAGGGGGACAGTACTTCATGGAGTCCGACACCTTCGCCCCCGGAAACGACATCACCCTGCTGGATACCCCGTGGGGCAGGCTGGGGCTGTGCGTGTGCTTTGACCTGCGGTTCGAGGAGCTTTGCCGGGTGATGACCCTGCGGGGCGCCCGGATGATCCTGGCCCCGGCGGCCTTCAACATGACCACCGGCCCCGCCCACTGGGAGCTGCTGCTGCGGCAGCGGGCGGTGGATAACCAGCTGTTGTTCGTGGGTACCGCCCCCGGCCCGTGACGAGAGCAGCCTTTATGTGGCGTGGGGCCACTCCATGGTCTGCGAACCGTGGGGCGGCATCGTTCACCAGTGCGGCACGGGGGGAGGAGGTCGCCGTGACGGGCTGGAGCTCTCCCCGCATCGACGCCATCCGCCGTCAGCTGCCCATTCTGTCGGCCCGGAGAACGGATCTGTACGAGGTGCGGTAAGAGAATAGACTTTCCTGAAAGGAGCGAGAATATGAAACGATATGAGGATATGACCGCCGACCAGCGGCGGGAGGAATACGCCGCCGTGCGAAAGGCCTATGAGGCACAGAAGGCACTGGGCCTGAAGCTGAACATGGCCCGGTGGTAAGCCCGGCACGGAGCAGCTGGACATGGTGACACGGAGATGGCGCAGCTGACCCGACCGGAGGACTATCTGGCGGGTGGGCTGGATACCCGGAACTATGGCGAGCTGGCGGGCATCCCGGAGGCACGGGCGCTGTTTGCCGAGATACTGGGCTGCCGGGCGGAGCAGGTGTTCGTCGGCGGCAACGGCAGCCTGCAGCTGATGTACGACGCCATCTCCAAGGCGCGTATACCCATGGGATGCTCCACAGCGAGAAGCCGTGGGGCAAGCTGGAGACGGTGAAGTGGCTCTGCCCTGCACCGGGCTACGACCGCCATTTCCGCGTGTCGCAGTCGTTCGGCATGGAGCTCATCACCGTACCCATGACGGAGGAGGGGCCGGACATGGACATGGTGGAGCGGCTGGTGCAGGATCCGGCGGTGAAGGGAATGTGGAACGTTCCCCAAGTACTCCAATCCCCAGGGCATCATTTATTCGGCGGAGACGGTGCAGCGTCTGGCGGCTATGAGGCCCCCGCCCCGGACTTCATGCTGATGTGGGACAATGCCTACTGTATCCATGAGCTGGAGGGGGAGTTCGGCCCCTTCCCGGATATTCTGAGCCTGTGCCGGCAGGCCGGAAACGGCGACATGGTCTATGAGTTCGCATCCACCAGCAAGATCACCTTCCCCGGTGCGGGGGTGGCGGTGATGGCGTGCAGCGAGGCCAATATGGCCCATATGCTGTCCCTCATCGGCGTGCAGACCATCGGCTATGATAAGATCAACCAGCTGCGCCATGTGCGCTATCTGAAGGACCGCAGCCATACGCTGGCGCTGATGCAGCGCCACGCCGCCGTGCTGGCCCCCAAGTTCCGGGCGGTGCTGACGGCGCTGGAGCAGCTGGCCCCCGCTGGACATCGCCCAATGGACGAGCCCACCGGCGGCTACTCATCTCGCTGGACGCCATGCCTGGCACCGCACGGCGGGCGCTGGAGCTGTGCCGGGAGGCGGGAGTCACTATGACCGGCGCCGGGGCTACCTACCCCTACGGCGTGGACCCGGCGGACAGCAATATCCGCATCGCCCCGTCCCTGCCGCCGGTGGCGGAGCTGGAGCAGGCGGCGCAGGGTGCAGGTACATGCCTGCGTCTGGCGGCGCTGGAGAAGCTGGGCGTGTGATGCGTTGGGCTGCGTAAAAGGAAGGCTGGTAATGCCGCAGATCTGCGGCACACAGCCTTTTTGTAGATTTTTTTCCCCTATAAAGGACGCTGTGGGCGGTTGATTTTTCTGCAAAAATGCGGTAAGATAAGGTATCTTATTCCCACCGGCGGTATTCACTCCACTTCTCACTATGGTGCCGCACGGCTTAAAAAAAAAGGAGGAACAAGGTCCGCTGTGACTGGCGGTGCGGCAGTGTGGAGACCTGTCGCAAGGCGTGCCGGCTGAGCCGGGCGTGAGGCCGCTCCATGCGGAGGCAGGGCGGTCACAGTCAGAGGCATATGGCAGAGGTCGTACTGAAAAACCTCAAGAAGGTCTATCCCAACACCGAGAAGAAAAAGAAAAAGGGCGAGCCGGAGAAGAAAAACGATCTTCAGATCACCGACGAGGGCGTGGTGGCGGTGCAGGATTTCAACCTGCACATTGCCGACAAGGAGTTCATCGTGCTGGTGGGTCCCTCCGGCTGCGGTAAGTCCACCACCCTGCGGATGATCGCCGGGCTGGAGGATATCTCCGGCGGCGAGCTGTACATCGACGGCAAAGCTGATGAACGACGTGGAGCCCAAGGACCGGGACATCGCCATGGTGTTCCAGAGTTATGCCCTGTATCCCCCATATGACGGTCGCGGGGAACATGGCCTTCTCCCTGAAGCTGAAGAAGGTACCCAAGGACGAGATCGACCGGCGAGTGCGTCAGGCGGCGGAGATTTTGGACATCACCCAGTATCTGGACCGTAAGCCCAAGGCCTTGTCCGGCGGCCAGCGTCAGCGTGTGGCCATCGGCCGTGCCATAGTCCGTGACCCCGCCGTGTTCCTGATGGATGAGCCTCTGTCCAATCTGGACGCCAAGCTCCGCAATCAGATGCGGGCCGAACTCATCAAGCTGCGGGAGCGTATCGACACCACGTTTATCTACGTCACCCACGACCAGACGGAAGCGATGACTCTCGGCGACCGTATCGTCATTATGAAGGACGGCGTCATTCAGCAGATCGGCACGCCGCAGGAGGTCTTTAACCACCCCGCCAACCTGTTTGTGGCGGGCTTCATCGGCACGCCCCAGATGAACCTCTTTGACGCACATCTGGCCCGTAAGGACGGCAAGTACACCGTCACCGTGGGCAGCGTCACCGTGGAGCTGGCCGAGGACAAGCAGGCGCGCCTGGCCGCCAAGGATGTAGCGGAGCAGGACGTGGTGCTGGGTGTCCGCCCCGACCATATCATGCTGTGCGCCGATGGCGTCAAGGGCAAGGTGGATGTGTCCGAGATGATGGGTTCGTCGGTCCACCTCCATGTTGCGGCGGAGGGCAAGGACGTCATCGTCATCGTCCCCACCAACGGCGCAGCGGCCCATTTCCCCGCCGGCAGCGAGGTCAATATGATCTTCGGCGGCAATGTGGCCCATGTGTTCAGCAAGGAGACGGAGAAGAATCTGGAGTGGTAACGCCGCTTTGTTATGCTACGGGAGGGGGCCGGGCTGCGGCCCCCTCTTTTTGTATTCCGAAAAACCACCTCGTTGGGCGAGTGGTTCAAAAGAGGCTTCTGCCGATGAGGGAAAATTAAACTCCCCTCTGTTATAGTAGAGATGCGGTCTGGCAACTGCAATCTTACAAACCGGAAGGAGGTCACTCAATGGGAATGAATGACACAAACAGGTTAGCGGATACGAAGTGGAATGGCAAATACGATGTGGCGAAAAACGCAGAGAGATAGGAAAAATACTGCGGCAGTTGTGCGAATGGAAAAAGGTGACGATTGTAGAGGCAGAGGTATGTCCGGATCACAGTTGACAATGGGAAACTTCTAAGCCCGTTTACGGGCGGCAAGTAACAAGTCCCATGCAGATGTCAGACCGTACCAACGCCGCATGAGGCTTGGCTGGCAATAGGGCTTTGCCCCGCATAAACCCCCGGCTTCGCCGGAGATATTTATGCGCCGGGAACGTGCATTTTGTGTTGACGAACGGCTCCGGGATGATAAAATCGTATCTGCTTCTGGCAGAGGTTTGCTTTTTACAAACGGAGAGATGGCTGAGTGGTCGAAAGCACCGGTCTTGAAAAAACCGGCGATGTGAAAGCATCCGTGGGTTCGAATCCCACTCTCTCCGCCAGCTTTATCACCGGCCTGCGGAAGTACCCAAGTGGCCGAAGGGGCTCCCCTGCTAAGGGAGTAGACGCCTAAACCGCGTGCGGGGTTCAAATCCCTCCTTCCGCGCCAAAAAAACGGCAAGCATCGCAGGATGCCTGCCGTTTTTTTTTGCCCCGACGGGCGGACCTTATCCACGTCTGCCCCATATCGGCTCTTTACAAGGGCGGGACTCTTGGCATATAATCGGGACAAACAGACGATATGGCGCAGATACAGCGTCTATCACAGATCCTGACCGGAGAAATACTGCGGCATGGAACAGAAAAACGGGCAGACAGAGCAGGGAACGGCCATGCCCGACCGGAGCGATCTGGAGCGGAAGCGGCAGATGCACAACGCCCTGTGCGTGAAGTATGCGGCGGCCTATTGCTGCGACCTGAAAAACGCAAAAAGTGCCGTTTGCGGTGGGGAAGTTTACAATTTAGTCGTTTACTATTTCCGGTGGCTTGTGCTACACTATGTAACGACTATTTTTCAATACCATCGATGGTATCAAAATTTGCGGGCCGCCGGAGGCCTTCAGTGGTCCGGACGACACGGAGGAAATGCCTATGAATGAGGTCAAATCACCGAAAAAACCCCTGCTGTACTACTATCTGCTGATGCTTTGCTGGTGCTTGCTGCTGTTCAATCTGCTGGCCATGCCGTGGATCTCCGAGCATCAGATCAAAGAAGTGGACTACAACACCTTCGTCAGCATGGTGGAGAAGACGGAGATCGGCAAGGTGGACATTCAGGAGCAGGATAACCGCATCCTGTTCACCGACCCCGAGGAAAAGAGCATCTACAAGACCGCCATGGTGCCGGATGACGATCTGGTCTCCCGGCTGCTGGAGGCCGGCATCTCCACCAGCGGCACGGAGATCCAGCAGACATCGCTGCTGGTGAGTATTCTGTGCTGGGTGCTGCCGCTGATCATCTTCATTGGACTGGGGCAGATACTGTCCCGCAGTCTCATGAAGAAAATGGGCGGCGGAAACTCCATGATGTTCAATATGGGCAAGTCCAACGCCAAGGTCTACGTCAAGTCCGCCGAGGGCATCAAGTTTGACGATGTGGCCGGCGAGGACGAGGCCAAGGAGAATTTACAGGAGATGGTCAACTACCTCCATGACCCCAGCAAGTATCAGGAGATCGGTGCCTCCATGCCCAAGGGCGTCCTGCTGGTGGGCCCTCCGGGTACCGGCAAGACCATGCTGGCCAAGGCTGTGGCCGGTGAGGCCAACGTGCCGTTTTTCTCCATGTCCGGCTCCGAATTTGTGGAGATGTTCGTGGGCATGGGCGCCAGCAAGGTCCGCGACCTGTTCCGCCAGGCCAAGGAGAAGGCCCCTGCATCGTGTTCATCGACGAGATCGACGCCATCGGCAAGAAACGTGACGGCCAGCTGGGAGGCAACGACGAGCGGGAGCAGACCCTGAATCAGCTGACGGAGATGGACGGCTTCGAGGATAACTCCGGCGTGATCATCCTGGCGGCTACTAACCGTCCGGAGTCGCTGGACCCGGCACTGACCCGTCCCGGTCGGTTTGACCGCCGGGTGCCGGTGGAGCTGCCGGACCTGAAGGGCCGGGAGGAGATTCTGAAGGTCCATGCCAAGAAGATCAAGATCGCCGAGGATGTGGATTTCAACAAGGTGGCCCGCATGGCCTCCGGTGCATCCGGCGCGGAACTGGCCAACATCGTCAACGAGGCCGCCCTGCGAGCGGTGCGGGACGGCCGGTAGCCGCTTCGACCCAGGCGGACCTGGAGGAGAGCATCGAAACCGTTATCGCCGGGTATCAGAAGAAGAACGCCATCATGACCGACCACGAGAAGAAAAATCGTCTCCCTACCATGAGATCGGCCACGCGCTGGTGGCGGCCGCCAGACCCACTCCGCCTCCGGTGCAGAAGATCACCATCGTTCCCCGGACCTCCGGGGGCCTGGGCTACACCATGCAGGTGGAGGAGGGCAACCACTATCTGATGAGCCGGGAGGAGATCGAGAACAAGATCGCCACCTTACCGGCGGCCGGGCCGCCGAGGAAGTGGTGTTCGGCTCCGTTACCACCGGCGCCTCCAACGACATTGAGCAGGCCACCAAGCTGGCCCGGGCCATGCTGACTCGGTACGGCATGAGCGACGAATTCGGCATGGTGGCCCTGGAAACTGTCACCAACCAGTATCTGGGCGGCGACGCCTCCCTGGCCTGCTCGCCGGAGACCCAGACCAAAATCGACCGGCTGGTGGTGGAGCTGGTGGAGCGGGAGCATGACAAGGCGGTGGACATCCTTACGGCGAACCGGGAGAAGCTGGACGTCTGGCGGCCTTCCTCTATGAGAAGGAGACCATCACCGGCGAGGAATTCATGCACATTCTGGGGGAGTGAGCCTGATTTTCCACCGAAAAACATTTAAGACTTTTGTAATAATTACCCCCGAATTTTTGTAACATCCCTTTGGGTATCCTATACTTGCAAGAGACAAATAACTTTTTTTTCATCAATCTTCCTGACCATGAAGGCGGAGAACCGAGAGGTTCTCCGCCTTGTGGTTTTAGCAGGTCTATTTTCCACCGCCGGTGCATACCATGAAGGGACAAAACCCTATAGACGGTACAGAGGAGAGGGAGGTATGCCCCATGTGTTCCTGTGCGGCGGTGACACTTTTGTGCTGATGCTTTTGCTGTTTGGCATCCCGTGGCTGGCGGAGGCCCCGGAGGGGGACAGGCCCAGCCAGGCCTCGCCGCTGAGGGCGGATGCGGACATTGCCCTCACCGTGTGGGACGGGCAGGAGCTGCGGCAGATGACCATGGCGGAGTATCTGCCGGGGGTGGTGGGGGGGAGATGCCCGCCGCCTTCCCCAGCAGGCGCTGGACGCTCAGGCTGTGGCGGAGCGCACCTTCATCTGCTACCACATGGCCGGCGGCCGCAGGACGCCCATCCGGAGGCGGATGTCTGTACCTCTTCGGCCTGCTGCAGCGCCTACGTATCGCAGGAGGACGCAGCGGCCCGGTGGGGCGACAAGGCGGAGGAGTACGAGACCAAGGTGCAGCAGGCAGTGCGGGATACCGACGGCAGATCATCCTTTCTATGACGGCTCGCCCATTCTGGCGGCCTTCCACTCCTCCTCCGCCGGGGTCACGGCAGATTCCGGGGACGTGTGGTCCTCCTCGCTGCCGTATCTGCACAGCGTGGAGACCCCGGAGGGGGGAGGACAGCGTCCCCAACTATTACAGCGTCAGCACCTTCTCCCCGGAGGAGTTCCGGGAGATCTTTCTGGCGGCCCATGGGGATGCCGACTCTCCGGCGACCCGGCGGAGTGGTTCCGGGATCGGACGGTCAACGACTCCGGCCGGGTGGAGCATATGACCATCGGCGGCGTCAGCGTGAAGGGGACGGAGGTGCGGCAGCTGTTCTCCCTGCGCTCAGCGTGCTTCACCGTGGATACGGGTGAGGAGGGCGTTGCCTTTCGGGTCACGGGCTTCGGTCACGGCGTGGGCATGAGCCAGTACGGAGCTGAGCTGCTGGCCCGTCAGGGCAAGACGTGGCAGGAGATCATACACTGGTACTATGCCGACGTTACCATTGGGGCGTATAAGGAGTAGGGAAATTTCCGGGGCTTGACCCGTTGAAATAGCGGCGTCTGCATGGTATAATCGCCCATGACAAGACATAAAACGGAGGCGACCATGGATTGGGAGACGCTGGGGGCCTGCAATACCTATCAATTCACGGTGCTGGACTGCCCGCTGGATCGGCAGGTAGCCGTGCGCACGGCGCTTGAGAATCGGGTGGAGTACGCCACGGAGCTGCCGGTGCAGAGCGATGAGCTGCTGTCAAAGACTATGCGGGGAGAGATCAGCTTTAGCTGATACCTACATCAACAAAGGGATGCTGATACTCTGTATCAGCATCCCTTTTTGTTGTCGGGAAGAAAGGTATAAAAGACCTCTGCGGCCCCAAGGGGGGGGAGCAGGGGCCTTCATGATACGCTTTTGGGATGCCCTCACGCCTGGGGCTTTTCAAACTCCTTGGCCACGTCCACCAACAGCTGCCGGATGGGCAGGTGCTGGGGACAGATGCGCTCACACTGGCCGCAGCGGATGCAGTCCGATGCCTTGCGGCCCGGCCCGGTGTGGACGTCCTCATAGTAAAAAGTCGGCGTTCCAGTCGCGGTAGAGTTGCTTGGTGTTCATCAGGGCGAACAAATTGGGGATGGCGATGTGCTGGGGACATCCATCCACGCAGTAGCGGCAGGAGGTGCAGGGGATCAGGTGCATACCGTGGAAGATCGCCTGTACCCGATCCACGGCGGCCCACTCCTGCGGATCCAGCGGCCGGAAGTCCTTCATAAAGGCGATGTTGTCCTGCATCTGCTCCGGTGTGCTCATACCGGAGAGCACCATCAGGATGCCCTCGAAGCCGGCGGCGAAGCGGATGGCATAGCTGGCGGGGCTGCCGCCGTGGAGCTCATCCAGCACAGCCTTGGCCTGGGGCGGCAGGTTGGACAGATGCCCGCCCTTCACCGGCTCCATCACCAGCACGGGCTTGTTGTGGCGGCGGCACCTCGTAGCACAGACGGCTCTGCACGACGGGGTCGTTGTAGTCCACATAGTTGAACTGGATCTGCACCACCTCGATCTGGGGATAGGTGGTGAGGATCTCCTCCAGCACCTCCGCCCGGTCGTGGAAGGAGATGCCCACATGGCGGATCTTGCCCTCGGCCTTCAGGGCGAAGGCCGTCTCATAGGCCCGGCAATCCCGGAAGTGGCCGAAGTTCCCGGCATGCTGAGAGTGCATCAGGTAGAAATCGAAGTACTCCACGCCGCAGGCCTCCAGCTGGCGCTGAAAGAAGGGGCGGATGTCTGCCTCGGTCTTTGAAGTAGCTGTCGGTGAGCTTATCCGTCAGCACATAGCGGTCTCTGGGGTAGCGGCTGGTGAGACAGTCCCGCAGGGGCCGTCTCGCTCTTGCCCTGCAGATAGCCGTGGGCGGTGTCGAAGTAGTTAAAGCCCGCCTCCAGAAATGCGTCCACCATCTGACACATCTGGACCTTGTCTACCTCGTCGCCTGACATGGGCAGGCGCATACAGCCGAAACCGAAATTCTTCTTGATACGGTCCATAAATATCCCTCCTCAACGGCGTTTTGCGGTATTTTCCGCCTTTATTTTACGCAAAAGCGGAGGGGCTGTCAAGCGGCCGGCGGACAGGGGGATGTCAGGGCTTGGACGGACCCATGCGATATCCCTTACCCCACACGGTGCAGATGGCACCGCTGCCTACCTTCTGGCGGATGTTGCGGATGTGGACCATGACGGTGTTCTTACAGCTGTAAAAGTACGGCTCCTCCCAGATGCTCTCGTAGAGGTTCTCCGCCGAGAAGATTTTGTTGGGATAGGAGGCCAGCAGCAGGACGATGCGATACTCCAGCTCCGTCAGCGGTACCTCCCGACCCTCCTGCCACACGGTGCCGGCGGCGGTATCCACCTCCAGCCCGCCGCACCGCAGCCGTCGCTCCAGACCGGTGGGCCGGGCGCCGTAGACGCAATAGCGCCGCAGGAGCGCCTTCACCCGCACCGCCAGCTCATGGCAGGAGACGGGCTTTTCCAGGCAGTCATCCCCGCCCACGGAGAAGGACAGGGTCCTGGCGCTCTCGTCCGCCTTCTCCAGCAAGAACAGCACCGGCGCAGCGGACTGCCGCCGCAGAGCGGTGCAGGCGTCGAAGCCGCTCATATCCGGCAGCTGCTGGGGTAGGATGACAAGGTCCGTGCTCCGCCGTAGCTGGGTCAGCAGGGTGGCCCCACCGGCGGCCTCCTCCAGCACGCAGTTCTCCCCTGCCAGCAGGAACCCCAGATTGGAGCGCAGCTCCGGATCCGGATCGGCACACAGAATACATCGCTTCTGCATGATATCTCCTCCTTGACAAATAGTGCAGAAAATTCGACAAAACTTGATAAAAACTACATATACAAAAAGAATACAGTGCTGAAAATAACCTGTGACCTTATGATAGCGATCCTGCCGCCGCCGTCAATCCCCTGAGGGCTTTTTTAGCAGAGCCTTAAGAAACCTTCATACTTTTTGCTACGAAATATTAAGGAGGCACCGGTAGAATGGGATCATCCTCCCGGAAGGGGTGACGGGGATAGACCCCTCAAATTTGGTGAGCGCAGCCGCCGGACAACATCCGGCGGCTGCGCTTTATCCGGTGAAGAACGGCACACGGCGGGAGGTGCTGACGGGAGAGAGGGTTTTCCGTCTTCAGAAAACTTAAGAAACACCCTGTCGGTTTATTAAGCTTCCGGCCCCATAATCGGTGCCGTTAGGAGCCACGGAATATCCTATAAGGAGGTCGAATCACGCAATGGAAAAGAAACGCACAAAAATAACGCATACTTTACAGCCGTCGGTGTATTCCTCGTTTTGCTGGTGGTGCTGGGCCTTACATACCGGGAGACGCCCCTGCCCACGCTGGAGGTAGAGGGGAGCCGGTGCTGGCCGACACGCCCTTTGCCGGTACCTTTCTGGTCCCTGCTGCCGCCCATCGTGGCCATCGTGCTGGCCCCTGATCAGCAAGGAGGTCTACTCGTCCCTGTTTCTGGGGTGTTTGGTGGGCGCTCTGCTGTACGCCCAGTTTGCCCCATGGGACACCATTGTGGCGCTGGTGGGCGCAGACTACGGCATCGTCTCCGTGCTGGCCGACAGCGGCAACATGGGCATCATCGTCTTTCTGGTGACGCTGGGCATCATGGTGGATCTGATGAACAAGGGCGGCGGATCGGAGGCCTTCGGACGCTGGGCCTCCAAGACCGTAAAGACCCGGTGCGCCGCACAGCTGCTGACCATGCTGCTGGGCGTGCTGATCTTCGTCGACGACTACTTCAACTGCCTGACGGTGGGCGCTGTGATGCGGCCCGTCACCGAGAAGCCACAAGATTTCCCGTGCCAAGCTGGCCTACCTCATCGATGCCACGGCGGCCCCGGTGTGCATGATCGCCCCAGTGTCCTCGTGGGCGGCGGCGGTATCCGGCTATGTGCAGTCCGACGCCGTCAACGGCATCGAGATGTTCATCAAGCAGATCCCGTGGAACTACTACTGTCTGCTGACGTTGGTGATGATCGTGGTGCTGTCGGTGATGAACATCGACTACGGCTCCATGCTGACCCATGAGTATAACGCTCAGGTGAAGGACGATCTCTTTACCACGCCGGAGCGCCCCTTTGAGGGGCCGACGACTATGAAAAAGCCCGCCCGTGGCCGCTCCTCCGTGCTGGATCTGCTGCTGCCGGTGGTGGCGCTGATCGTGGTGTGCATCGTGTCCCTGATCTGGTCCGGCGGCTACTATGACGGCGAGTGAGTACTTCCACGACTTCGTGGGGCCTTCTCCAACTCCTCTTCCGGCATGGCGCTGGCCTTGGGTGCCTTATGGGGATGCTGTTCACGGTGGTGTACTTCTGGCTGCGGGGGCCATCTCCTTTGAAAAGTCTATGGAGTCTGTGCCGCAGGGCTTTATCCAGATGATCGCCCCCCATCCTCATTCTGACCTTTGCATGGACGCTGTGCTCTTTCACCCGCTTCGGGATGTACTCCGCCGTGTTCGTCAAGAATGCCATGGCAGGGGCCGGGGATCTGAAGGTGTTCCTGCCCGCCGTGATCTTCATCATCGGCTGCGCCATCGGCTTCGCCACCGGTACCTCCTGGGGGACCATCGGCATCATGGCTATCGTGGTGTCCGTGTTCAACTATGACGTGGAGCCGGTGCTGTGTACCATTGGTCTGGCGGCAGCCTGCTCCGGCGGCGTTATGGGCGACCACTGCTCGCCCATTTCCGACACCACCATCATGGCCTCGGCGGGCGCTCACTGCTTCCACCTGAACCATGTGTTCACCCCAGTTGCCCTATGCCCTCACCGCCTCCGGTGTGGCCTTCGTCAGCTTCATCATCGCAGGACTCGTGCAGTCGGTGTGGCTGTGTCTGGCCATTGCCGTGGCGATGATGATCGGCACACTGCTGGTGATCCGGGCCATTGTGTCCCGCCGTCACGCAGGTATCTTCCAGGAGATGGCACAGGCCAGCCAGCAGCTGCTGCACCGCTGACACCGTCTCGTCCGTGGCCGACAAAAAACAGGGAAGCGCACAGCGCTTCCTGTTTGATTATGCTGTTGGGGAAAAATTACGGGCGGATGACCTTACCGGCGGAGGTCATGGTCTCCCACGATGTCATACATATTGGTGACGGAGCCCACGGCCAGCTTGTCGGTGAGACCGTAGTAGTTCAGGCAGGTGCCGCAGGTGCGGATCTCCACACCCTGTGCCTCCATGTTCTTCAGGTCCTCGATGGAGACGGAACCCTCGGTGGTGACCTTGGCGCCGCCGTTATAGAACAGGATGGTGCGGGGCAGACGCTCCCTGCTGGCTCAGGGCGTAGAGAAAGCCCTTCATCAGCGTGGCACCCAGCGTATCGTCCCCAGAGCCAAGGCAGTTGGTGCCGATGACCACCACGGTGTTGTCCCGGTTATCCGGGGCGCAGGCGGCCTCCTCCGGAGCGGTGCCGGACACGGCGGCGGGGTCGTCCACCGTCAGGGTCACCACGAATAGCTTCTCCTCCCGCTTCTCGGCGCTGAACTTCAGGCCCTTGCCGGTGGCCAGACGGTTCAGATTCTGCACGGCGGTCTCGTTGTCCACATGGACCTCCACCGTACCGGCCTCGGTCATGCCGGACAGGGCGTGGATGGTTTTCGTGACGGGAATGGGGCAGGCGTCGCCCACGGCGTTGACTAAAATTTTGCTCATGTGATGTTACCTCCTATCAGGCTGCCCGCTGGGGCGGGAACCTTTGCTTGGGTTCATTATACCGCCCCGGTGGGGACGGGTAAAACGACAAAAAAACGATGGATGCCGGCGTTTCATAGGAAAATGCGATACGACGGCCGTTACCGGCACAGATGGCAGGCCACCCGGTGGCCACCGCCCATGTCGCAGAGTTCCGGCTTCTCCGTCCGGCAGCGGTCTGTGGCGTGAGGGGCAGCGCCGGCGAACCGGCAGCCGGGAGGCGGGTCCACGGGACTGGGGACCTGTCCTTGCAGCACGCTGGGGGGCGGCCCGTTCCACCGGGATCGGGAATGGGGATGGCGGCGATGAGGGGCCTTGGTGTAGGGGGTGCAGGGGTGGGTGTACAGCTCCCTGCGCCGTACTCTCCTCCACCACCTCCCCAGATACATTACCCGGCTCATGGTCATTTCAGAAACCGGCCCGTTCCGGCGGCGCTTGTCGTTCATCAGGAAGTCCTTTTACCTGCCCGCCGGAGGGATCCAGCAGGATCACCTTGCTGTCCTGGCCGCCGATGTCGATGACCGTGTCGCAGCCGGGAAAAGCCCCCGGCCGTGGCAGGTGATCTCCGTGATGGACTTGTCCGCCTCCTCAGCGGCGGCGCCCGGCCATAGCCGGTGGCCACCCAAAGAAAGCGGTGTCAGGGGGTCCTCAGTTCCTCCCGGGGAGCCGATGGATGACCCGGCCGGGGTGGAGCCGCTGGGCTCCATCCGGAAGTCCACGATCTCCTGTCAAATCACAGCACCCTTGGTCGCGGAGCCGGAATCGATTCCCATAGTGAGCAATTTTTGCCTGCCTCCTGTTGTGCCCTGACGGCACGATATCTTCAAAGCTTCGGAATAGCCGTCGATCGCATGGTTCACCCACTGGCGACGATCTGCCTGAAGCACTTTTGGGTAACAGAGATTCTACCATCAGCCTCCACCAGTGGCAAAATAGCGATTTCAGGAGATAAGGCCGTACTATCAGCGTTTTTCGATTCAAATAATGTATACATAATTGTAATAAAATAAAACGGGCGAAAAACGCTGCGCCGCAGATATAGGGAGGGAAGCGGGAGATGGGGGAGGAACGCAAAGAAGGCCCACGGCGCAGCCGTGGGCTTCTGCTTACGGCATCTCATTATTTTTCTGCCTGCGTCCCCCCAGTAGATGCGGCGATAGGCCCTTTTTCCCGGTCGGTGAGCACGAACTCCAAGGCAGCTCCTGCTCCACGGAGGTGATGCACCGGGGACACGGCGGCACGCCACGGATGCGCTCCAGCAGCTTCAGGGTGCGCTTTTCCAAAGCTCGAGATATACTGGTGACGGTGATGCTGGGATTCACATGTAAGATCCCAGTCAGCTCCATCTCGGCGATCTTGATGATGTCCTTGCGGCCCAGCTTACCGCTGGTGACGTTTTCAGGATAGCCACGGTGCAGTCCAGCTTGTCCAGCCCCAGAATGCGATACAGCTCCATGGCCTTTCCGGCGGAATATGGTCGATGACGATGCCGTTCTGAATGGAATCAATAAATCATGATGGTGCCCTCCCTTTTCAAGCGATGTTCAGCTTCAGAATCAGCGCCATGCGGATGTACTTGCCGTACTGCACACCTGCTTGAAGTGATAGCAGGCACGAGGGGTCTCATCCCACCGCCACGGATGTCTCATTGACACGGGGCGGGGATTCTGGGGATCCACACAGGTCCAGCAGATTTTCAGCTTCTCAGGGGTGAGGGGATGCAAAAGCTGTCCTTCAGGCGCAATAGTCCTCCTCGTTGAAAAACCGCTCCACGCTGGACACGGGTCATATAGAGGATATCCAGCTCCCACGGCATCACCTCATCCAGAGGTGGGCTGAATGAGGATGTTCCCTGCTGATGTACTGCTCCCTTGACGTAGCAGGGGGCGGCTTCAGCTCCTCCCGGGGAGATGAGCACAGAAAGCGGATGCCGGTATAGCGGCTCATGGAGCAATACATGGCA